>Ga0209279_10002102_pt1 | contig 9918 bp, 13 predicted proteins | sample CoawatmetaG00DNA_3_FD_187508 | JGI IMG/M metagenome (GOLD analysis project Ga0209279, IMG submission 187508) | Marine microbial communities from the West Antarctic Peninsula - Coastal water metaG006-DNA (SPAdes) (version 2) | ecosystem: Environmental > Aquatic > Marine > Coastal ... | reverse complement strand
AGCTGAATTAGTCATATAAACGTTTGTTCCGTCTGAAAAATAAGCCAGTAAGTAAGTACCTGCTGTGGATATAGTAGCTAATAAATTAGCATCTACCTTAGTATTAGCGTGTGCTGATATAGTGTGTCCACCTGAATTAATAAAGAGTATGTTTCCAGACTGTGCGACTATGCTTGTAAAAGTTAAAGCAAAGTTACCAGCAGGTGTACATTTAAAGTTGTTACTAGCAGACATAGCAAACGAGCCATCATTGTCTGTAGTCATTGTACCTACTGCACTACCTGTTACTGTTACTCCGTTTGCAGATGTTGCTATTTTTAAAGCATTATCATAATAAAGATTTACTTGAGCATCTTCAACACACTTAATCATTTTTTCAGCACCGTGCATTAATAAAATGTTAGCACCATTACTTTTTAATATTAAATCCCCATCGCCATCATCTTCAATAACACTATCATTTCCATTATGGTAAATTTGTAAATCACCACCAGAAGCAGCACCAAGTTCTAACTTTATTCCATCACCAAGGATTAAGTCACCTGTCATTGTACCACCAGCAAGAGGAAGTTTAGTAGAATCTGAAGTAGAATCTGCTACCCAGGTTAATCCACCTGATGCACCTGATTGAGCTGTAAGCACATAACCGTTAGTAGGAGTGTTCGATACTTTAAGATTTGCTTCATCTACACTGTCATCAGCAATGTAAGCCCCATCTATTTTATCGCTGCTTGTGTATTCTCCAAGTGATGTTACATCTGATCCAGAGTAAATTGCCTTGACCGGAATTCTATTCGCCATTTTATACTGCTCCTATATTGTCTTGCGCGCCGTCGGCTTTAAAAAATGGTAAGGCTCCGGTTCCTGTTAGTGTTATGTTGTCAGCAGTTCCTGCCGCTACGTAGAATGGAAATGTAACACCAGTTATTTTACCGGCGGTTATGCCCGCGCTAGCATTAATATTTACATTAGTGATTGCGCCATCTGCTATAGATGATCCTGTAATTTTAGTGATTGCCATTCTTTTATTCTCCTGTATCTATTTATACTTAAGGTTTAGGATGTGCTACTTTGATTGCATCAATAGCATCTACCCAAGTAGTTGTTGAATTCTTTACATCGTCATAACGCATCTCATCTTGATTCAATAAATCGTATTTAGCTTTGCGAGTTCTAGAATAAGCTAATGAGTTATCAAGGTCGTTTAACCTGACTCTTTCAGCACTTATTTCTTCCGCTGTTGGCTCTGTTAGAACTGTATCAGTCCAAGTTATTGAATCATCTTCTAGTATGAAGTCGGCATCAGGTCTTAAAGACTTTATTGCTCTTGTTAAATCTACACTCATCCTGCAATCTCCATTAATGTTATTCCGCTGCGTCCATTATGTGTAGTTCCAGATGTGTCACGATTTATCCAAACATCGTTTCCACAACCGGAAACAATAGTGTACATTTGATAGACTACTGCAGAGGTACTACTAGGACTGTCTAAGTATGTGCCTGCCTCACCACCTATGTCATTTACATTTCCACTTCTGTCTGTTCCTAAAAAGTTGTCAAATATCTGTGTGCCGTTTCTGGCAATACCCAGTCGTCCATCACAACTTAGGAAGATAGTGGCGTGTACGGTTAATAGAATCTTTGAACTGGTGCTTGAAGGTGTTATTGTTGCTGCAAAACCAGGGATGTCAGTTCTACTGCTTGAGTTAGCGTTGTAATAGGCAGTTGTGTATTGAGAATGTACAACTTGTAATACCTTACCAACACCACTAAGTTTAGAGCTATCAATAGCAGCACCACTAGCTATGTCTGCGTTTACTATAGTTCCATCTGTTATCTTATTGACACCAGTAGAACCACTAATTAAAGTAGGCATCTAAATCTCCTAAGGTTTCGGTGAAGCTACTTTAATAGCAGCAATAGCATCTTGCCAAGTAGTTGTGCTATTAACTAAATCGTCATAACGCATTTCATCTTGGTTCAATAGATCATAAGCTATCTTACGAGTTCTAGAATATACCAAGCCATCATAGACACCTTGTAATCTAGTCACTTCATTAGACAATTGTAATGCTGTTGGCTCAGTCTGTGAACCGTCCAACCACTCTAATACGTCGCCTCTCAATACCCATTCAGCTCCTGGCTTTAGGGATTGTAGTGCGTCCACTGTTGACATTTCATTTGCCATTTATTTCTCCTGTTAAAATTAAATTAATCATCCTGCTATCTTTTGCACTATTAATACTTTACCATTGCCCTTTTGGAGTTAGTGCTTGTAATGCTGCTACTTTATCGGCCATGTGAGTTATCCTTTGATTTCTTGAATAATTAATGTAGGATCACCATAACCGTCATCTATTGCTGTGGCTTGACTACCATTCGATCTTATCTGTATTTGAAACACAAGAACTTGACCAGCAGTTAGGCTTAGATTAGGGAAATATTCATCCATTGTTACAGGGGCATAAAGATTATCAGTATCGTGGTGAGCAACAGTAAGCGCTTCATAAGATTGGCCATCAATCAATAATCTAACTTGCCTCCAATAGTTAGTAGCTACATGAGCACCAAGATTTACGTTTTGGGTAACCCTAAGCGCACACCCAGCATTAACAACAGTATAGTTAACTGAGCCGCCTACACTTACATAGCCACTTGAGGTTGAATAAGCAGAGGCAGGGTAATTTCTCGTAGATGTTTTTAACAAGCTACCGCTAGGCATCTGGGCTGCAGTCAACGTAGGTATATGGCTAGTGGTCAACACTGGCACACTAGCGTGAGTCATTCCCGATAGCTGATTCTGTAAGGCTATAGTGCCTGAACCATCTGCGGTTTGTATTTGGTCTACTCTAATTTTTGATGCCATTATCCTTGTATCTCCATGAGGACTAATTGGGACGTAAGTCCATTCGCATTAAATTGCACTTGAGTACTATTGTGAGGTTGAACTTGCACTTTGTACGTCACAGCAGAGGCAGTGTTTGGAGAATCTAAATGCTTAAACTCACCCGTTTGTCTGCTTGAAGTGGCACTGCCGCCATATACATAATAATTTGTCGCAGTGGTAAATACAGTTGTTGACCCTCTGACAAGCCTAGAGCCAAAACCAGAACCAACAGCACTAAGAAATCCGTGAGCATTCCATAAGCAAAGTATCTTGCTTGAAGTGGATTTAGGTGTAATTGTTAGACTTAAACCTACGTCAATGTAACTGGTTGACGAGCTGGTTAGTCCAACAGAGTCATCTGCTATTAAAACCTGCAACACACTACCCGTAGGCATCGTAACGCTACCCTGACTCTTCAAGTCTAAGGTCTTACCTGCTGCAATCTTAATCACCTCACCTGCTGGTGCGGATAGTTCTTTTACTGTTAATGTACTCATACTATACTCCAGTTGCCGTTGACCGTCACCGTGTAAGTGTCAGCGATTGTTATAGGCCCAGCGCTCATACCGTTGGTGGTTGATCCAATGGTAATGTTCTCAGATATCGTTTGCGCGTTTGTTCTTATTATACTGGCAGTACCCAAACTTGGTCCACCGCCTGCTGCCCAAGTCAATACACCTGAACCATTTGTTGTTAATGCTTGACCAGAGTTACCATCATCATTTGGAAATGTTAAGGTATAACTTGCGCCAGCTGAATGCGGTGGACTTTTAAGTTTAATGCCGTGTGTATTTGCTGTACAATTTAACTGGATATAACCATCGGTTGTACCATCACTTCTTGCTTCCAATGAAGGAACACTTGATGTAGATATTAAATTTAACTTAGCCGTAGTAACTGCATCATTTGCAATAGTTAGAGCACCACTACCTGTAACTTCACCGCTGTGTGTGGCATTAGTTACTTTGGATGTATTTGCCGTGATAGCATTGGATTGTGCCGTAGTGATACCAGATCCACCTGATCCAATTGCATTAGTGTTTGCTGTGATAGCATTGGTTTGTGCCGTAGTGATACCAGTCTTTGCCGTGTTCGCTGCTATAGCTGAGTTAATTGAATTAGCTAGCTTAGCTGTAGTGACCGCATCGTCTTTAATATGTATTGTATCTACAACATCATCAGAAGGTATACCAATGTCTACAGCCGAACCCTGGAACACACCCCAAAAGGTATCACCACTTGCTGGTGCTGAAGAGAATACTACGTTATTTCCAGATACTTTGAATCCGTCGGTACCAGCATTATCTGGTTCCTGTATTACTCCGTTGATACTGATCAGTGCCTGACCTGCAGCAGTAGGTGTTATGGCAACGCTGCTTGTTGTTAATGCAAACGTTGTCAGTGAACCATTAAAGCTACTAGATATATCATCAAGTATTTGATAATTACCTACGTTGGCCGGGCTGTTACCTATATATGCCATTTAATGTTTTCTCCGTTATTATATGTTATTTATATAGATAATCAATAGCATCCATTTAAATATCGTTGGCTTCAATCTGTGCCTGTGTCAGTGAGGGCCTTACCTCTTAAAGCTAGCTTTGCAGCTCTTGTTGCCATTAGTTATTCTCCAATGCTTCAATACGAGCGATTAACTCTTGTATCGTTGCGGTTAATAGTGGAACCAATTTGCTTTGGTCAACGCCTTGCATTTGAGGAACGCTGCGAGTACCCATAACTGCTGCTGTAATCTCGTTACCTTCATCGTCTACGACTGCTGGAGTCACTTCATATTTCTTATCAACCATTTCATCTTTAGTTCCTGACACTGCCTCTGGAACCACTTCTGCAACTTCGTGAGCAATAAATCCATCTATGCGAACATCAGGCTCTGCGACCCACGCAAAGTTACAAGGTTTTAAAAGTTTTACTTTATCAATAGGAGTAGATACATCTTGAATGTCAGTTTTTAGTCGGTAATCTGAAGATGTATTAAAAGCTGTGCCACCAGATGTCGTGGTAATAGAGCCTTTGACACCGTGCACGTTATTATAAAAGCGCATTTGGAAATGTGTGCCACCACCAGCATCATTGCCAGTAACAAATATTCCATAATCGTGAGTGCCTGACCTGCTGGTGCTTACTGACAGTGATTCATCAGGGTCAACGTATCCGTGAGTGCCGTCACCTTTAACCAGTAAAGCACCAGTACTAGATATGCGCATACGTTCTGAACCACCCGTAGCAAACTTAACTGTATCAGCTGTACCACTAAACATGCCCGTATTATTATCGCCCTCAAAGGCATACGTTACATAGTTTGCATTACCTGCTGTGCCGTTGGCACCAAAAAGTTTGTAAGAGCCTGATATAGAGTTTGTTATATCCCCTGCTGTGTGGGCTGTACTGCCTGTTACGGCAATACCTGTTGCTGTAGTGGCTAGTTTTTGAGCATTAGAATAATATAATTTAATATCACCATTCTCAGTACATTTTATATAATCATCATTATCTACACCAGATTTAAATATTAAAGATGTTGCTCGTATATATAAACTTCCAGCTCCACTTTCGTGAATAAAAGAATTGTTATTACTATTTTCATGATATATCTTTAAATCTGCACTAGCACCAAAATTAGCCTTGACATTATCGCCTAGATCAAGATCGCCTGTCATCGTGCCGCCAGCTAATGGTAACTTAGTATTATCAGTAGATGTATCTACTGCACTCCATGCAGATCCGTTATATTGGTTAATAGCAGATGTAGTAGTATTCCAAATCAATGCACCAGTTTCAGGGGAAGATATTGCATTCCTCTCTGACGTGCTTAGATTTGGTATCTGTACCCCTTTTGCTGGATCTAATTTAACTGTTGCCATTTACTTATTTCCCTTATTATATTGCATATCTTATTACTACAATTCCAGAACCACCATTACCGGAGGCTGTATTGTTACCAGTTTTAGTTACAGTAGCATGAGCACCATTACCAGTATTTACTGCTTCATCAGTTCCAGTAACAGCATCTTCACCTCCGTTACCACCTCGACCGTATGTTACGTTTGAACCGGTTCTAAAACTATTTGCACGACCTACACCACCAGCACTGACTCCACCATTTGCATTTGTTCCAACACCACCTGCACCACCACCACTTCCAGAACCACCACCAACATAATTTCCACCATGTCCACCAATGTTTCCGTATCCAGTTAAGTTTGAAACACCAGCATAAAAGTTTTGATTAGTTGCGCCTCGCGGTTTGCCGGGTTCAGCACCACCAGAACCATTACCACCAGCTATACCATCTGTATCATAATCTGGACCGCCGCCTCCACCAGTTGCAACAATACTATTAAATGTACTGTTTGCACCACTAGCTCCAGGAGCACTAACACTATCTGAACCAACACCGCCAGCACCAACAACTATACTATAATTTCCACCAGCAATTGTTTGTGAAGTACCTACAACCATACCACCAGCACCTGCACCACCAGTAGCACCTTGATAACCTTCCGCACCTGCACCACCTCCGCCTCCAGCAACAAGTAAAAAGTCTACGGCTTTAGAACCTGTAAATAAAATTTGAGAATTATTTAAGAATGTATGACTTCTATACATTACGCCACCTTCAGAATACTGTGTTTCTATGCCACCAGAAATAAATGCATTAGCAATCATGTTATTTACAGCAGCAGCTTGTGCCGTGGTAATTCCTGTCTTTGCTGTGTTAGCAGTAATAGCACTTGTTTGTGCAGAACTTATTCCAGTCTTTGCTGTGTTAGCAGCAATTGCACTATTAATTGAGTTGGCTAAATCATCCGCGGTTATAACGTCGTCAGGCAAACCTCCTGCTGAAATTCCTGTTACTGTACCACCACCATTAATTACTATTGACATAAGCTTATCCTACTATTACCCATTCTGAACCAGCTGGGACTGTTACACTGCCTGAACCGGATATGGTTATTGCACCACCGGTTAATCCGTTGTTACTACTATTTATCGTATAAGCACTTGTGATTGTATTAGAATGCTCATAAATTCCTTGTGTCGATATGTTATCCGACAAATTATATGCGGTCCCACCTACACTAAATGTGCCGTCTCCATTTATTACTACTGCCATTCGTTATTCTCCTATGTTATTGCTAGTCTTGCTGCAGCTCGTAAGGCAAGTACATCATCAGGAATAGCTTCCCCTGTTTCTGCCTTCCTAGATGCGTACCAATCTGTTGATGCTAAGTAAGCTTGGTTAGTAGCATTAATTACTGCTTGAGCATTAGCTGCTATCTCTGCATCTGTGAACTCAGGAGAAGGTGTATTACCTTCCTCTATCCATGCGAGTACATCAGCGCAGTCAGTATTAGCTGGGTCGTTAGGTACACACATAGTTCCATTAACTAAGTAACCAGATTCTTGTGTTTTTACTGTTGTAATATTCATATTAGAGCTCCGCGTTTGCTGTCCATACCATGCTATATCTACTAAAAGTAGATATGCCACCAGATGGATAATGCCTAAAGTCTTGTTGTGTTGCATTTTGGATCGTAGCGCTTGTTACATTTATAAATGAACCTGTAGAGACTACCACCATAGTAGGTGTAGCTCGTTTTTGAGTTATAAATCCGAAAGTCATAACACTCGCAGTTCCTGGTGTCATACCACCACTTCTATAAAAACTTCCTGATTCATAATACCTTTGACATAAAGCCAGTTCCTCACCATAACTACGGTGTTCAAAGTTTGTGGCTACGGAGCCTAGTTCTAGTTGCACAAAGGCCATTTCAAAATAATGACCATTAGCAATGGCTACGTTACCCGTACCTGCTGCTTGTATACCTGCATATAAATATAAGGCTCCTGAGTTAGCAGCACAGGTAACTGTACCTTTTAATAACTCAAATGCACCACCGCCTGTATGTTGATTACTACTGGTTTGTATGTTCGCCCCATCTTGATGGATAATCAGTCTAGAACTTGCGCTGTTAGATTTTACCCATGCACTGAAAGTTATTGTTTGTGACACAAAAGGCTGAGTAGCTTCTATTCGTTGGACACCTTCTACACGCCCGTTACTACCAGCAGTTGCAGTAAGCAGCATTGTGTTTGTTACTTTTCCATTTACTGTTTGTGCTAGTTTGTGAGTTACTGTGCCAGAGATATTGTTGTGTTTGGACTTGAATCTATCCAAATGGAACACGGAAGATGTAGTCAATGCCGTAGCACTTGTAAATGCAGCACGTTGGGATACTTGAAAATCACCATTAATAATCCAGTTCTTCCTGCCACTATTAACAGCATGAACATTAGTAACATTAACTCCGCTAATTGCAGGTAAATCACCTGTTAATTTAGATGCAGTCAATGCAGAAATTCTAGCATCAACAACTGTACCTGTTAGATTGGCTGAAGGTACACTAGAATTTTCATCTAGTAAAGTACCAGCCGAATCTGGTAAAGTGATCACCCGAGCATTATTAGTTGTAGGAGCGGTTATCGTTACTGTTCCACTTCCTGTTGCACTCGGTTGTATTTTTATGTCACTCATTCATATCTCCTAAGCTGGGTCTGCTGCAGCTGCATTTCTAGTGGCCGCTGTTAGTATAACATCTAAATCATAAGCCTGTTGCAATTGAGCTGCTTCTCCTGTTGCCATTGCAATAGAATTTGTATTACAATGTTCTAATAATTTTTGTGTTATTTCTACTGAGGCAACCCTAGCTCTTTCATGCACCGCGTTGTTTGCCCAATCAGTTGCATCAGCGGTTACCCAATCTAATGATAGTTGTTGTGCTGCTGTTACTGTTACTGTTATATTTGCCATTATGTTTTCCTATAATTAAATTAAGCTAAAAGTTGTACTGAGAATCCACCGTGTCTTCCATTACCACCACCATAAATACTTCCACTGTTGACCCAAACTGAAAGATAGTCACTGGCAGATAAGTTAAATATATTTGATGCAGATACTTGGTTATATGCGGCGCCAGTATCCGATTGATACGGTACCATAATATTAGTACTAGACCCATTTATTCTTACTGAAATATCCATAGTAGCAGCACTAGCGTTTGACATACAAAATAAATTAACAAGATATCTTCCAGCAACTGGACATGTAAACCTTCCATTCGAAGAATTATAATGACTGCCCACATTAAAGTTTACATGATTCCATTCAACCTCACCACTACCATGCGAGTTTGATGTTCCAACACTACATCCTGGTTGAAGCGGCGCAGTTACATAACCTGCAGCACTTACACCAAATACTTCTGCACCACTATAATCTGAGCCTGCTGTAGTACTGCTTGCTCCAGTTTTCATAGTTAGCTTTCCAGTGCCAGCGTGAAAACTCAGTCTACCTCCAAAACCTGTTGTGACAGTTCTGTAACTAGGGGAAGAATAGTAACCATTAAAGTGAATATCTGGGTAACTACCATTCATAGTGATTGGATAAGAAGAACCAATTTGTAAAAGATTAAGTGGTGCAGCAGTACCAATACCCACGTTGCCACCGTAAGGGTTGATATTCATTTTTCCGGTAGAAGAACCATCTGTTATTTGAACATATCCTGCAGTGGCTGCAGTATTTCCAAAATACATACCATAATTACTACCGTTTCTTAACGGCTGATATGCTATTGTCGCAACAGATTTTGATTCAGCTAAGTTAGCTGAAGAAGATGATACACTATAATCAACATGTAATCTATTTGCTGGAGCTGAAGTTCCAATACCTACTTTGCCATCAGTTAGTATACTTAATACATCACTTGATGTTCCATAAGAGTAAAATCTAAAATGGTCAGTTGAGTCATTCCTTTGTCCTACTATCCACTTATCTGCTGAACCAGTTTTAAACTTCAGCATATTATTGTGACCAGTTGTTCCTCTAGTTAAAACAACAGTGTCTACTGTAGATGCTGTAGTAATACCTAAAGGACCAGTCATCGTACCACCAGCTTTAGGCAAGGCAGCGGTAATCGCTGTAGCTTGTCCAGAGGTTATACCTGTCTTAG
>Ga0209279_10002094_pt1 | contig 9940 bp, 13 predicted proteins | sample CoawatmetaG00DNA_3_FD_187508 | JGI IMG/M metagenome (GOLD analysis project Ga0209279, IMG submission 187508) | Marine microbial communities from the West Antarctic Peninsula - Coastal water metaG006-DNA (SPAdes) (version 2) | ecosystem: Environmental > Aquatic > Marine > Coastal ... | reverse complement strand
TTCCTTTTGCAAACATTTTTAGAAATATCATTAATCCTTTTCCAGCGAATTTTAGAAGTACACCAATGCCTTTACCAAGTGCGCCTAATCCAGCACCAAGTTTTCCAAGCATTCCGCCACCGCCATCACCAGAGGACTCACCACCATCGGCACCTTTACCGCCCATACCACCACCAGTAAGATTTTCTGCTATTTTTTCTAATGCATTGGTTTGTCTTTGGGATTGGGCGCTTGCTTCTGCAGCTGCCTTATCTGCCTCAGCACCTGTTTTACCACCTCCACCACCGCCACCACCAAGGCCGCTTAATTTTTCTAGTTCTCCAGCTACAAGTTCAAGTCCAGAAACAACGTCACCAAACATTGTATCAAGTGAACCTTCACCTTTTGATTTAGATTCTTCATCATCTGCTGCTGATTGTTCTGCACGTTGTGCCGCCTCTAGGTCTTGTTGTTCCTTTTCAGATTCAGCAAGAATTTGATCCCGTTCAATAATTTCAGCATGATTTTCTGCATTTTCTGATTCAATAATCTTATTAGCTTCTTCCTCTCCAAGTTGATCCTTTAGAGCCTGATTTCTTGCATCTTGTGCTTTTTTCTGAGCGTTTGCTACATTTACGTCTGTTTTATCTTGTTTGGTTTTTTTACTAAATGCTTTAAACTCAGATTGAGTTAATTTAGTAGACTTCCTTAACTGCCTCTCACGTTTCTTATCTAATATAAAATTGTATATTACTCTTTTAAAACCAGTACCCAAAAGTTTGTCTTCTAAAGATTCACGAATACCCGCTTTTGTCAAACCTAGTTCTTGACGCAAAGAGTTTTTTTGCACACCTTTAGCTGCATTTCTCAACTCTTTTGCTGCCTCAGAAAACTGTTTAGCGCTTGCTTTTTGTGATTTGATTAGATCATCTTCATCTTTTGGAGTTACAGCCATGACTTATTCCTTATTTCTTTGGTGGTATTTTGTTGAATGCCTGTGCGCCGAAGAACGCTGCAACAATACCAGCAACGGCAATGAAGTAAACTCCTGCCATATCACCCAGTATTTTTGCTGCTTGTTCAATACCAAACACAACTGATAAGACAACACATAGAGGATATAATAACATACCCATAAGAGCAAACCATGCCATGTTACGTTGTGCATCTTGTTTTTTATCTTCATTCTCCATGTCACTACGCATATCTTCAAGTTCAATCATTCTCTGTTCCTGTAACATCTCATCATCGCTGACGATACCATCGCCGTCTAAATCATATTTTGCAAACTTACTATCTTTTTGTAGTTTTTTCTGCATTAGTGTATTACCCCTTAGATATAACGCTACTGATTTTTCTTATGCCGTTCCTTTTCTTCTTCAAGCCACTGTGTTAATAATCCAACATATATATCTCTCTCCCAAGGAATCATATTTTCAATTTCCGACAAACTGTACTTGTGGTGTTGCATCATTCCAAAATTTATTTTAAAGTACGCTCGTAAATTGTTATGAGAAAGAGTTAGTTTAAAAAATCAGATAGGCCCTCCATATGAACATTAGAAGTTACTCCTGTCTTAGGATTCTTAACCTCTATATCGTGTGTAAGTTTTGGCATCGTATCAAAAAATTCCTGTAACGTTTTAAATTGTTCTTGTGTCAGATTATCAATAAATTCATCAAGTTCCTTTGGAGTTATATCAACACTATTGTAAATGTCATCACCAAATTGAATTGATTTTACGCAACTCTTGATAATATAAAAGATTTGTTCAACACTATTATCTAGATTACTTGCTTTCAAGGTAGAATCAACACTTGGGTAACTTAAATCCATAACAACTTCATTACCTTTTGCATCCTTACCAAGATTACAAGTTGTTGAATGATTATCCTCCATAGTTATCATAACATCGTCTAGATTTATCACAGCATCAACATATGTCTCACCATCATCTGGACATAATAATTTAACTTCAACAGTTTCAGATATAGATTTCTGTCTAATCTTAATAAATGTATATTCAATATCAAACATTGGATCGTTATTTTTACCTACACTTCCAAAGGTGCAAGCTTCTACTAAAGAAAGGACTGCATGGTGAGTTGCAGATGAATCTGTTTCTTGCATCGCTAGGAGAAGAATTTTTTCCTCTTTTACTAGAAATGGTCTGTATTTTATCTCCTCTCCAGTTGAAGGAACATTCATAATGTAGGTTGGTGTTTCGAGTTTTGGTAAAGCCATAGTATTTTCTCCTATTTCAAATCAGATAACTTTCAATGCTATCATATATATTATTTTAAGTATTAATATCGCCGAAATCTTCTAGTCTAGCAATAAGTTCTTTTTTAGCTGAAAGAGCGGAAGAAGTTTTAAAGTTATTAAACGATGGTTGTTGTGTGCCATGATCTCCAATGTCACTATAATACCTAAAACTAAAACTAACCGAAAAATCTTGTATAAAAACATCAGTGGAGGACTCCATCGCCAATTCTATGGGCCCAATAGTTGATGGATATGCTTCCCATATTCTATACCCTGATGTCGGGCTATGGTCTTGGTCTAATAAAAAAACATCAATAGTCCCGTGGTATTCATCATAATATTTCAAATTCCATGTTTGTTCGTTATACATCAGTTTTTGCCAGTCTTCAAAATATTTTCTTACTTCCATATATTCATCCAAAACAAACCTCATGGTAATAGTATCGGCATAACTTACTCCAGATACAATGTTTCTATTAGGTCCGTATATATTTGAATCAGTTTCCGTATCTAAAGTGTTGCCTGGTAATTCTACAGAATTAGTTCTAAGCATTATGGAACGTAATGCTGATGAACCTCCATTAGCTGGGCCTGGCGGATTTATATTTGCTTGAAATCTGTTTGATTTGGCAAGTCCACCCCTTGAGATTTCACTTCTAAACTCATCAAGATATGATCTTGGCTCCAAGGTAGAATCAACTTGGAAAGTTGAATTTAAATTTGATTGTCTGTCTGCCATTATACCATTTTCCTTGAATCTGACCATACAGCACTTGCACTAGATTTCTTAAAATTGTGAACAGGAAGAAGGGTTGCAATAACGAGTTCATCTTCATCAATTTTACGAAACATAGATTTTGTGTATCCTGCTAAGTATTTGTGTATAGTTGGTTTAACTAAACTAATTCCTTTGATTGCACTATAACTTGCATTTAAGTCAAAGTCTAACATCCTATCCAACAACTTCATTCTTAACGGAATAGGTAAGTAATGGAAATTGATACCTAGAAAACCATCTTTATATTTCTCTATGGGTAATACTAATGGGAATGTATCATAGTAAGGAAGTGTCTTTTTGAATTTAGGCCCATACACAAACATGTTCAGTGAATTACCGAATGGAGTGGTATTCTGTTTACCATCCCTGATGAGGTCTAATCTGCCGGGCTGACCAAATTCCTTAATTTTATTCAGATACCAATCAGTAGAGTATGGTTTACCTTGTGCTGCGTCTTGAACGCCTTGTATATAATCGCTATTTGCCATACTGTTATTTATAACGAATACCCAAATCATCTTCAGTTAGTATTTTAAATTCCATACCATTATCCAAACACCAAGAGTTTGCATATTTCCACTTTGCTTCATTAACTCCCCATGTTTTAACCTCAGAGAACCAACTTTTAGTTTTTCTTGCTGGTTTTGGATTGGGTGGACTACATTGTTTCTTTGGTTTAACTTCTATGATGTATTTCTTTATTTTACCATCATGTTGTTTAACTTTAATATAGAAATCTGGATAGTAACGATGTTTTTTTCCATCCCAAGGAGATAAATATGGTATAATGATCTCTTCACTACCCCATTCAATTATAGAAGGGCTGCTGTCACAATATACCATAAACTTTCGTTCCCATAAAGAACGATAGACGATCTTATGTGGATTGCCCCTATATTTTTGAGGATTGTTTGGTGTATATTTACCTTTGTATGCCATGATGTATAAATACCTTTAAGAATTACTATTTAGATAGGAAATAAAACATGGCAGGTAGAATTGCATTTAAGCCATCCAGTAAAAGAAGTAAAGTAGAGCCTGGTACTTCCCGTAATAGAATAAATGAAGAAATATCTTCATCAGGATTTGGTAAAACTAATAATAGAATTTCATCGCCAACATTATTGGCGTATCCAATGGATAATGCTTCTGTTATGCAGGGACACTATGTTATATTTCAAATCCACGGTATAACCGCCGGCCGATTGGAAAAAGTAGAAGATAAAACAGGATTTAAAAAGCGGAGTTTTGCACTAAAAGGTTCATCAAAAAGTGTTGATACGCAAATTGCATTGTATATGCCCCCATCAGTAAGTGTGAAATATTCCCCTAATTATGAAGATGTTGCTATTGGAAGTACTGCTGAGGCTGCATTTAATGCTATTGGTGACGTTAATGCATCAGAAGGGTTTTTTTCCACATTAGGTGCAAGCATGAAAGGTGCTGCCAATGTCGGTGCTGAAGGAGGAAAACAAATAGCAGGAGGCCTAGTTGGCGGTGTTCTGAATGCACTAGGGCCAGGAGCTAAAGAACTTGGGTTTCTAGCGGCAGGAAAAATTGTCACTGATAAAATGGAGATGATGTTTAAGGGTGTGAGTAGAAGACAATTTCAATTTGAGTTCACCTTTATTCCAAAATCCCACCAAGAATCTAAACAAGTCGATGCAATTATAAACGCTTTTAAGATTGCAATGCTTCCAAAATACACAGAATCATTTGGGATAGCTGCGGGAACTGTTCTAGGCGTTGCGAGTGGTAGTGGCGGGTCAGGAAGAACTTTAACAATTCCAACAACTATGGACATAAAATATTATTATCAAGACAATGATGGTCAACCCAAAGAAAACCTATACTTAAATAAAATCTCCACATGTTATTTAAGTAATCTAGATGTTAAATATGGTGGAGATAGATTTACTGCTTATGAACCTGTTGATGGTGATGGAAAAAATGGTGCGCCACCCCAAAATAGTTCAATATCTATGACTTTTGACGAAATTGAAATCATAACACAAGAAGCAGCTAGAGAAGGGTACTAATATGTATTTTGAAAAATTCCCCAAGATACAATATACAAATACTGAGGGTGGTAATACCCTCATAGTAACTAATATACTAAAAAGGATTGGTGCGAGAGCAGCAGTCAAATCTCAGTCTTCAATGTTTCTAAAATATAGTATAAGAGGTAGTGAATCTCCAGAGGCACTTGCATTTGATATGTATGGAGATTCACAACTTCATTGGATAATTTTGTTGATTAATGATATATATGACCGTTACCACCAGTGGCCTATGAACGTTAATCAGTTTCAATCATACCTTGCTGATAAATATAGTAACCCTAATGGTGTACACCATTATGAGATTTCTCAGTCTTCTGGTAACTCTGATATTACCATAAATATTGGTACAGATAACACAGATTATGCCTCTGCTACATTAGTAACTAATTTTGAGTATGAAGAAAAACAACAAGATAAACTAAGACAAATACGACTCTTGCAGGGTGATTATGTTAGTCAGTTTATAAAAGAATACGAAGCTTTACAATCAAATTAGAGGTACATAATGGAACTAGAACAGGCAGGACAATTTGAAATTGAAGAGGCCACATTATTTACTTCTACAGGTAATGTTATTCCTATTCAAAGTTCAATAGTTGAAGTAGCTATTTACGAAAGTATTTATTCTAATTCGGTTATGGGCGAACTTCAAATTATTAACACTATCGCTTTACAGAATGAAGGGCCATTCATTGGTCAAGAATACTTGTCGATGAAGATAAAAACTCCAACTGTGCAAGATGAAACATTTAAATTAAAATTTGATGAAAACGTTTTTCATATCACCAAGGTAAGTAGAAATTACGAAGGTGGTGCTGAGATTTTGACATTTGAGTTCTATTCATCAGAGTTAATTCATAATCAACGTACCCTTATATCAAGGACACTTAGGGGTACATATCATGAAATGGTTGAATCTTTATTAAGAAAAGATTTAAAATGTAAAAAACGTTTGTACATTGAACAGGCAAGTGATACCAAAGAATATATAGCAAATAATGTTCGCCCTTTTGATATCATTAAGAATTTTGCAAAACATGCAACAGCTCTTCATCATGGATTAAGTTCGTTTGTATTTTTTGAAAACCTAAGAGGTTATCATTTTAGATCACTCCAAAGTCTATACTCTGAAGGAAGTCGATTTAACTATTTTGAAGTAGCTACAAATACCACTGCTGGTGATCCATCAGAGCCTGGAACAAATAATGATAAGATAAATGCAAAAGTTACAAAAGATTTGGGTACTCTTCTTGGTGTAAAAATTTCATCCAATAATGATACAGTAACCACACAGGCCTCAGGGGGATTATCTTCTAGATTGATAACTCATGATATAGTTCAGAAGAAATTTAACGTCAATACATATAATTATCTTGATGATAAAAACTTACAGAAACATGGTATTGAAAAATATGCAACCAGAAATGCTCCTCAAGCTGGACGTATTAAGGACGCTCCCCTATACAGCAGTAGTGAAGTAGATGAGGATGGAAACAGAATTTCAGATTTTATACCTGTTCAATATCTAACTCCTGTTACAACTATTAAGAATAAAAGTGGTGTTTATAAAAATTCACAATATGAAGTTTATAATGGGAATAAGAAAGAAACAGAATATGTTTTTGATCCTGTCAAGTCAGAAAATACATTGCAGAAAAGACGTTCTTTATTTACAAATTTAGAGATGGGCCTAAATTTAGAACTATGGGTTAATGGACAAACAACCTTTGGAGCTGGAGATATGATATCTGTAGATATACAGAAAGAATCCAAACATTCAGATGACAGAAAAGATAAATTTTTAAGAAATGATTTTCTTGTTAAGTCAATCAAACATGTATTTAATAACGCAAATAAAAAACATCATATGTATCTAACAGTCGCAAAGGATAGTATTGATGAAGAATTAGAAGAAGTAGATCACATTGAACCTAAACCTGTCAAACAACAACCTTTATTTTCCGACGATCATTTTTATGGTGATATTACTGGATATGATGAGGACGGAAAGAGCGCTGAGTCAGCAACTTCAAATATTAAATCAGATTTTCCATTAAGGTCATTCGCATCAAGAAGATAAATTAACAACAACCATTATAATTAGAAAGGAGATATTAACTCATTCATCATGCCAAAGAAACCCTCTAACCAATATCATCAAGAAAAGGAAGAGAAAATGTCTAAAGCAAGAAACCGAATTAAAAAAATGCAATCCTTTCAAACACAAGAAAGAAGAATTGAACCAATTTCGGAAGATCATAAATACATGATAGCACTGATGGGGCAACAAGAGTTAATAGGGAATAAAAATGAAGACATATCAAGACCTCCAAGAAGGGTTGAACGATCCCAACATATTTAAAGCAATATTCCTAGCTGGTGGACCCGGCAGCGGTAAGTCTTACGTTGTCGGGCAAACCACGGGTGGAACGGGTTTAGTCACTATTAATTCAGATGATGCATTTGAGGTCATGCTTAAGAAAGCTGGTCTGGATGCGAAGATGCCTAAATCTGAAGAAGAACCAAGAGATGCGATACGGAATCGTGCTAAAAAAGTTACGGCTGAACGTAAAGGTAATGCTATTGAAGGTCGCCTTGGTTTAATCATTGATGGTACTGGTAGAGAGTATGATAAGATTGTTAAACAGTCTGTTCAGTTGCAACAATTGGGTTACGATACTCATATGATTTTTGTCAATACCTCTCTTGATACTGCTCTATTGAGAAACTCAAAGCGTGACAGAACCGTACCAGAGCCTATTGCAATCAAATCGTGGAAAGATGTTCAATCCAATATTGGTAAATTCAGTCAGCATTTCCGTCAAAGCTTTATTGTTGTAGATAATAACGATTCAAAAGAAGATGTGATGACACCTGTATTCAAACAGATTAAGAGTCTATTGAAAAAGAAGGTAAATAGTTCAAGAGCAAGTGCATGGATTGAAATGGAAATGAAACGCCGAGGTATTACAAAAAAACCTAAAGGTTTCTAAAAGTTACATTTTTATCACACTTTCTAAAAAAATAAATAACATGTCGATTCTTTGTTGACAAAGCCCTTTTTGTATGTTATACTCTATATATGATGAGAGTTAACAGAGAGGAAGGTGTGATTATGAACAATGAATTTAACTTTATTCATCCTGATATGTCAGAAAAGGATATGAAATCCTTTGGATTTTGGGATGATAAAGATAGTGCATTGCATATCGAAGAAAATTGGATTATGGCTCACATAATGCATCTTGCTGGTGTGTTTCCTAGTGTGGGAATCGCCCGTAAAAATGGGTGGAATAAACCTATTCCAGAGGGTTTTTCAGAGTTTACCATTGGTAAAATGAAGAAAAAAGTTTGGATTCTTAATGAAATCAATGACTTATGAGCTACGATTTTTGTTGACAAACTCAGTTTTATGATGTATACTTAGGTATAAACTGAGAAAAGAGAGATTGTGATGGTTTGTAAAGTTGTTATGGATAAAGGAAATAGTCTAGGTTATGGCAACATGGAAGGTGATCTTCTAGGACGCCGCCTAGGTTATTACATATACAACGAACAAGAAGAGAACACATATCGTGAGATATGGGTCTATGATCGTTCTGTATCAAAAAGGGTTCGTACTCTTGATGGTATGGTTACACATTATCGCATTGTTGCTCACATAGAGTTGAGTAAGGAACGTGGTTCTTGGCACGTTGATCTATTACGGGTTGACAGCCGTTACAAAGGTAAGAACCTTGCTGTTAAACTATACACATTTCTTCTTAAAGATGAAGGTATCACGCTTCGTGCTGGTTCTTCACAGTCTGCTGGTGGACGGTATGTTTGGAACAAACTATCTCGCCATAAAGATATAACCGTCTATGCAAAGAAATCTCCTTACTCTAAAGTGATTGATTTTCCCAGAGCTGGAAAACGTGAATTGACTGCGAATCGGTTTGACTTATATGGCTCAGATGCAGAGATACTTGCAATTGCTGCTTAATTATTTTCACTTTTCCTTTAATATCAATGACTTATCGTGTACGATTTTTGTTGACAAAACCTATTCCGTATGTTACTATTAGATATAATCAGAGAGAGAGAGAAACATGGCGTATATATCACAAAAAGACAAAAAAGAACTTGCTCCTGCTATTAAGGCAGTTCTAAAAAAGTATAATATGAAGGGTAGTATTAGTATCGATAACTATTCTACTTTGGTTGTTAATCTAAAAGAAGGATTGATTAATTTAGGTAGTAATAGTTCAGTCAATGTTTATTGGATTGAAGACCATTATCAGGGAGTTGCAAAAAACTTTCTAAATGAGTTGTTGGTTGCAATGAAAGGCCCTAACTACTATAATAATGATGATTCTATGACGGATTATTATGACCGTTCACACTATACAGATATCAATGTTGGTAAGTGGAACAAACCTTATATATTAACTGCAATGAAAGAAGCTGCATAATGAGTAAATTAAAAAATTGGGGTATGGGTATGTCAATGACTGATCCAGTACGCTATCGGAAAATAAATGATGTTTTAAAAGATCGTCAATTGAAACCAGACTTATTGGATATGGTAGAAACTATTCCTATTGAATATGCATATAGTGTATCTTCCAATGGTACTTCACCAGAAGATGCTATGATTTCTACTGAACTCAATGAAACAATAGCTAAGGTATTGTCCACACTTACAGCAAGGGAAGAGCGGGTTATACGGCGCCGGCTTGGTATTGGATTAAAGACTGATGCCACTCTTGAAAAAATTGGTCAAGAGTTCTCTTTAAGCCGTGATCGTATTCGTCAAATTGAAGCAAAAGCAATGCGTAAGTTGAAACACCCTAGTGTGTCGAGGACACTTAGT
>Ga0209279_10002091_pt1 | contig 9944 bp, 16 predicted proteins | sample CoawatmetaG00DNA_3_FD_187508 | JGI IMG/M metagenome (GOLD analysis project Ga0209279, IMG submission 187508) | Marine microbial communities from the West Antarctic Peninsula - Coastal water metaG006-DNA (SPAdes) (version 2) | ecosystem: Environmental > Aquatic > Marine > Coastal ... | reverse complement strand
GCCCTGATCTCATGACAAGGTGCATCATAATTCTTTCCTCTTGCCTGTCTTGGTATTGCATACAATCTTCTGATAATTGATTAACTACTTGATATCTATCATCATCTGGAAAAGCCATTGTTTCAATTACTGCCTCATTTACACTGTCAGAAACTTTTTTTATATATTCCTTCCCCTTACCTTCCAGTACATTAATTGTTACAAATGGCATACCTTCTCCTTTTTTTTATCAGATTATTTAAAAACATTAATAGATATTATCCTTTTTTTAAATCCTGATAAAATAATTTTTTTAGGGTATGTTGATTACATTAAGTCTATACTTAACTAAAGCTTATATAATCGCTCAAATTTTTTTCTTTCTTTTGATTGTTTTATATTTATTAATTCAATTACAAGAAATAAATGAAAAAAATAATAAAATTCTTGCCATATTTAGCAGTTTTTACTTTTTCATTTTTTAGCTTGCCGGCAGCTTCTACAGCTCGACTAATATTAGATACATCTCGTGCGCTTTATCCCGAGGCCTGCCAAAACGGTGTAATAGATTCGAATACACAACAAGCGGGATGTAATGTCTGGGATGCGGATTCAAATCTCACATTTAACGGTGATATGAACTTAGCTACATTTTATTCTGCAATTACTATGAACCCATACCATACGCCTCCCTCTCCCCTCATAAATCAGAGCAACACCATTAGATATACTGGAAATATTACTGGAGGAAGAGGCTCCGGCTACCTTATAGGCATGCAAGGAGTCTCGAATAATTTAACAATAACAGGAAATGTCACTAGTCAGTCAACGGGAGTTGTTCAAATATCTGGTGGATTAGCTCAAAGGCTTCCAAATCAATTACATTACCAAAAAAGCTTCCTAACTCTTTTTAATACCCTTACTATTAATGGCAATCTTCTCCTTCAAAACACCGGTGGTTATGGGCAAGTCATAGTTTTGCAAAGTACAAGCAATAATACTGTCGTCGTTACTGGCTCAGTTATCAGTACATCAGGCGGTGCAGGCGTTGTTTTTACTGGTGTCGATCTTGGTGGAATTTATACACCGAATCCTGGAAGCACTTCCGGCAACACTGTTACTGTTGGGTCAATTACCTCTACTAACACTTATTTTGGCGCTGTTGGTTTTGATAAATATGCCAACAATAATACGCTTAATTCTAATGGAGATATCACAGGCTTAATACACAATGATGGAACAGGGAATGTCGTTAATAACGGAACAAATAAGATTACTAACGTTATTAACCGCGGTACATTAACTATCTCTGGAACTCATCCTGATGGTGTTGAATCTTGGCAAACGCGGGGTAACTATGGAGCAATAAATTTCACAGGATCAACTCAAGCCGCTGCGGGTCCTACGACCTTTATTCCGCATGCGGGTTCTTCAAACCGTGCTGTGCACCTCACTACAGGAACTCATACCGGTGTGTTAAATGGTATATCAGATGCAAACTTACATTCTACAAGAACAGGGACGTTAACCGGTAATGGCACCAGCTCAGCCGGATCGGCTAATTGGACCTTATCTGAGTCAGCTTCAGGCTCTCAAAGTTGGAACTTAGGTGTGACAGGAAGCTATCACTACTTTGGTAGTGTGCCGCAACTACAGTCTTCTATTCAAGAGACTGCGAACAATATGCGGGGGGCCTTTAATTCTATTACTGGGAGTATGAACTTCGCAAACATGACAACTTATGATTGTGATTTATTTGGCGGTAATGGCGGTTGTGTGTCTGTGGGTGGACGGTATACCGGGACCGATAATCCAGATACGTCAGCTTCAGCTATTGTCGCGAAAGCCGGATATAAATTCAATGAACATTTTAGGTATGGGGCCTTTGTCGATCAAACCTTTAACTCTAAATCACATCATGTAGATATGGACATGAATACTCCCATGGTCGGACTCATGGGTGTGTGGAATCAGAATCCAGATCAGCTCGGGATGCAAATGAAGCTCGCTAATACTTATCAGAAAACTGATGCCACCATTACCCGGAATGCGCCTATATCGGGTGATGACTACAAAGGCGATACCAACATCAATGCCCAAAGCTATGTCGCTGAATTATCATGGCGTCATTTGAATAATCAAAAAGACACCCTACTCCAACCCTTCGTCGCCACAAGATATGCCATCATTGATCAAGATGGCTACAACGATGACATCGTGACCTATGGCAGTATTGAACAAAAGACACTCACCGCATTGGGTGGCGTTAAAGCCAAGCACCAATTAAATCCAAAAATGACACTTACCGGGAGTATTGGTGTAGAGCATGACTTGAATGAAGATACCGATGATTTATCTGTATCAGTGAGTGGAGTGTCAGGTTTAACCGCTGCGAGCATGACCAGTGGTGGTGAGGATAAGACCCGACTATTAGGTTCAGTCGGTGCACAATACTATTTAACAAAAGACCAAAGAATAGAAGCTAAATTCATGTATGAACAGTTGAGATATAACGATGCGAACTACAAGACAGCTTATGTGAATTATACGATTGGGTTTTAAGAAACTTTTTAAAGCTTAATAAGTCTGTTAAATATGAAAAATTTAGTTTTTATATTCCTTCTTTTTGTAAGCTTTTCTTCATACAGCAATGATCCAAATTATATTTTCGGATGGACTCAATTAAAAGATGCTGATTTAAAGAAACCAAGGGGTGGAACATCCGTCGGTGAAAAAGTCACGCTTGATAAAAAGCCGAATGAATTGTGGGAAAAACTACAAAATCAAGAGCTAACGAAATTTGAAAAAGATAGACTAGCCATTCTTTCGATGGAGGGAAGGTACAGAGTTTATTTTGATTTTATGGAGACCATGGGATTTGTAGAAGATTATATTCCATCCCAACCTTATCAATCATGGGCTACTGAATACGTCAAAGTAATTGAGGATGAAAAAGATTTCATTAGCTTGCAACACATCACAGTGATGTATTTCAAGCAGGCTGATGGTCAAACTTCTGAGCCAATGGTGATGAAACACTGGAGGCAGGATTGGAAGTACGAGGATAGTGGAATGAACACATACGCTGGAAATAACACATGGATATACAGCAAAATCCCTTCGAATAAAAAAATAGGCAGTTGGTCACAATCCGTCTATCAGGTTGACGACACACCAAGATATCAGGGCTATGGTAATTGGGTACATCAACCTAATTTTTCTTCCTGGGAAGGCAATGAAACATGGCGGCCACTGCCGCGAAGAGAATATTCAACAAGAGATGATTACGATGTAATGATCGGAACCAACACACAGACTATTACGCCTACAGGCTGGGTCCATGAACAAAATAATAAAAAAGTAATAGCCTCAGCAAATCAAACTGTGCTTGCCAAGGAAATTGGTATTGCAAGGTATGAAAGAATTAAAGACTTTGATTGGCAGGTGGGCTTTGATTATTGGGAGGAAACAAGTGATTTCTGGAAAAGAGTAAGAAATATTATAAATAACAAGCTAGATAATTCCTCAACCTTTAAGCTAAATCCTCCAAAAAATGCTGAGCCGCTCTGGAGTAAGCTCTTTATGATGGCAGATCAATATATTAATGGTGAAATAATCCAAGATAAAGATATCGAAGAAGTCGTTAATAACTACTCTGAATAACTAGCGAGTTCTTACATAAAAGTTTAGTTTTTTAACTTCAATTTAAACTTTAAATTTCTTTTATAATATACTGTTTTTATTATATTTTTAAACATATTTTACCAAAATGCTGGTTAGTTTCCTGGTACTGAAAAGCGGATACAATACCCTCTAAATTAAACACTCGATCAATGATTGGAAAAAGTTTGGTCTGATTAATAAAAGCAATCATTCTCTCCTGATGAGTCCTACTTCCAACCAAAATACCTTGCAATGTCACTTGTTTTAATAATGCGTTAACAAAATCTAAATTACCTTGCAGGCCCAATAAAATTACGATGACTGAGATATAACCTGCAACCTTAACTGAATTGATGGATTCATTCAGCGTTTCAGGGCAACCTACTTCAATCACATGATCTACTCTCCGCTCCCTTGTATGACTTAAAACCTCCTCAGACCAATTCAGATTTTGCTTGTAGTTAATACAATAATTAGCCCTTAATGATTTAAGCTTTTTAATTTTCTCATCTGATCAAGACGCAGCTAACACCTTAGCCCCTATCAATTTTGGGCTCAGATATATCTTCATTGCCTAAAAAGACGCTATAGAATCCTCCCCCTGCTTTTAAATAAATTACTCTTGTCATTGTTTTTTACCTTAAATAATGATTATATGTAGTTATATTTAATTTTAAGGTAGATTTTATTATGGCTGCACACAATCATAAAGAACTAGAACAATGGAAGAATGGTTTAATAGGTAAGCAAGGTGGTGCTTTAAATAAAAAAATGCTACTTGTTGTTGTAATCGCAGTAGTGGTTGTCGTTGCTTACCTTTACCTATCGAAGCAATAAAATTAAGTAGGTCAAACGCCTATTTAATTTCTTCATAAAGCAAAGAGATGAGGGTTAGATCAAAGCTATGCTTTAATTGTAATTTAGAACATAGAATTCTCTATCGCTGTAAGTATGCACAAAATGATTGGGTATTTTTATGCCAACAATGCTTGTTAGATATTAAATCCAAAAATGAGAGCACCTATCAGTATGGTGGTACCTGGAAAAAATTTAAATAATCAATGTTCAGCCATATGAATAAAGCTTTTTTAATAATATTATTGTTAATCTCGAATACATTATTTGCTCAAAAATTGTGCAATTATGACTACCTCAAAAAAGAATTACCCCCACTTTATAAGAAGATAGTCGCAAAAACCAATTCAATCCCTAAGGTATTTACCTTTTGCTCAGGAGAAAATCATTATTTATTCAATGTCACCATGTTTCAGCAATTTAATAATGGTGTTGGGATTAATAGAGCTTTGGAAAATGACTTGTTCAGCTACTTTTTAAAAGAATATGATGCCAACAGTTACTCAAGAACTAGTCTGGTGGCTGGAAAAGACCATCAATTGCAACTGATCACCAATTTTACAAATAAGAAACCAATTGAAGCCATAGAGTTAAGACAAGAAGTTTTTATAGAGGCCATTGAACCTCAGACCATCAGTTATGGTAAGTCAGTGACTTATATCAGAAGGAATAACTCAAGATTTTCCCAATATTTTAAGAATAAAGAGCCATCTGAAGAAGATAAGGTTTACCTAGAGAAATTTAAACGATTTGTTGGGATACAAAAATTAAATTAATTTTTTAAAAGAAAAGATATTTTGCGAATGCACCAATACCAAGTAATAAAAATAATGCAGCAAGATATGACATAAACATAAAGGGCTTACATTTGTGTGCAGGACATTCATCTTTTTCGCTTTTACTAACCATATCAACTCAACCTATTTACTTGTAAAATTTAAAGACTATATTAAAGTTAAAAAATTCATTTTATACTAGAATTTTATCTATTTGAATTTACATATGAGTATTGAATTTATTATTAAATACTGCAACAACATCCACATTCTTACCTATTGTGACATACGTTGCAGTTGCAATTTCAGTGGCCCCTGTATCTATTGCTATTCCGCTTGTAATGGCCTCAAGCCTTGCATTTATAGTGCCCGTAGCGACACCACCTAATACTATTGTTTACGGTTCAGGAAAAATTACGATTGCCAATATGATTAAAGCAGGATTTATCTTAAACTTGATTGGTATTATGATTATTACCCTGGTAAGTCATTATCTCTTACCAGTATCTTTTGATTTAATTGATGTAATTTAATTTAATAATTCACAAAACTATTTATCAATTTTATTTATTTTACTTCCCTCAAGTGTGAGGTTATACATCAAACCCTTTGGAGAAAACACGAAGGCAACAACGGGATCTGTAATTGTCTTAACGTTGGCAACGCCACCCGCACCCCAGACAGCAACCGCGACACTTGCGTCACCACCACCACTCCATCCACTGGAATTCCTAAATTCTTTAAGAGCATCTGCTGTTAAAAACATATAAACTTCAGATCGTTTTTCAACGCCTAATTGAAAACCAATTGAACCAGCAATATTGTTGTAATACTGAACCTTTTTCCCGTCAATTATAAGCGCACCTTCACCATATGCTCCTCCAATAACAAACCCTGCTTTCACAATGCTAGGGAAGACTAATATTCCCTTTGCTTTAGCTGCAAGTTCTTTTGCTTCAGGAGTTGTTTTATACAACTGATCAAGAGCTACTTTTATTTCCGCATCGATTTCATCTATAGATGCAGTGAATCCAACTTGAGAAAACATTATCAGAATAGCTGCAATGAAGGTGGTTAGTTTATTCATTTTTTAAGTCTCATTATGTAGTTTAATTACTTTAAATTTTACACTACAAACCATAAAAAAATTATATTTAAATAGCATTATTGGTATAGTTATTCTAATATGACAATAGATCAAATAATTAATTGGGTAATAGGATTAGACTCCATGATTCTTATTATTATTGGATTTTTTCTAGTCATCGGATTTTTATTCCTTGTGACCGCGATCTATTCACTGGTTTACGACAAAGCCTTCCGTAAAAAGTATTTATTAAAACTGTGTACCATTTTTCTTATATTGCTGAGTGCGGTGATTACCATTTTTTATCTAGCAGTAAAGTATGGGGCCTTAATTCTTTAATACTTATTTTTCGTTATAGTCTTTTAACAATTTTGCCATCTTTGTAAATTACCTCAGATTTGATAGTGCCATCTTTTTTCCAATTAACTTCTTTACCATTTTTCTTTCCATCAATGAATTTTACAATTTTTTTCTTTTGCCCACCCTCATACCACTGCTGCCACAAGCCGTTATATTTGCCCTTGGTGTAATTAACCTCAATCTTTTTTTGACCATTTGGGTACCACTGCAACCATAGCCCTTCCTCATGGTCATCTTTAAAGAAACTTTCCATCATTTTATTACCATTTTCGTACCAAAAAATCTCCTTCCCATTCTTTTTGCCGTGCTTATATGTCACCTCAAATTTGGGTTTACCGTTACCGAAGTATTCCTTTTGTATTTTACTTTTATAATCATCAGCGATAACCACAAGTGATATACAAAAGCCCACGAGAGCCACTAAATATTTCATAATCAATCCTTCATTTATCATATAAATTAGCATTGGCAATTTATATTTTTTAAAAGTTTCTCTAAATAGAGTTATTTGGGTTATTTTTTTAGTAAGTAAGAGGAGGAAAGAGATAAAATAGAATTACTAATATGTCATAAATTACCCAAATAAAATTTCTTAAATTACTGATATATATAGGATTATCTCTATATAATTTTCTTTAATATAACTGGTTTAATCAATGTTGAGCCTTTCTGGAAGTGGCTCGACCTTGCAAAACCCCCTGTACTCATATGGCTTTTGCCACCTACTAATAATTTTAATTTGACCTGTCCTTCTATCGATGAAGAATGAAAAGCCTATAGATCCATCTGAATTAAATTCCTCTAAACTCACAGATCGCTCATCAACATTTAAGAAATGATTACCATGAAGTTTATGAATGAGCGTGCTTCCTGAAATTTTAATTTTTTCTATTGCAGGCTCTTTCACACATGGAGTTCCATCCTCGCAAAATAATAAAACCTCTCCATCACAAATAAGATCTACGCTAAGAGGTTCGGCATAAATAGCACATGGAATAAGCAATAATAAAAGAAATTTTTTCATATTTGGGAGTTTATTAATGAAAAGTGGTAATATTCAATCTTATCATTGATCATATAAAAATAAAGGATAAAGTAGATGAAACTAAGATTTGCAATTTTAACCCTACTAACCTCAATTTCATCGATTACATTTGCAGCTGAATTCAAATCACTGCAAGCTTGTGTTGATAATATTGAAAAAGATTATCCAGGACAAATTATGTCTATGGAAGTTGAGTCAGAGAACGGTATCATAAGCTACGAATTCGATATTGACACCAACGTCAACGGAACTGATTTTTTCATTGAAATTGAATGCGATGCTATAAACAATCAATTGAGTAATTTTCAACTTGAAACCAATTTAGAAGACAAGCATTTTCAAGCTAAGGCTAAAATATCTGTTACAGAAGCAGAGAAAGCAGCCATTGATAAATATAGCGGTGTAATAGTCTCAAGAGAATATGGTTTTGTAAGTGGAAAACCTTTTTATTCTTTCGATATTTACGATCAAGTTAAGAATATGCAGACTGAAATTACAGTTGATGCTGAAAGTGGAGCAATCATTGGTATAGAAGAAGAGCTATATCAAATTGGTCCTAATAGAAATCTTTAAAAAGGATAAATGAAATAATGAATAAAATTAATTTGTTGTTACTAGCGATAATGAGTCTGTTTCTATTTGGATGTGCTTCACAGACAATGACAGGTGATTCTTACTCTGGAAACCAGGCAAGAAAAGCGCAGACTTTGAAAATGGGTCAAATTGAAAGTGTAAAAGAAGTAGAGATTAAAAGCCAAAGCGGAGGAGTCGGTGCACTCGCAGGTGGAGCAATTGGTGGTATTGCTGCTTCTAATATAGGCGGTGGTAAAATGTCCTTAGTTTCTGCTATCGTTGGCGCAGTGGCTGGAGGCCTTATTGGTGATAAAATTGAAAAGAATGTTAACACGCTTAATGGACAAGAAATAACTATCAGGCTATCGAACGATACTTTGATAGTCGTAACTCAAGAAATAGATAAGAATGTTGGCGCCCTAAGAGCTGGTGACAAGGTAAGAGTTCTCACTTCATCGAACGGAACGACAAGGGTTCAATTAGAGCAATAAAAAGTTTAATTTTAATTAGGAAGCGTCAGGCTTCCTTTTTTGAATCTCATCAAGAATGAGTTTACATTCACCTGAAGTTAATGCGCAACCATTTACGCCATCTTCAAAGTTATAACCATCAATCATTAACTCAACAAATTTTTTAACTTCCCCTAACTCAACATCTAGGAGCGTTGCAATTTGAATAAGCATTGCGGTATGTTCTTCTGTATGCATAATTACCTCACAAATTAATATTAATTCTTTATTAAATAATACACGCTATTATCCTAATTGGTGAAGTCAAATGTAGAATTTTAACCAAAAAAAAAGCCAACTAAAAGTTGGCTTTTTAAACTTTAAAATTAGTTTTTTACAGATTCATACCCATACTGTTTAAAATCACTTTTTTCAAAAGCCTTATCAATAGAATTAACCACTAAAGACTCAAAAGTATTAGGTGCCATCTCACCTTCAAAGCCCTCCCCTCTAAATACAAAAATTCTTGCTCTAATAAGCTCACCCGACACACTATCAGTAATTCTAGATTCGAAAACCATGAAAGGTACTTTCGTATTTTTATTTAGAGCTTTTTTACCTAAATTCCAAGCTACTTTTATCGGTAAAAAATCAAGCACACCCATCCCCTCTCCTGTAATGGCAGCATCTCTAAAGTTAACTTGCATCCTCATCACATTCGGATCAATAGCATTTGCTAGTGAGTATGAAGACTGAACTTCGTCTCTAATTTTAGTTCTTGCAGAATTTTTTATTCGAGTTAGCAGCTCAGCAGTCATCGTGCTATCAGCTTTTTCTTCAATCGTTATTTTCTCGAGCAATACTGAGTTATATGAGCTCAATTTAGCATTTGGATTGTTATACCCATAAGATCTGAAATTATCTTCATCTACAAGTAAGGTCCAGCAATCGATATTCTTAAATATAGTAGTTTCCGCAAGATCATTTTTTGCATTATTCTCACATGCTAGTGATTGAGAGATAAAACTAAATGAGAGTGCAATTGATAAAATTGTTTTAGTAAATTTCATTTGAATCCTTTTTTTTGTTTATTTAAAATTAACAGTGTTTAGAGAGTAAATTTTCTTTTCTATATATTCCCTTATAAGAGCCATCAG
>Ga0209279_10002084_pt1 | contig 9968 bp, 8 predicted proteins | sample CoawatmetaG00DNA_3_FD_187508 | JGI IMG/M metagenome (GOLD analysis project Ga0209279, IMG submission 187508) | Marine microbial communities from the West Antarctic Peninsula - Coastal water metaG006-DNA (SPAdes) (version 2) | ecosystem: Environmental > Aquatic > Marine > Coastal ... | reverse complement strand
TCACCCCATTGGCTATGGCGCTTGCCTGTGGCATCACTAATAACAGCAATAACTTGATGGCGGCTTTCAATAAATTCGCCACGGGTGACGTCAATGACTAATGCTCGCTTATTCATCTACTACTCCACATAACGCCGACAATTGAACTGTTAGGCCTCACTTTAACACCACAGCTAAAATCAGTCCAAGCTCACTTTGTTTAATAAACTTATCAGCCTAAAAAGCCGTGCCGTAGAGGATCTGCATGATAAGGGTGGTAATGCATTTGTGGTTTAAACGCTAAACTGCAGCAGTGGTAGACCTTACAATGAGTTCCCCCATGTACCTTTGATTGCAAATAGAGTCATCCCTTCCAAGGATTTGGTCTAAAGCTTCAATGACCATATCGTAAACTGGTTGACGTATAGTTGTGAGTCGGGGAACAAGTAATTCTGCAAGTACGATATCGTCAAAGCCTATTACAGAGACTTCATTTGGCACTGATACTCCCATGTCTGTTGCTGCCCGGATGGCACCAATCGCTTGTTGGTCACTGGCAGCTGCGATAGCAGTTGGTCGCTTGGATTGCACAAGAGACAGTATGTCTCGGGCGATGGCTTCCCCGGAAGTATAGTCAAACTGGCCACGAAATATTGTCAGTTCAATAGAGTCATTCTTACTTTGAAGTTCTGCAATACGATTGGAGAATCCTGCCTCACGCTCTATTGATGTCTGAATATCACGAGGTCCAGCGATATATGCAATTTTTCTGTGCCCTAATTCTACAAGGTGATCTGCGGCAAGAGCAGAACTTTTCCCCTGGTCTAGTGCGATGGCATTCATTTCTGCTAAGGGGCGGTCCAAGATCGAAATTCGTATATTCTTTGGCAGTTCCATTTTGATGGTATCGCTAGTTGGAATAAGAACAATACCCTTAGGTGAATGATCAAGGAGGGCTGAAAACTGTCGAGCCTCATGATTAACATCACCGTGAGAACTAGCCAAAATAAGTGCATACCCTTTTTTTGATGCTTCGCTTTCAAGCAGGTTTGCGACTTGGGCAAAATAAGGATTAGTTATGTCGGGAACCATAAGGCCAATAACATTTACATGATTGGCTCTAAGTGCACGGGCAGCGAGGTTGGGTTTATATTTCAATTTAATAATTGAACGATTCACTCGCTCTCGAAGTGGCTGTTTTACCTCTGCCGTTTTTGCAAGTACCCTTGAGACGGTCCCAACAGAGACGCCAGCATCCTTTGCCACCTCTTTTATTGTTACTTTTGAGGTTTTTATCATAGTATATTCATGCCCCATTTGGTGGTGTTGTCCTTAAAGGTAATCTATTTTAACTATGTTTCTAGGAAAGTGTCTATCTCCTTTTGGCTGGGTACTACCGAAGCAACTCCCCTGCGCTGGACTATTATCGCGGCGGCTGCATTTGCTTTTTTTAGTGCTGTTTTGACACAGCCTCTACGTGTGTAATGTGCCATAAAGACGCCAAAAAAAGTATCCCCCGCCCCAGTAGTATCGATTGAGTGCACCTTGTGGGCAGCAATTCTTTGAGTCACTCCATCCGACAAAAAAACTGCGCCATCTGCCCCGTAGGTAATCAAAAAGTCTATGCTCTTTAAGTTACCAATTGATGTGCCAGAGATCACCTCAAATAGTTCACTCTCTGTTTTGTTCATCGAAACTAAGTCAACTTTTTTTATTTGTTCTGGCATTTTTTTGGCATTGAATGGCGCCGCTACCAGCGCAATTTTCATACCTTTCTCGCGAGCTATGGAAATCCCAATTTCATTCGCATTGGTCTCGTTTTGTAGGACTAGCCAATCATTGGGTTGCGCACTCGATAGAGCAGTTCTAATCTGAGATTCCGAAAAGCAAAGGTTTGCGCCACCATGGACAACAATAGAATTTTCTGAGTTTTCATCGACATAGATAATTGCATGACCAGTTTGCACATCTACCTGAGAGATGAGAGCCCTATCCAATCCAAGACCAGCAATCATATCTAAAACGGATGGATCTGCTGAACCAACAACCCCAATGTGGCGAACATCTGCACCTGAGCGGTGTGCTGCTACTGAAATGTTCAGTCCCTTACCTCCAATAGTAATGTGGGTTTCTAAAGAGGATAGTGTTTCGCCTGGTTTGGGTATTCTTTCGAGCATGTAAAGATGATCTACATTAATTGATCCAAGATTATAGATAGTCATATTTTGAGCCTTTCTGATGCTTTAATTTCCCTGGATTTTGGCCCCGAGGCATACATATTTTTGTGTCAAATTTGATCTATTGGTCTCTAGTTTTAGTAATAAAAGAGTTATTAGCGACTTATAAAACACGTTAATGTGACCCGATGTTACAGTATTCTAAAAATGAATGCATTCATATAAATGAAACGATTCATATTGACATGCCAAAAAATAGATACTATTCTTAAGCTAAATGCCGAAGTCCAAATAAAATTTTTGGATCGTTTTTGACGGGGAGCTAATGAAAAAAACAACACTACTAAATGCCCCAGTTTCGACAGTAGTTGCACAACTAGGCCATGGAGACTCGATTTGTATCGGAGATGCTGGCCTGCCCGTTCCCAATACAGTAGAAAAAATTGATCTCGCCGTTTCTCCTGGAGTCCCAGGTTTGCTAGATGTTTTTTACGCGGTCAGTAGTGAAATGTTTGTTGAGCGTATTGTCATTGCAAAGGAGTTGCAAGTTCAACAACCTCAACTAATGAGTAAGCTGCTCAAAGCCATTCGTATACTAGAATCTGGTCAGAGCAGTCTTATTGCATTAGATACCGTTAAACATGATGATTTCAAACCTAAAATAATACATTGCAAAGCTAGCATACGCACTGGTGAATGCACTCCGTTTGCAAATATAATTTTATACGCTGGAGTGACATTTTGATCTGTTTAAAAAGAGATAACTAATGTCAGTTCTTCTAGAGCTAGAGCGTGTAGAAAAAGCATTCGGCGCCGTTAGTGTTCTTAATGGCGTGGATATGACTGTGCTAGCAGGGCGTGCTGTTGCGCTGGCAGGTGAAAACGGCGCTGGCAAGTCGACTTTGATGAAAATCATAACTGGAACCCATTCACGAGACGCGGGCGTAATACGTTTTCGTGGGAAGGAAACTAACTTTAATACAGCACGGCAATCTATGGACGCAGGAATAGCCATGATTCACCAAGAGTTAAACTTGCTCCCTGCTTTAACTGTTGGAGAGAATATATTCCTCGGCCGTGAGCCTGTTGATCGTGCACGGCGTGTGAAATGGTCAGAAATTTATGATCAAGCGGAATACTGGTTGAAGAAACTCAAACAGGATATAGACCCAAGAGCGGAAACAGGCACCCTAAGTATTGCTCAACAACAAATGGTTGAAATTGCTAAGGCACTTTCGATGAATGCCGAACTTATTATCATGGACGAACCGACAGACTCGCTGACTGACGTTGAGACTAAAATCCTCTTTGAAGTAGTTAAAAAGTTACGTGATTCAGGTAAGGGGTTGATCTTTATTTCCCACAGGCTGCGTGATATTTTTGACATGTGTGACGATGTGGTTGTGCTACGTGACGGTTCGATGGTTCACCAAAGTCCAGTCGCTGATATTAGCGAAGATGAGCTTATCCGGCATATGGTGGGCCGTGAATTGTCTGATAGATATCCTTACGTTCCATCCTCGTCATCGAAAACTCGCTTACGTGTAACAAATCTGGTGGCGCCAGGGGTTAGAGACGTATCTTTTGAGGCTTGCGCAGGAGAAGTCGTAGGTTTTGCAGGTCTTGTTGGCGCTGGCCGGACTGAATTAGGCAAAGCAATCTATGGGGCCAATCCTGCTAGGTCTGGCCGTATTGAAATTGACGGTGACGAAGTTTGTGTCAGATCGCCCAATGACGGTCTGAAGTATGGTATCGGATATGTCACTGAAGATCGCAAGCTTGAAGGCCTAATTCAGGCCCACAGTATCAACCATAATATGTCCATGGCAGGGCTTCAACGATTCACCAGTAAATTGGGCAAGATTAATAAAAACAATGAGCGAAAAGCTGTTACTCAATACATTGACGCTTTTTCTATTAAAGCCCAAGGTATCGACACCAGTGTCGCACAGTTGTCGGGGGGCAATCAGCAAAAAGTGTCAATTGGTAAGTCGCTCATTCCAGAGCCGAAGATTCTGATACTTGATGAACCAACCCGAGGTGTAGATGTTGGTGCAAAACGTGAAATTTATGCCCTTATCAACGAGCTAAAAGCGCAAGGGCTTTGTATCCTGTTGATGTCGTCTGATATGCCAGAACTATTAGGTGTTTCGGACCGTATTTTGGTCATGTCAAACGGATTTCTTACCGGTGAATTTGGGCATGGAGAAGCTAATCAAGAAGTTATTATGCACTGCACCCTTGTTGAGCTTACCGAAGGAAAACAAGAATGAATATCAAGAAATTTGTGATCGAGAACATACCTCTTATTGGATTACTGTTACTTATGTTTTTGGTTTCCTTGATCAACGAAAATTTTCTAACGGTTGACAATTTACTGAACATTTTTCGACAGACGTCGATCAATGCAATCATCGCTATGGGCATGACATTTGTCATCCTTACTGCGGGGATAGACCTGTCTTCTGGCTCAATATTGGCCTTTGCTGGTGCTGTATGCGCAACACTAATAGCAGCAGACGTGCCATTAATTTTGGCGTTGCCAAGTACGCTTGTTCTTGGAGCAGCTTTAGGGGCTGCAAGTGGGTCGATTGTAGCCTATTTTGGTGTACAAGCATTTATAGCTACTCTTGTGGCGATGACGATGGTTCGGGGTGGTGTATTGGTATTTACTGGTGGACGGCCAATATCAACCGGAAATTTCGATGTTGCCAATATCTTCTATGAAGTTGGAGGGGGGTATATTGGTGGGGTACCTATCCCCGTTATTATTACTGGTGTTGTATTCATAATTTGCTGGTACGTTCTGAACCATACAAGGTTGGGTCGGTATACCTATGCGATTGGTGGAAACGAACAAGCTACAAAGCTTGCTGGAATTAATGTTGCTCGCGTCAAAGTGACTGTCTACGCAATTAGTGGAGCACTGGCTGCTCTTGCAGGTATCATCTTAACTGCACGGCTAGAATCAGCACAGCCTACGGCTGGTCTTGGCTATGAACTCGATGCCATTGCTGCGGTTGTGCTCGGTGGGACTAGTCTCACAGGTGGCCGTGGCAGAATCACCGGTACACTCATTGGAGCGTTAATCATAGGTGTGCTTAACAATGCACTAAATATTCTGGATGTCTCTTCGTATTTCCAGATGATTGCCAAAGGTTCAGTAATCCTTCTGGCAGTTGTTCTCGATGGTCGGAGCAAAGCCTCGACCTAATTTAACCCAAGAAGGAAAACTACTATGAAAAAACTACGTAATATAGCTGCAGTATTAGCAATTTCTGTTGGTCTTTCCGGACCAGCTCTTGCCGAGGGCACTATTGGACTGGTCCTGTCGACTCTCAATAATCCATTCTTTGTTACACTAAAAGAAGGTGCTGAAGCGAAGGCAAAAGATCTTGGCTATAAACTTTTGGTACTTGACAGTCAAAATGACCCAGCCAAGGAACTGGCTAATGTTGAAGACCTTTTAAGCAAAAAAATCTCATTACTATTAATTAATCCGACAGACTCAGACGCTGTCGTTAGCGCAATTCGCGCAGCAAATCGTGCAGAAGTGCCGGTTGTAACACTGGATCGTGGCGCTACTGGTGGCGATGTACTGTCTCACGTTGCGTCTGATAATGTTCAAGGTGGCATGATGGCCGGTGAATTAATAGTAAAGGTTCTGGGCGGTTCAGGAAAAGTTGTGGAACTCCAGGGCGTTGCTGGTACTTCAGCTGCACGTGACCGTGGTGAAGGTTTCAATGCTGCTGTTGATGCCGTTGCCGGCATCGTTGTTGTGGCCAGTCAGGTTGCCGATTTTGACCGTACTAAGGGTCTAAATGTAATGGAAAATATTCTTCAAGCTCAGTCAGATATTGACGCAGTATTTGCGCACAATGATGAAATGGCGCTCGGGGCAATTAAAGCAATTGAATCATCTAACCGTGACATCATTGTTGTTGGTTTTGATGGTACTGGAGATGCTGTAATGGCAGTTAAAGAAGGAGCAATGCTTGCAACAGTTGCTCAACAAGCAGCGCGGATTGGTTCAATCGGTGTTGAGACTGCTGACGCCATTTTAAATGGCAAAGTGGTGGCGGAATACTCACCAGTGCCTTTACAATTGATTACTAAGTAAGCTGAATTATGGAGCGGCCGTGCTGCGGTCGCTCCGCTTTAAAGTTTTTTGGGCTTAATAAGCCCATTATTTGTGTGTGCAACTAATAATGTGTAATCCTCATTAGGCAAGCAGTGGTAAAAACATCTGATTGCTCTCCTCATTAACGATTTCACAAACTTGATGGTCTACAGCCTGATTACAAAAACTAATCCAACACACCTTTTGGCTCGCGTTTATCGTGTAACACTGTGACCCGTTGCATGTGCCTTACTTTAGGCAAATAGTCACAAATTGCATAGTGATGGGTGATGCGATTATCCCACATAGCAACGGTATTGTTGCGCCAGCGCAAACGTACTTGAAACTCTGGCTTGGCCATATGCTGGTATAGGTATTGTAGTATCCGATCACTCTCACCCTGTATTTCACCGATAATATGACGGGTAAACGATTGATTTACATTGAGGTATTTGAGCCCACTCACTGGGTGTGTATCAACAATTTTGTGCACTGCAGAGCCAGTGCTCTTTAGGCCATCGTTGACGGCTTCAATGCCACCTTTAAAATACAGGTCATTTCTAAAGGTGCCGATGTCGTGTATTGCTTCCATGTCAGCTAAATAATTTTGCCACATTAATGGCAGCGCAGTGTATGCCGCGTTGGTGTTAGACCACATGGTATCACCGCCCACATCAGGCACTTGAATGGCATGCAATATGCTGGTGAAGGGTGGGCTAGCTTTAAACGTCATGTCCTTGTGCCAATCATTGGTGTCTGGTTTGCTGCCAGCACCACTTTTTAGCAAGACAATATTTTCATAACCTTCAATGCTTGGGTAAATGGGGTGAGGGGCCTCTGGCTCACCAAAGCTTTTGGCAAAGGCTAAGTGTGCTTCTGGTGTTAGATTTTGGTCACGAAAAAAAATCACCTTGTGCTCAATTAGCGCCCCGTAGATATCGTCTAACTCGTTTGAGCTAAGATGGTTGAGATCAATGCCTGATAGTTCAGCACCAATAACAGGTGTCACTTGTTCAATTTTCATCTTAGTTAATACTCAATTACTGTTGTTAGGTTTAAATGGGACGGGGCGAGGAAAGCGCCAGCGGGTCAGCTATGACCGTTAGTATACTGTTCTGTTTGGACACGGGCCTTACTCATATTTTTTGCTAGTTTCCAGTAAAGTTGGCAGGCCTTAGAATCGGCTATTTTAACAGTGCAAATAAATGTGTAAACTAGGCCAAAGTTAATGAAACCATTAGGTGAGCTAATGTTATTAAAGAAATTCATTCCTTCGGCTCAAAGTTTATTAATTTTTGAGGTAGCCGCACGCCATTTGAATTTTACTGCAGCTGCCCAAGAATTAGGTTCAACCCAATCGGCAGTAAGCCAACAAATACGTGGCCTAGAGCAACAACTGGACCTACAATTATTTAAGCGTATCTACCGAGGGGTGGCTCTAACCGATACCGGGGAGCAACTATATGAAGCTGTTGAATCTGGCTTTGGACAGATGACAAGTTGCTTAGAAAGACTGCAAAAAGCTCGTTCCAGGCTGTGCATAAATGTTGCAACTGATTTTGCGTTTGCAGCATTTTGGTTGTTACCTAGGTTGCCTCGCTTTCGTGAGCTGCACCCTGAAGTAGAAGTGAGAATTGTCACCTCACAAGACCAGCTAGACTACACTGCCCAAGACACTGACATATCCATTGTGTTTGCCAAAGGTAAGCCCAGTAATTACAGATCACATCTTCTGTCTATCGGCAATGTTTTTCCAATCTGTAGTCCGTCATTATTAGCTCAATATGGCCCCATAGAAAGTCATAAAAAACTGGCCACTTTGCCGTTATTAAAATTAGGCGATGATGTGGGCCACGGCTGGTTAAATTGGCGTGGGTTTTTCAGCCAGCGACGCAGTCGAGTAACACCTAGCGAACCCGTACTTACCTTCAACAACTATACACTTTTGGTTCAGGCCGTGATTGCAGGCCAAGGGGTAGGCATAGGGTGGGGTGCTCTAGTGGGCGATCTAGTGGACAGTGGTGTGCTCACAGCTTTGAGCACCTTTAGCCTAACCTCCGATTGGGACTATTACCTTGTAGAGGCCAACGCTCAGGATATGTTGCCAGCAAAGCGACATTTTGTAGACTGGCTGCTCACTGAATAACCATCGCTACAACCATTAGAAAAACTAACGGCATTAGGGTGATGAAAGGGTGTGTTACCTTTAACCTGCCAAGTCCTCAGTTTTACCAAGTACAAGAAATACTCCTAGTGTCATAACTATTAGCCTGGCAATAACAAACCCGAACAACAGTAAAATTGAAGACGCTAAACCACTGAACAATAGCACCTTGGTCTAAACGTGTATTCAACACCTATGCTTAAATCTTTATAGAGGTCTCTAGCAGAGGTTTTAAATGCACTTTGCAGGGCATTCGGATGGTGGCAACTTCCAACTCATAGTCTCCAGCCTCAATGTAATCCTTATCGACACCCTTTGGATCGCGGATATAACCATATCCAATGGACTGTTTTACAGTGTAGCCAAAGCCTCCAGAGGACAACCAGCCCACGCGTTCTCCGTTACGATAAATAGTTTCCCGGCCCAAAAGAACCACACTTTGATCATCAACCGTAAAACCTGCCAACATTTTCTTAACACCGTCCTGTTTTTGCAACGCCATAGCCTCCCGACCTTTGAAGGGCTGATTTGTTGCCAGTTTTACCGCCCAACCAAGCCCAGCCTCATATGGTGTGTGATCTGGACCTAAGTCTGAACCCCAGGCGCGATACCCCATTTCTAGCCGGCAGCTTTCGATGGCGCGGTAACCTGCATTGATGAGCCCGTGATGTTTCCCTGCTATCATAACTACTTGGTATACGGCTGTGGCGTATTCTACGGGAAGGTGCAGCTCCCAGCCCAATTCACCAACGTAAGTAACACGCATAGCCTGCACTGGACAGCCCGCAATGCTTATTGTTTTCACAGTACCAAATTTGAATTGGGTGTTTGACACATCATCACTGGTGACCTGTTGCAATATGTCACGTGCGTTAGGTCCCATTAACGACAGCACTGCGTTTGAGGAGGTGATGTCAAACAACTGACAGTTGAGGCCAGCAGGAATATTTCGGTTAATCCAATCAAAATCGTGGGTTGCGAAACCTGTTCCAGTGACAATGTAATATTCATTATCGGCTACACGTGCAATGGTAAGATCGCATTCAATGCCGCCACGATCATTAAGCATTTGGGTGTAAATAAGTGATCCAACAGGTTTGGCAACATTGTTGGCAGCGATCCAGCTAAGTGCTTCCAGGGCATCAGGGCCTTTAAGCGAAAACTTAGCAAACGAGCTTTGATCAAACAACACTGCAGTCTCACGAACAGCGCTATGTTCTCTGCCTACTGCGTTAAACCAGTTCTGTCGGTCAAAGCTGTAAACATCCTGGGGAGTTTCACCATACACTGCATCAGCAAACCAGTTGGGCCGCTCCCAACCTAGCTTCTCTCCAAAACAGGCCCCCTGATCTTTTAGGATTTCATAAAGTGGGGATTGGCGACAGGGACGCCCAGACTGATTTTCCTCATGTGGCCAATCCATTGTGTAGTGTTTACTGTAAGCCTCGACTGTGCGCGTGCGCACCCAGTGCGTATCAAAGTGTGGACGTCCAAAGCGGCGAATATCGGCAGACCAAAGATCATAGGG
>Ga0209279_10002079_pt1 | contig 9996 bp, 9 predicted proteins | sample CoawatmetaG00DNA_3_FD_187508 | JGI IMG/M metagenome (GOLD analysis project Ga0209279, IMG submission 187508) | Marine microbial communities from the West Antarctic Peninsula - Coastal water metaG006-DNA (SPAdes) (version 2) | ecosystem: Environmental > Aquatic > Marine > Coastal ... | reverse complement strand
CCGTCGTCCTCTTCGTCCTCCGAGTCTTCGTCCTCCGAGTCTTCGTCAGAATCTGGCTCGACTTTAATTAATGTAAAATCTCCGGGAGAATCTTTTTTCTGTTTTAGCTTATAAGCCTGAGAATTTTTGTCATTTTTATCACCGGTTATTGCAAGTTGAGAATCTTCATCTGAACTAAATGAACCTATTAAACCACCTGGAAGAAGCTTATTGAGGAGATAAATTAAAAGACCCATTACGATCATAATAGGAATTACTAACAATATTATTGCAACAGCACTCATTTATATTCTATATACATTATATTTTACAAAAAAATAACCATATTAAAAACTTAAAACAAAAATATTTAAATAGAGTCTATCATGGGTATTTGTATAAATGAAATCTTGAAGAAAGTTAAAAGACTGGATAAAATAAACACCGTCGTAAAAAAAGAATTGCCCCCCTTTAGTTTAGTAAAATCAGACGACGATGAAAATCATAGGATTTCTATAGAAGAATACAGACAAACTCAATTTACAGAAGAAGAAGACTGGAATAATATATACAACCCTAAAAGATGTTCTATAGAGGCTCTTAATTATATAGAAATAAAAAAACGTGGAGAAGGCGCGGTTAAAAAAACATACAAGTCATTTGCAGACATTGATGAAAGTCCATATTATGACCCGATAGGTGTTCACTTATGTATCTGGAAAAGTAACAAATGTATTAACAATTTCATATGTGAACAGGCTCCAAATTCTAAAAATATACATTTTTCTGAATACAAGGATGGTATATATTGTGCTATATGTCATATAAAAAAAGAGCAAAGAGAATTTAATTGGAGCAAAATCGGGAATTGCAAAAGACCTAATCATGATCTAAAAGAACTGGATTTGAATTATGAAGATAAGATGCCAACGACAAGTAATGTAGAGCCTATTATTAAGAAAAGAATATCGCGAGGCATTCCAAATTGGGAAAAATTAATGATAAAATGTATTCACGCAGTATATAACGATAAAATTGTATATTCTATGTCTCCTAAACATTCAATTCTATTATGGCCGTGGCAAATGACATATTATCAGAAATTTAAGCATTCTAACCCGGGTTATAAAGACTCTCACATTTTTATGAGGAGTGAGATGGAAAATTTCAGAGGAGATTATGGGGTTATTAATTAGATTATTCATTTAAATTTACAATTATGAAGTAATATAATAGGTTCATTACTAATATATACATTTTTTTCTTAGGAAAATATATAACTGCGTAAGATTAAATGGAAGTCAGAGTAGAAACCGAAGAAGTAGATTGGGATACTATAATTTCTATGTGTAGAGAAATCAATAATGATAAAAAACCCGAAATTAGTGATAAAATTTATTGTAAAAAATGTAATCAAGGGTTTTTCAATAAAAACTACAATGGAAAATTCCCGCTGTGTGATAAACATAGAAATAACACGTTTAAATAAGCATAATACAATGTAAATTATACAGTATAATAGATGAGTGATAACGATGCTAGAATCAAGGCTTTAGAAAAGGAGGTTGCGGAATTAAAAACATCTATTTCGTCATTTGGTAAGAAACCTAGACGAAAAAATGATGATACAAAGAAAACACCCACCCCATATAATTTACATCTTAAGAAGTATATGCTAGAGGAGAAGACTAAACTCGGCCCGGACTACGACCATAAAGCAGCGTTTAGTTCTGCGGCCAAAGCGTGGTCTGCTCAAAAGAACGCTAATTGATATTAATCATATATAGTATAACCCTGTTGTATTCTTTGAATAGTTTTGAGTGATTATCATCTTTCCATGTAACATGATTTAATGCCGTATGAGTTAATTCATGAGCTAAAAGCCGTTTAATTTCTTTAACGGTCTTTAGTCTTCCATTTTTATGTTTAAGAGTTAAAAATACCTTCCTATATTTAGCCCTTAATCTGTCATCTTCCCCTATAGGGATATTCTTAGTTAATTGTACTCCCTTGGGTTTATTTAAACCATCAAATATAACACTTCCCTGATCTTTATGTAGTTGCATCTCTTGTAATATATGCGGAGTTTTTGATAATAGATCAAGGTATTTATCATACTGCACTACTTCGGATATTTTCAATCTACGTTGTAGTAATTTTACAATAATATCCAATTTTTCTAATAATATAGACGACGATTCGGCCAGAGGAGAAATTAGAACCTTGTAATTATTTACAATTGTGTAATTTTTAGTTTCATTAAAATCCCATATAGATTTCATGTTTAATGTATTGTAATAAATTAAATTTAATTTAATTTAATACTATATTTACTCCACCATCTGAAGTTTTTCTTATTACCGGGACTCCCTTTGTGGGAGGTATTACTTTATTTCTATATATATTTCTTAATCTATTTTTCTTTTCGGAAATAGGTTTATGTGTAATTATCTTATTTTTCTTTGGTTTTTTATCACTATGAACATAATCACCTGATAAATCTATAAAAAGATCAAGGGGTAATACTCTAGCAACAGACGGTATTAGACCTGTATTAGTAGGGGAGGTATTTATTATAAAGGGAAATCTTGTAACCCGTTGATCAAGTTTTAACACTTTGTAGTAAAATTCATCTACTATTATTATAGTAGTAGAAATATCTGGATTTTTATATAATAACATTAGTGCTCTATAAGACTTTATACAATCTTTTAAAATATATACTGTTTGCATCTACTTATACTATTATAAATTACACATTATATTTTCTATTTTAAATTTAAAATGTAAAATGTAAAATGTAAAATGTAAAATATTATATTTAACATATAATATATCGACATGAGCGAAGTCGAAGATGATGTAATAGAGTCTGGCGAAGAATCTTCTTCTGAAAGTAGTGATACAAGTAGTAATACAAGTAGTAATACAAGTAGTGATACAAGTAGTGAAGGTGGGGACGCGCTAGACGAATTCGATGAGTTAGATGAGTTAGACGAAGATGAATTAAATACTCATCATATAATAGACTGGGGTGATACTTTAAGATCTAGACTTGAAGAATTATCTAATTCCATAGCACAAAAGAATATAACTCTAGAAGAATACGGTCGGGAGATGCTGAGAAATAATTATTGGAATTTTATTAAGACAAAAACTTTTATTATCAGTGATGAAGATCAGGCTATTATAAATAAATTAAGATCTAAAATAGAAGAACTAAAGATAGCGTATAACAATCGGCAGATAACTGAAGACATTTTTAATACAAAATATGATGAATTTTTAAGAATGGAATACAATATTTTGAAAGTTTCTGAGTCTAGTAGTTCATCTAGTAAAAAACATTTTATAGACCCTACATTAGATATTGAACAAAAATTAGAGTCTTTACATAAAGAAGAAGTAAAACATATGAAAAAAATAGCTAGAAAGCATAATATAATACCCCCCGAAATTCCCAGTGGTTACTCCGAAGATGATATACAGAATTATTACAATAAATTAATTACAGATGATACTCTTGAATTTGACCCTGAAATTGATAATTATATCAAGGCTTATAATACATATAAACAAAAAGTAGATTCTCATTCTCCAAGTTATGTATTAACTGAAAGATCATGGGGAAGCGACGAAGATGCTAAAGCAAGCGAACCAAATTATAAATTTAAAATGATAAAACCTCTTGCCATTAAAATTTCTGAACTTAAAACGACAGAGGGAAGATTTAATTTATTGTCAGAACGAGAACGGATTGACTTTCAGACTGATATGTGGAAAGATCTTGTTAAAGACTTGAGAAAACTGTCTAAAAAAGAGCTTTTAAGTTGTATACCAAACCGGACATACAATTATATGTCTTATATAGAGAGACTTAGGGAAAATAAACAAAAGATGATAAAGTTTAGAGAACATCCTACAAATTACGAAGAATTAAAAAATATTCTCGTAGAGGATTCAAAATATTACAGAGTTGAGGTTAACAAATTCTTTAAAAATTATAGTTATAGTAGACCTTATATATACGATACAATTAACCGAGGGCGGCAGGCTAGACAGGTAAAAGGGTTAGCCCCAAATAGTAGAAGATTAATCACGGTATCCCCGTCCATGTATTTACAGGACGGTAATATCAATTATCTAGCATTTAAAGCCGGTTCAGATAGAAAAAACTTAGGTGACATTTCTAATTTTGTAACGGTGAAACCAATAGATGATGAACTTTTTGTAGAAATTTCTAATAGAGAGGGTAATAGTACAAGCATTATAGACGTATGGGAATTGAGAGTTTCATTAGCTGAAGTAACTGCATTTTCGAAAGAAAAAATAGGTATTGTTAAAAGATACGAATCTTTTAATGAATATCTTTCAGATTTTAAAGATATTCTTCTTGAAAATTTAAAGAAAGTTCCGCCTCTTTCACAGAATGTTCTTAAAGACAAAATAAGAAAAATTAATCACTATTTAAATACAGGTGAAGACCCAGATATACATACACAAACTGGGCAGTTACCTATTTCTGATATGTTTAATCGTTCTGACGAAATAACCGAAATTAGAAAAAATGGAAGAACTCTTTTATTGGAAAATATATCAGAATATATAGAACATGACCCAGATAGAATTGATGATTTAGAAAAATACACATTCGATTTTTCAAGTTCGAATTATCTATATAATATAAAAAAAATAATATGGGTATTTGACAATTATCCAGATACTTTAAAGTCCTTTAGAGATGGTAAGCTTAGTAATTTAGAATTATTAAGTATTGAAACTACTAGGGTTACTCCGGTAAATGATTTATCTGGAATTAAAACAGGGCAGGATAAAATAGACTATCTTTTACAGTGGAGACCCGATACTTATAATTATGATAGATATGCAAGCGAAATAAATTTAAGCAATGATATAGAAAAATTTAAAAGAGATAATACAAATATTAGCATGTTGAAGATTGAAGAGATATTTTCAGAATATTCAGAGAATTTACAATGGAATAATACAATATCAGATTACGAAACATTAGATATTATACCTATTAGAGAAAGACTTTACTGGCTTATAAAACAGAGAAATAAATTACCATCTAGAAGAATATATAGAATAGCAACATTGTCAGATAGAATAAAGTCTCAAGAAGACATTGAGTATATATTTAATATATGCGAGATAGTTAATAAAAAACAGTATGCAAGAATAACAGAAACTATTATATATAAAATATCCAAAAGTGTCGAGGAATATGTTTCAAATACTGAATTTATTAAAAGGGAATACTCGGTTTTATGTAAATATTTATCAGAATTTAACATATCCACTGAGAAAAAAGACTGGGAAATAATAGATCCATTTTTATTAACACCTGTTATAACAGAGTTTTTATTAACCAATGGAAATTTTTCTTCAGTAGACAAAACAAGGCTAGACTCTTTTATATCAAATTCCAATATAACAGATAATGCTATACTTTCATATATTAAAAGTTTGAGAGGTGATGAAATAGATATATACGATAGTATATTAATAGATGAAGTTAATGAAAATATGCAAAATTTTATTAAAAAGAGAAGTCTTAATAAGATTCTTAATCAGGTTAGAAAGATTAAAACAAACAAAATACTGGAAAAAGAATTAGAAAATAAAATATCACTTGAACAAAACACTTATATTACACCTAAGATATCTTCTGTAATTCCTGTACCAGAGGCTATTAGCAGAGGGGGGATTAATTTTATACCCGATTATATAGAACTTAATGGGTTTTATATATCTGGTGGGAATTATCCAAATTACGAAACCCCTGGTCGTAAAGGAGAAGAGACAATAATTAATTATACTAGGGGAAATTTAATACAGCTCGCTGGTATTTTTAGTGTTCCCGAAGTAAATGATTCTTATCAATTGTACCGTGATATAATCAATAAAAAATCCCTATTGGAAAATAGATCGGCCGACGAGATAATAATACCTGAATATATACCGGGGAAAGGTAGAGGGCAAGGGGTGAGCGATTATTATGAAAATCTAAAACTCCCCGAAAAAAAATACAAATATACATACAGACCTAGACTTGGGGTTAAAGAACCAGGGGAGGTATACGGAGTTGTTAAAGACCTGGATAAAAAATATGGAATTCCTTTTACTTATGCAAATGGTATACCTATTTATTCGCTTGATTTAAAACCGTTGGTAGACGATTCATATGTAATTATAGAGGGTCCTGCTATTTATCAGAAAGAAGAATCTTATTTTTCATCTGGTAGATCAATGTCTTCGGAATACTATATATTAATAGAATATCTAGATTCTAGAGGAAAATCTAAGATGTTTAGAGAAGGTGTATCTGAAAAACGCATAGAAACGCGATCTATAGATTATTTAGACACATGTGATAGGTTTCAATCCGAAGATTCTTGTAATGACCCAAATTCTTATTCCCTTGATATCAAAGGGGAAAAGCTTAGATGTAATTGGGTAAATCCCGGTAAATGCATTTCTAAGTCGGGCCCTGATCTAAATAGCGATTTAATTTTATCCGAAATTGATTTTAGCGATGAAACGCTAAACAAAGAATGGAAAATTGCGCTAGAAAAATCAATGAACTCTATTGAAAATTACATAAAAGACAATAAATTGAAATCAGATAAGATAGATGAAATAACGTCAATTGAAAAGAATATATTATATGATTATTATTTGAAACTATTAGAGGTTAATGAAGAAAAAAATACACCAGATAGTTTAATAGTAAGTGTTCCATTAAATTCTAGCACTAATGTAAAAATTCCCAGAGATGTTTTAGGTAGAGAACTCCCTGGTAGCAGTGGGGTTATAAATAATATAGCAACTAGACAAACTTGGCTAAACGAGAATTACGATACTATTACAATTTATAACCTTGTACCAAAATTCAAAAAATATCCAATAATGAATATAGAAATAGGCAAGGAATACATTATAGACGATATTAAATTAATCCCCCTCGAATACATAAAAGAAACAGATTCGTATATATGTAATAAAGTAGAAAGCGATGATGAAATTTCTTTACCCAAGTCTCAATTTAAAATATCAGGAAATAAACTTACGTTTATGAAAGAATCTACATTTTGTTATATCTCTAAAGAAGATAACTTATTATTAGAAGATTATCCTGGATATTATTGGTCAATTTCTAACGTATCATATGATGAAAGGGTTATGAATGAAATTATAGTTAAAAATACAGAGATAGAATATAAAACATTTGTTCCAACTTCACTTATTAAACCAACTCCGGGGGTTTTATTAAATGGTAATCCTCTTATAACAAGAGATGATATACTCAAAGCTATATATGAAACCGCTTATAGTGAATTAGAAACTCAAGACAATTACATATACCAGGTAAAAACTCCAGCGTCATTTGCTACGTCCGCTGCCATAAAATTTTCCCTTACAAATGGGGTTGATTTAAACGGTGAAATAAAAACAAGATACGCCTTTATTACATTATCTGATGTTATAGAAGAATATGAGCGCTTATTTCCTAAACCAGTAATGTCTAAAAAACAACTTACAGATATATTAGAGAAAGCGGTTGAAGACAATGATTATGATAAAGCGGCCCAATATTATTACAGAGGAAGGCTTAATAATTTACCAAAGGAACTGTTAAAAGATGTAAAGATAGTAATAGATAATAAACCAAAAGAACCCGAAAGGGAAATAAAACTCCCAACTGTTCCAGACATAAAGACATCCTCTGTTAAAAATAGCCTTGTTGTCGCTAGGAGAAGACCAAGGAGATAAATTACGTTTGTAATTTAAATATAATGTATTTATAAATTGTATTACTAATGAGTGTTTCTAACATAACCGTAGTTTACCATCCTAAATGTACTGCGTCTGTTAATTTTTTGATTAAAACAAAGGAACTTTCCGATATACAAATGGAATATATAAATTATCTAGAAGATTCTTTTGATAGCGATATAGATATAGATGTGGTACCTTTAATTATAATAAATAATGATATAAGTCAGGTTTTTAAAGGGAAAAAGGCATACGATAAACTGGAAGATATTAAACATAATAACAATCCATCTAAAAAAAATAAAAACGCACTAAGTTATGGTAACAGGCATGTAACATTTATGCCAGACGATGGGAAAAAAACAAAAATAGATTTAGACGCTAAATTTTAAGTATTATGCGGTGTAAAAGAGATGTTTAAAATATAGTCATACTATATAAATGTCTCAGATTCCCGACTTTGGTCAAATTATGAAAATGGCTCAGCAGGTTGCTAGTCAAATTGAAACACCTGAAAGTTTAAAGTCTGGAGAGCAGCTAAGTCAAGCTGATATGACAGATGTATTGGGTAAGATTAGTAAATCTGTAGGAGAAATGATTACACCTGAGATGTTATCTGGATCACTTAATGTAAAAGAAAAGAGCACTGGTAATCCTAAGAAAAATAAAAAGAAGCTAAAATCTAAAATAGATTTTAGTACTTCTGACTTAGTTGATATAACCGACGAAAAACATGAAGATAAGCCATCTAAGAGTGAAGATAAGCCATCTAAGAGTGAAGATAAGCCATCTAAGAGTGAAGATAAGCCATCTAAGAAACCCCCTGGAGCTAAAAAAGCAAAGCGTTACGTAGAAATTGTATCAACCGACGAAGAAACTGACGAAGATCCTACTGTCCCACGGACAAAAGATATGGCATTTACATTGTCCGTCACGCTAGATGAGTTATTTACTGGTACAAAGAAAAAGTTGGCTCTCAGACGTCAGAAATTGGATACAGACGGGTCTTACGAAGAAGAAAAGAAGAAGTTATCTATAAAAATTGAGCCGGGGATGATAGAGGAACAGGTAATCAGATTTAATCATATGGCGGATGAAAAACAGGGGTGTGATACAGGTGACGTAGTTGTTACTTTGGATGTCGAGGATCATCCAGAATTTACTCGCGTAGGAAATGATTTAATTATTGAGCGTGAAATATCATTCGCCGAGGCATATTATCCTATCGTATTCATTAAACATCTTAACGGTAAAAATTATAAAATTACGGGCGATCCAATTGAAATTTTTAATAATTTAGACGAAGAGCTATTAAAGAAAATTCCTGGGCTAGGAATGCCAGTGGTAGATGAAGAAAAGACGTTCGGAGATTTATACATTAAGTTCACGTGTGTAAACAAAACTAAAATAACCAAGGAAATAATAGAAACACTTTCAACTATATTCCCACCATTAGTTAAACCATTTGTAGTAGAGGAAGGTGAAATTATATATGAAGAAGAATTTGAAATGGTAACAGAATCTGATTTGGAATATCTTGAATCATCGGGGTCCGAATCTGATTCTGAATTCGATTCGGACGATTCTGATACAGAATCCGAAGAAGAGTCACAAGATGAAGAAGATTCTGAAAACACCCCTCTATGTGACGATTGTGAGAAAGATTCTTGCAAAGTAGTTGAGAAAGTGGACGAAAAGATAGATGTTGATTAATAATACTAACATTGTAACAGAATTAATTTAAAAAGAAATATGATTTAATATAAATGTTTCACAACGGTTGGGAATATTATATTATAAATCCTTTTTCTAAAGAAATTTCTCAAAAAACACAGGAGATCTATATTGAAAATTATAAAAAATGTTATAATACACTCATAGAGTCACTACTTATACCGGAACCGGAGATTTTGTTTACAGATAACGATACTTTTATGTATTATACAAATTGCGAGAATGAAATGAATATATTAAACCCAGATTCCGATTATGGGTTTAAATTTTTAAAGAATAAGTTTTTTGAAAAGAAAACTAATAAAATCAGAAAAGATCTTAATAATTATTACAGTCAATGGCGTATTAAAGTTTATAGAATTTACAGGGACGGCGATAAATATTATATCGAATTATTGAAATATTAAAATTAAAGAATTGATAGAAAAAATTTAAAATAAATTACAAATTTATACATTATTTAAAAATAAATTATATAAATTT
>Ga0209279_10002078_pt1 | contig 10008 bp, 14 predicted proteins | sample CoawatmetaG00DNA_3_FD_187508 | JGI IMG/M metagenome (GOLD analysis project Ga0209279, IMG submission 187508) | Marine microbial communities from the West Antarctic Peninsula - Coastal water metaG006-DNA (SPAdes) (version 2) | ecosystem: Environmental > Aquatic > Marine > Coastal ... | reverse complement strand
TCATTCATCAGTCCGGTTACGATTGAAATCAGTAGGACAGATCAAAGTTAAGAAGGATGGCGTTGATCAAACTGTTGGTATCAAAACTAGGTGCCAAGTTATTAAAAATAGAATGGGACCACCTTTAAAGACTATCGATTATGATATTTACTTTGAAAGTGGTATAGATAATTTTGGTGGCTGGTTAAATGTTATGAAACAACATAAATTGGTGAGTACAGCAGGTGCGTGGTATACATATACAAAAGCTGATGGTACAGAGGTAAAATTCTTATCAAAAGACTTTAAAGGCAAGCTAGACGCCGATCCAGAATTGAAGGATGAAATATATAAAGGTATATGTGACGCGTATATATTAACATATAAACCTGGTGATAATATTGGAATTGATGATGTTGAAATTGAAGAAGACTTTGTAGGTGAAGAATCATAAACAACTTCAGAAATTTTTCCAAGACGTTGTCAAGGAACATCAAGAAGGTAGACCATCGGATATTAATAGTAAGATATTGATACTCGATGGTCTTAATACCTTTATTAGAGTATTCTCTGCAGTTCCTGCATTGAATGATAATGGAGACCATATTGGAGGAGTTACTGGATTTTTAAGATCCTTAGCAGCCAATATTCGGTTATTAAAACCAACCCGAGTTATTATTTGTTTTGATGGTAAGGGTGGTTCTAAACGTAGGAAGAAGATGTTTCCGGATTATAAAGCAAATAGAGCTGTTAAGACTGCATTTAACAGATATAAAGAATTTGCAACATTAACGGATGAATCTGATTCTATGAAAAGACAGTTTGGTAGATTAATAGAATACCTAAATTGTTTACCGGTTACAATGCTATCAGTTGATAATATTGAAGCCGATGACGCAATAGCATATATTGCAAATGAAGTATATACAAAGCCAACTCAAACAGTACAAATTGTATCTACTGATAGAGACTTCTTACAATTAGTAAACAATAGAATTTCTGTTTGGAGTCCAATTAAAAAGAAAATGTATAATCCAAGATTAATGCAAGAAGAATTTGGAATTAATGCTTCTAACTATTTATTATATAGAACATTCCTAGGAGATAAATCTGATAACATACCAGGTGTTAAAGGAGTTGCATTAAAATCACTTAAGAAATTCTTTCCGATGGTTACAGAAAATAGAGAAATAGAGATTCCTGAGATTATAAAACATGCCGAAGATGGTGCAAAAGAAGGTCGCTACAAAATCTATAAGTCCGTGGTAGAATCTAAGGACCAGGTAGACTTGAACCATAATCTTATGCAACTTAAAGAGGTTGATATTTCAGGATCTATTAAGATGATGATACATGATATGGTTACAGGCCCAGTAGATAAATTAAATACATTCCAGTTTAAAAAGATGTTCATGGCTGATAAGATGTATACAATTATAAAAGACTTAGATTCTTGGTTGGCGACATCATTTAATACTCTTAACGCATATATTCAGATGCGAAAAGATTAGGTTATTAGAAAAAAAATTATTATATTAAAGTATGACAGATAGATTAAGTTCGTACGGTTACGCATTTCAGATAAAGGTAATAACAGGATTACTTGTAGATAGAAGTTTTCTACAACAGATCTCAGATATTATATTACCATCATATTTTGAATCAGATGCAAATAACTGGATAGTAGATACCATATTAGAATACTTTAAAGAGTATAAATCATCACCTACATTAGAAGTGATGAAAGTTAAACTTGAAAAAGTTGATCATGATATATTAAAAGAGCAGGTTGTTGCTCATTTAAAGGATGCATGGAAATATACAGAATCAACAGATCTAGAGTATATAAAGGATCAGGCAATGGATTTCTGTAAGAACCAAGAAATTAAAAAAGCAATTTTAGGATCTGTAGAGTTATTAAAGAATGGAGATTATGATGGTATTAAAGCCATAGTTGATGATGCATTAAAAGCTGGAGCGGATAAAGATATTGGCCATGATTATATGGTTGAAATAGACGAACGTTATACAGATGCTGTTAGAGATGTACAACCTACTCCTTGGGATGTTATTAACGAATTAACAGATGGTGGATTAGGTAAAGGTGAATTAGGAGTAATGGTTGCACCAGCTGGAATTGGTAAATCTTGGGCATTGATGAATGTTGGAGCTCATTTAGTTAAACAAGGAAAGACTGTTGTTCATTATACATTAGAGTTAAATCAAGCATATGTTGGATTGAGGTATGATTCAGTTATAACAGGTATTGCAAATCAAAATCTAAAACATTACAAAGAAGATATTAAAGAACAATTATCTAAAATAAATGGTGAGCTAATTATTAAACATTATCCAACTAAATCAGTTTCGGTAATGGGAATAAGAGCTCATATAGAAAAATGTATAATGCAAGGTAAAAAACCAGATGTTGTTATAGTAGATTATGCAGATCTCTTAAGAGGTCATGGACAAGAGAAACGACATGAACTGGAAGGTATATATGAAGACTTGAGAGGTATGGCAGGAGAATATGATATTCCAGTTTGGACAGCATCTCAAGCAAATAGATCAGCATTAGAAGAAGATGTTATTGATGCAAGTAAGATATCAGAATCATATGGTAAAGTAATGGTTGCAGATTTTGTATTATCATTATCAAGAAAGGTAGCAGATAAATTAGCAGGTACAGGAAGGTGGCATGTAATTAAGAATAGGTTTGGACCAGATGGTATTACATTACCAAGTAAGATGAATACATCAAATGGCCAATTCCATATATATGCTGAAACATCTATAGGTGGTAAAGATACACAAAAACAAATGGATGGTGGTAATGAACTTACAAGAAAATTATTGGCACGCAAATACCAAGAAATTTCAAATGAAGGTTTTGAGTAAAAAAACTTAACTTTTATTAACAAAATTGTTCATGAATGCAGTAATGCTTCATATTTATATATGAAATTAAGATGGACAGTAAAATAAAGGTTACAACTTTTTTTACGTTATAAACAAAAAAATTTAAACAAAAAAGGAAATATAATGGATATATCTACAAAAATACTCTCAGAAATTACAGTGTATATGAAATATGCAAAATTCTTGCCAAATAAGCAAAGAAGAGAAACTTGGACAGAATTAGTTACACGAAATAGAAAAATGCATCTTAAAAAATATCCTAACCTTAAGGATGAAATAATGAATGCGTATAAATTTGTACTTAAGAAGAAGGTACTTCCATCAATGAGATCAATGCAATTTGCAGGTAAACCTATTGAGATAAGTCCTAATAGAGTTTATAATTGTGCATATCTTCCTATAGATGATTGGAGGGCATTTTCAGAAACAATGTTTTTGTTGCTTGGAGGAACCGGAGTAGGATATTCAGTACAAAAACATCATGTAAATGAGTTACCTGAAATTAGAAAGCCTAATCCTAATAGAAAAAGAAGATATTTAATTGCAGATTCAATAGAAGGATGGGCTGATGCAGTTAAAATACTAATGAAATCATACTTTTTTGATGGATCAACAATTAAATTTGATTATACTGATATCAGAGCAAAAGGTGCAAGACTTGTAACTTCAGGTGGTAAAGCACCAGGTCCTCAGCCACTAAAAGAATGTTTGGTTAAGATAGAGGGTATGTTAAAAGAAAAACAAGATGGAGATAAATTATCTACATTAGAAGTACATGATATTATATGTTATATTGCAGATGCAGTATTAGCTGGAGGTATACGAAGAGCAGCTTTAATATCATTGTTCTCAGCACATGATGATGAAATGATAGCTTGTAAAACAGGTAATTGGTGGGAATTGAATCCACAGAGAGGAAGGTCAAATAACTCCGCTGTATTAATGAGACATAAAATTACTAAAGAATTCTTTATGGATATATGGAAAAGAGTTGAGTTATCTGGGGCAGGAGAACCTGGTATCTATTTATCCAATGATAAAGATTGGGGAACGAATCCATGTTGTGAGATTGCATTAAGACCTTTTCAATTTTGTAATCTATGTGAAGTAAATGTATCAAATTTAGAATCTCAAGAAGATTTTGAATTAAGAGTAAAGGCAGCTGCGTTTATAGGTACATTACAAGCAGGATATACCGAATTCCATTATCTAAGACCGGTATGGCAAAGAACAACTGAAAAAGATGCTTTAATAGGAGTTTCGATGACAGGTATAGGTTCAGGAGTTGTTTTAGGATATGATATGAAAACGGCTGCTAAAGTAGTAAAAGAAGAAAATGCAAGAGTTGCTGACCTAATAGGAATTAATCGTACGGCGAGAGCAACAACAGTTAAACCTGCAGGAACAACATCATTGACGCTAGGTACATCATCAGGAATCCATGCATGGCATAACGATTATTATATACGAAGAATAAGAGTTGGTAAAAATGAATCAATATATAAGTACTTAGTTAATAATCATCCAGAATTAATTGAAGATGAATACTTTAGACCACATGATACAGCTGTAATTAGTATACCACAAAAAGCTCCATCTAGTGCAATTATGAGAACTGAATCTCCATTCCAATTATTAGAAAGAGTTAAAAAGGTTGCACAGGAATGGATTCGTCCAGGACATAGGACAGGATCTAATACACATAATGTGTCTGCAACTATTTCATTGAGAGATCATGAATGGGATGCAGCTGGTGAATGGATGTGGGAAAATAAAAAACATTATAATGGATTGGCAGTATTACCATATAATGGAGGAACATATACACAAGCACCATTTGAGGATATTGATGAAGAATCATATAATAATTTAATGGAAACCTTAACTACAGTTGATTTATCAAATATAATTGAAGAAGAAGATGAAACTGATTTGAAAGGTGAATTAGCATGTGCCGGCGGTGCATGTGAAATTGTATAGACTTTGTTATGAATAGACTAAGTAGTTATGTAGGAAATACTCCGTTAATACCAATTACATTAGGTGGCCTAACCGTTTGGGGGAAGTGTGAATTTATGAACCCAGGTGGAAGTGTTAAAGATAGAATGGCAACATATATTCTTAATAATGCAGAAGAAGCAGGCCTAATAAAAAAAGGTGATATCTTAATAGAAGCAACTTCAGGTAATACTGGAATTGCTTTTGCTATGCTTGCAGCTGAACGTGGTTACAAGATGAAAATTGTAATGCCTTCTAATATGTCAAGTGAAAGAAAGCAGATGTTAAAGTTTTACGGTTCAGAGCTTATAGAAGTAGAACCAGGAGATTTTGATGGTGCAATTACATTAAGAGATCAATTAGCAAAAACAAATAATTGGTTCAATTGTAATCAGTTTCATAATCAATTAAATATACAAGCACATTATCAAACAACAGGTCCAGAGATATATAATCAATTCAAAGAAGAAAAGGAAGATAGTATACAACCTGATGCGCTTATACTTGGTACAGGTACAGGTGGAACTATAATGGGTACAGGTAAATTCTTAAAAGAGATGTGGCCAAAACTAAATATTATAGCACTTGAACCAGCTGAAAGTCCTGTCATGTCAGGTGGTAAGCCTGGATTACATGGTATTCAAGGTATAGGTGATGGAAGTAAATTTCTAGTAGATTTAGACATTGTAGATGATATTAGAATTGTATCTACAGAGTGTGCAAGATCAGTTGCAAGACATTTAGCTTTAAGGTATGGGTTATTTGTAGGTATAAGTGCAGGTGCAAATGTAATGGCATCATTTCAATGGTTACGTGATAATAATAAAAAACATGCAATAACAGTACTTTGTGATAGAGGTGAACGATATTTTAGTTGTCTATAAACTTTTTTAAAAAAAGCTGCCAAAAGATTTGGTAGAGTGAGATTTTTTTCTTATCTTTATATATAAATAAAAAGTAGAAAATATGACAAAGAACGAGCTAATTAATCTAATTACAAGTCTTAAGATAGACTTAAAATATCTAAAAAAAGAGTTACAATTCCGAATGGAAGGAAATGATGTTGAGGCTACCCTAGAAAAACATAAAAATGATTATGCATCAATATCAGGTGCATTTCAAGCAATGACCTTTCTAGATAATGATACATTTAAAAGATCTATTGTATCTATAGAAAAGATGCAAAAAGATTTGGATATATGATAAAAAATTGTTATATTAATATTAATTAAAAATAAAAGTTATGATAAAAGACGTTGCAAAGATTGTACAAGGATTCGATTGGAATCGAGTAAGTTGGAAAGATAGAGAATATCTTAGTAATATGGTTAAGGAAACCATTAATGCGAGATCTGTTAATTGTACAGGGATTCCATTTAACACCAAATATCCAGATGCTGGACATTTTGCATTATTCAATAATGAAAAATCAAAAGATTCATATAAGGAGGAGTTTTATAATGCAGGAGAATCAGCTTCTCATTTATTAACACCGCATCCAAAAGGTAGGAAGTATTGGTTAATCTGGAGCTATTAATATGAGAGGTTATCAATCAACAAAATTATTTGATGGATTTTCATGTTGTTTTAGACAATGGAAAGCTAATGAAACTCATTGCAAATTCTTACATGGATATGCAGTATCATTTCAGATTACATTTGAAGGCGACTTAGATGAGAAAAATTGGGTATGGGATTTTGGCGGAATGAAAAGAGCTAAAACTCTTATAGATGGAATGCAGCCAAAAGCATGGATGGATTATATGTTTGATCATACTGTAATAGTAGCAGATGATGATGTGGATATGTTACGTCATTGTAAATTAATGGAAGAAGTTGGACTAATTCAATTAAGAATAGTAGAAGCTACTGGTGCAGAAAAGTTTGCAGAGTTTATTTATAATAAAATAAATGAATTTGTATCCAAAGAAACAAAAGGCCGAGTGAAAGTCGCAAAGGTTGAGGTTATGGAAAATTCAAAGAATTCTGGAATTTATCTAGGATAATTGAAATAAATTTGTTATATTAAGTTATATGAAAAGAATACAAGATTACAATAAAATATTACCAGTACTGGAAGTATATAGATGCGTACAATCAGAGGGAAGTAGATTTGGCCGACCAACTATAGCAGTTAGGACAACCGGCTGTACTCATAGATGTTACTTTGGAGAAGGAGGTTGGTGCGATTCATGGTATACTTCAATACATCCAGAGAAAGGTACATTCTGCTTTAATGATATTATTAAAATTTATGATGATAACCCTCAAGTAAAGGAAATGATGTTGACAGGAGGATCTCCTACTATGCATCCCGCATTAGTAAATGAAATAACTCATTTCGCAAAAGAAAGAGGAATTATTGTTACTATTGAAACTGAAGGAAGTAAATATGTTGAAACTGATTATCCATTAGATTTATTATCAATAAGTCCTAAATTTGCAAATAGCGTTCCGGTATTAGGAGCTATTACTCCTGCAGGTAAAGTAGTAGATGAAAAAATGATAAAGACTCATAATAGGTTTAGACAAAATACAGATGCTATAAAACAAATGATATCTTTTCATAAGGATTATCATTTCAAGCCTGTATGGGATGGTACAGAAGAAAACTTGAAAGAGATTGAAGCATATAGAGTTGAATTAGATATTCCAAAGGATAAGACATATATTATGCCAGCAGGAGATAATAGAGAAACATTAGTTAAAATGTATCCATTAGTATTTGAAATGGTAGCGGAGCATGGATATAATATGACAGGTAGAGATCATATTATAGCATATGATAAAGATCGTGGAGTGTAATGACTATAAAAGAAATTTATGCTATAGTAAAAGAATTAGAAGACCATATTGAGGATGCTTGTTGTTCAATAACATTAGATCCTGATGATGTAAAAAATTTGATAACAAAATTAAGAATGGCTATAAATAAATATGATAAACAACAAAAATAAAAAAGAAACTATGAAATTAAAACCAATGGGAGATCAAATACTCCTTCGAAGACAGAAGAATCAAGAAAAAACAAAAAGTGGTATTATTTTAACAGCTGGTATAAGTAATTACGAAACAGCAGATGTTGTTGAAGTAGGTACAGGATTATTTACTCAAACCGGTGATAAAATTCCAATGACGGTGAGTGTAGGTGAGAAGGTATTATTACATGCAAGATTATTAAAAGGTGATAATGAAGTTAAGATAGACAATGAAAAACTTGTATTAGTTAGAGAATCAGAAATAGCAGGTATATGGACAAACTAAATTTAGAACTAGTAAAGGCAGGTTTTGCAAATGGTATTGCAGAAGGACGACCGTTAACGGTTGCAGAAAAAGGAATTATGATAGCTGAGGCTGAAATAGCTTTCGGTCAGTTTCTTGATGCATTAAAAGTGAATTGGAGAGAAGATCCAAATTCAGATAAAACTCCTTTTAGAGTTGCAAAGGCATATGTAAATGATCTTTGGGCAGGTAGGTATGAGGCTCCACCAACTATAACAACCTTTCCGAGTGATGGATATGATGGTATGGTTTTTGAAGGTGGAATACCATTAACTAGTATGTGTTCACATCATCATCAAACTATTATGGGTAAAGTACATGTTGCTTATATTCCAGGTCAAGATAGTCAAGTAATTGGTTTATCTAAATTAAATAGGTTAGTTGAACATTTTGCAAGGAGAGGTGCAATTCAAGAACAATTAACAGTTGCAATTCATAATGCAATGAATACTATTATCAAACATAATAATGGAGTAGCAGTAATGATAGATGCAACTCATAACTGTGTACAATGTAGAGGAGTTAAGCATGGTGGTGCAAGTATGAAGACAAGTAAATTGACAGGTGCATTTAAAGATGATTCTGCTACAAGGAATGAGTATTACGAATTTGTAAGAGGATATTAATGAAGCGTGGCTGGAAAAAGTGGTGGATAGAATATTTTGATTGGAATAAAGATGGATATACCAATTGGTGGGAATATGCAATACCATTTGTAGTAATAATAATAATAGAAGTGATAGCAGAAATAATAGTAAAATGGATATTCTAATACCAGAATTTAAAATAGAAAGACGAGTTAGAGCAATGGCTCATAAAATTTCAGAAGAACATAAAGCTTCTGGTAACTCATTACCACCGGTGATGATATGTGTATTAAATGGAGGTTATGCATTCTTTGCAGACCTAATGAAGGATATGGGTATTGATGTACAAATGGATTTTATTAGTGCTAAATCATATGAAGGTAAAGATAATTCTGGTGGTGTTAAGATTACAAAAGATTTAGAAATAAATTGCAAAGGTAAATGTGTTTATATTATAGATGATATAGTAGATACAGGAGCAACTATGTTTGAAATACTATTAAGAGTAAATGACATGTTACCAGCAAGCGTTAAAGTAGTTACATTGCTTAAACGAAAAAAAGATAGTCCTCCAGTCGATCATTTCTGTTTTGAAATAGATGATGAGTGGGTGGTAGGTTATGGATTAGATGATAATTCATTAAAGAGAAATTATAGAAATATTTACAAAATAAATTAAGATGACAAGAACAGGAGGATTACAAAATGACAATAGTCATAAACAACAGTTACCAGATGCAAGGAAGCATCAATTAGTAAGTTTTTTAAAATCAGGTATTAGATTATTAGGATATGTATTTTTACCTTTTGATCTAACCATTGCAATGGGTGTACTATTCTTTAGTGAGATAGTAGGAATCATCGAAGAATTAGTATAATGTATCAAGCAGTAGCATACCAAAGACGTAACAATACAGTCCATATATGGGATGATGTAAAAGGACATGTTAAGATAAAATATAAACCATATGCATATCAAAAGAGTCCGTCAGGTACATTAACGACATTAGATGGTACTCGTGTAAATAAAGTATTTAATCCAGATGAAAATGCACCTGGATTATACGAATCAGATTTGAATCCTGAAATGAGGACTTTAATTGATCAGTATACAGACTCAGATGAAATATCAACAGGACATAGAACTTTATTTATTGATATTGAAGTAGATATTGAAAATGGATTTCCAACTCCTGAAGAAGCTCAAAATGAAGTAACTGCAATTGCAATTTATGATGAAGCT
>Ga0209279_10002068_pt1 | contig 10026 bp, 7 predicted proteins | sample CoawatmetaG00DNA_3_FD_187508 | JGI IMG/M metagenome (GOLD analysis project Ga0209279, IMG submission 187508) | Marine microbial communities from the West Antarctic Peninsula - Coastal water metaG006-DNA (SPAdes) (version 2) | ecosystem: Environmental > Aquatic > Marine > Coastal ... | reverse complement strand
GTTGAAGCCAATCGTTCTCGACTATTTCGACCCGAAAAATTGAAAAGAGCTGACTGCGTTTTCAAGGATAAAAAAAGCACCTGCTATTTCTAACAAGCACTTTTGTGATGCTCCTCCTCTTGGGCTCGAACCAAGGACCCTCTGATTAACAGGGTTTTGAGGACCTAAACTGTACCCGTTTATTGAGGATTCAAACTACCCCCTCCTTCAGTTGAGTCCGTATTTTCCTAAATTTCGTAGTAATTCTTGCGGAATACCTTGCGGAAGGTTTTTATCGGTATGTTTCTGCGGTAGCACACTATTGATTTTCCTTTTCTTTTCCTTCTCCAATTAGCAATTTGGGAACTATGAAAATATGGTAAACGCTATTATTATGATAAATTTGATTGACGCTTCTCGTGCCGATAATAATTGGTGTACAATCACTTCTTTGGGGTGATCCAAATTATTGTTAATTGCACACTTAGACTTGAATGGGGGACCTCCCTGCAGGGAGTCGTGCCAGAAGCCCTCCCTTATATGGGCAGTTTTATGAACAAAAAACCTTTATCAGATCCGTCGATAAAATTTTGGCAGATTTTTTAGTGAAACTTGAAAAAAGTCTAAAACTCAATTTTTAAAATTTTGCAGATTTTTTAGACTGACGCAACTTCTATACTTGACGAAGTCTATGAAGTATTTTAACCATCGCTAAGGTGTCTAATTTACAGTAATCTAAGAGTTGTCTCCTTGTCTCTTCAATATCACCGTCAAAGGTTCCATTTACCATGGAAAGAAATGTATTGGATGCAGTACCTCCCTCTTTAATATCAAGGTCGTTGTATGAAAGTTCAGTAACCAATGCAGGTAGAACTAATTTTATAGAATAACTCCCCTTCATTTGAGGAGTATAATACCACTTCTGCTGAAACGGAATCATAAGGTCTTTTAAACGATTTACAAGACCTTTTAACTCATTTAAATACTGCGGGAACACTTTTATAAGATCATTAAGTTTCCCCCTCTCAAAACCAATATTGTAGACTAATATGTCTCCACTGGTACCACAGTCCTCAATCAGTTGTTCTATAAATCCAATTCTTGGATCTTCAGTTGGATCTGCGAGGTATTCTCTGTGTATAATCTCAGAACTTGACGTCTCTTGAATGTGAAGCGAATATTGAAATACAAGTTGTTGGTATGGTCTACTTCCATCATACTTAGGAATTGCAGGACCTATGGTTTCAAAGTCCAAAAAGTACAATGGATAGCATAATCCTCTTGTGAAGTTTCTTATCTCATTTATATTAACATGAGTAGTCCCATTAACTTCAGACTGTACCTGTAACACTTGGCTTGGATTCAGGTCTGTTTGACCAAGATCAATATGATCCAATGTTACTACCCCCTGATTATATAGATCGAACTTCTTGTCATTATTAAGTCTTGAGATGTCAAAAACTGAGTATTCAGGGATATGTTTCCAACACGTTCCTTTGAAGTCACAGTCGTAAGGATCAGAACAATGATGTCCAATATCTACATTTGGTATTTCAGGACTTTCAATGACATTCTTAAGTCTTATAACTTCATTTGGTATTCGTGGGAGATACTCTAAAACTTCATCATATACGGACTTAATGGTGAACAATTGATGTATATCTAATTCTCCATCTTTTGTGTACTGATTATTGATATGGACAATCGATATGTCTTTAAGGTCAATTCCAGAATTTGTGATGGTATAATATTGGATTGCCGCATCCTTGATATAGGTCTCTGAAACCTTAGTAGAACTTTTTACTTCATACGCTTTCCAACCCTCTTCATCTTTCACCAAGATGTCTAATGCAGCTAACACATTGTTGAATTGGAATGTTGCTTCATAAATTATTGACCCCCCTTGAGAAATAAAATTCATTGTTTTCTCTACTGACTCAACCATTTTAAAATGATTCTCTGGAGAAGCATCAGCACCATTAGGAAATAATTGTTGTGCCAATATCCCAATGTTAGTACCCTGATCAAATACCGTTTGGAGAGAAGGTGGAGTAGAGTCTTTTAATCTATAATGGTGCTTATAGAGATAAAGAGACTTTTCACACTGAAGCCCTCTAATGAATGTTGATTTGGACAGTCTACTATTAGGCATTAATATAGTTTCGATAAAATTTCTTCCCCGATCGAATAATTAAGAGAGGAGTCTGTATTTAAAATATTCACGAAACCAACTTTACATTGATTTTCACTTGGGTTTTCTCTTCCTTTCCAGAAACTCCCGTAAGACTCTTCTGCATTGTTTGAGCTTGGATACAGCAGCATGCTTTTCTTTGCATTCCAATACAAATTGTACACATACATCTGCTTTAAATCATCATCATTTGGTTTAGGTTTTAGATGGTCTAAAACCTTCCATTTAGTGTCAATAATATAAGTCTCGGTACCTATGGAGTTGTTCTTCCTAATTACTATATCAGGCATTACCCTTCGGTTTTCCCAAAATTTCTGTTTCTCTTGAGGATTGACTTCAATGTGATCGGGTTTCGATCGGACTAACATCCTATATATATACTCTTCCCATAATTTATTCATATCAAATAGAAGCGTCAGCATGTTTTCCTGACCTGATTTAATATCTGGAGAATAGTTTAGAATAATCATCCGCGCAATTTGAATTGCCTTGTAATACGTATTGGTTTTTCTATTCAGAATAAGGACGTCAAAGTGTCTTTTATGAATATCAACTTCTTTGATTTCCGGAAAACTCATAATTAATCTATTGATTCTGTCCAAAAGAGATGAGTCTGAAATCATTCCTTTAAGAATACTTAGGCCCTTTAGCAGAATTTGATTGAGAGGATTTTCATGATCATAAACTTGATGTTCGGTATAAAATCGCTCCTTATGAATGAGATTCTTTTGAATATTCCTTGAGAAATCAAGTCGTCCTTTAAGTGCGTTAACATTCCCTGCGTGCTTACGATATTTCTTTATCAGTCCTCTTCGAACTAATTGTTGTACTTCATCAACGTACATCTCAAAATAAAGATCTAAAATGGATTTATTCTTTCTTTTTAGGCTCGCCTCCGAAATAGAATCAACGTTGATGTGACGACAAACCTTTAACAGGTTTAGAAGCACTCCTTGCCAGATCTGAAATTCATTGTCTCCTGAATACCTCTTATCTGTTTTGGGCAATATCTCTATTGTCAAGCCTCCAATTTGCACTACCCCTACATAGTTTTTAAACCTGATTCCATCGCGAATTCCCGTAAAGTAAATATTGTCGTGATTATCGTTGTATTGATAAAGCTTCTCGAGTTCTTTGGTATTGAGATACCTTCCCTGTTCATCATTACGGAGGGTTAATTTCTCAAACTCAAATACTTGAATAACTCGTGACATTCTTACTGATATATAGATTTAAAATCCCAATTATGCTCGGGAAGAATCATATAGATAGATTTTTCCATTAGATCCTCAGCCATTGTAGAATCATATTCATGATTTGTCGCAAATGTTGTATCTGACTGAGATGTTTTTGAAATAAAACTACTTCCCATTACCAAACTTATCTTCCCTAAATCGCCAAAGAAATACTCCTCCAATAATGGAATTACCTTATCTCTAAACACCACTCTAAGGTCAAGTTCGCTGTTAACATCTAAAAAGTACGAATGGCCAATCTTGTGGTCCTTATCAATGAGTTTTTCAATTCTATCATTAATAGTTCTTAAAATCGCTACTACATCAACATTTCCAACCATACCACTTGAGTTTGATAACGAACCGACCTCTTTAATTAAATCCGGTTTAGGCGGCATCTCCTTAAAAGAAAAGCGTCTTCTTAGTGCCGTATCCAGTGCTTCAACACTCCTATCTGCAGTGTTCATTGTACCAATTATGTATAGGTTCTTCGGCACCTTGAATTCTGTCTTTGAATAGGGTAAAACAACACTTAATTCCTCGTCCATCCCCTCTCGCTTATCCTTCTCTATTAGCGTGATAAGCTCTCCGAAAATTGATGATATATTTCCGCGGTTAATCTCATCAATGATAAGAATATAGTTCTTTGGATTCTTCGGCATATCGACAACGCCTTGAGCTAATTCCTTGATAAAGAATTCTTTTTTGATCTCCTTCTTTTGAAGCTTGTAAATAGACTGCTGCGATAAATTCTTATTGTATATCTCCTTTGAGGGGATATCCCCATCATTAAACAACCAATCTACTTTTCTGAAGTGGTTCCATGTATTATTGTTGGGAAAGGGAGAGTTTTCGGTATATTCATATTCTCCAATGACTTTACCGATTGCCCTAACATATGAGTTCCCATTCGAGATAACGACATAATTACCAACTTTAAGATCGTTACAAAAAAGGTTCATCGCTTGAACATCGAATCTTCCCAATCCTTCTTTTTGTCCTAAACTTTTGATTTCTCTCTCATCCTTGTTTGTAAAGTCTAAACCGTTACCAAATCCAAGGCTTATAAAGTTATTCTCAATACAATATTCATAAACCTCAGAATCTTCTTGATTTTGAGTATTTCCTAAGGACATCTTAAAAAAATGCGTGTTGTCAAATTCCTTCTTATCAAGTGATAACAGATCGGTAACTGTATTTTCTACAGCGGTCACACTATCTTTTGCCAATCGACACATTCCCTTAAAAACACCCTCTTCAATATGGTATTGCAACGATTCGGATTCATTCGGATTCAATGGTTTAATCCCTTCAACAAAATCTTCATAACTGAAAGATTGATGAAAGGTTGTAAATCGAATTTGTCCTACGCTTTCATTATTTGAATTAATTGTCAAGAGCTTGAAACGTTCTTTCAATAGCGCTCTATCGTTTTTGTGTTTTTCATAAAAGTCAGGATCTGCTATTCTAACAGCTTCATTAATAGTATTAAACGTCTTTCCTGTTCCAGGGGGCCCATAGAATATTTGATTTAGTTCACTGAATTTAGTTAAATTCATATCTGAAGGATTTATCGTCGATTTAAATGCTTTCGAAAAAAGTTCACTCCTATAGGCTTGATCAAAAATTGAATTCTCTAAAATCTTAGAGGAATGTTTTTTGAAACCCGATTTCAAGGTTTTTGAAAATTCTATTTTACCTGATTTGATGATTGTTGCCTTAGCGTCTATTAAACTGTTTATAGACGGCACAATTTTCCACCAATCATCTGAAGGAGATAAAGTATCAAAATGGCCAAATATTATCTCTCCCTTTTTGATTTCGGCCATTACAGCATATTTCTGCCCGATCGTTAATCCAAAACGCTTGCGACTTCTTCGATATGTATAATGAACGCGCTCATCATTCTTATTAATGCCCAAGTCACTTAGAAATTCTGATAAGAGTTTATAATAGTTCTGAACATTGTCTTGACCGAAGAGACGTAAAAGATTAATAAAATCATGCTCATTCTTTGATTTGGCAGGATCCTCCTTTAGAAACAATATAAACGTCCCGATCGCAGCAGAATAGAATCCTCCCTGACCATAAGACTTAGCTTTGCTGTAGAAATACTTACCGTTGTCATTCTTTTGATGAAGTTTGAGATCACCATATAATTCGTCAAGTTCAGAAAGGTCGTCTTCACTATATACTGTTATATCGAACTCGTTTTCTAATATATCTATCGCCCTTAAGTATGACGTAGCTTTACCATTATCAACAGATTGTTGTGAGTTCAACCACTGTTCAAACAATTCTCGTCTCTCATCTCTGTTGTCAAAGACCTTCCATAGATCCTTCGCAAAATCGTAAAAGTCTTGATCACCCTTTTTTGACAGTATAAACTCATTTAAAGCAGTATAACTATGATCAGAATCTTCGTAACCTAAGTATTCTGCACTTGTATTCAAAGCAGAGTGTTTGAAGATATTCATGAGTTTATAATTGCTATATAGGAATGCAATTTTCCATTTAAACGCATCCCCAAGGTCAATTTCTTCAATTTCACTAAACCTTCCTTCTTGGCTTAGTGTAGCAATCTTTATAATTATGGATTTAATGTTGGAAAATGCCTCATTGCGTATCTCACCATATTTTATATGCCATGCATATTCTCCATCATTCGTTCGATTAGTAGCTGGTTGGGTACCTGAGGATTCCCCCATTTTGTAAATCCCAAACTTATACGAGCTTCCACCACGAACGCCACCAAGATCATCGGTTTCATGTTCTACCCAATAGCAAAACGAATCTTTATTTAAATTTGAATAGTCATTTAGAGATAGATTATTTAAACTCTCTAATGTCCATTTTTTCAGAAATGATTCTTTAAGTGCAGCTAAGTCATTCGTCAAGTTAAACTTTGATTTTTGAAGAACCTGTAAACCTAACCGTTCATATGCTTTGAAGCAATCTGTCTCTTCACCACCATTAAAATCATTGTTTGGTTCTTGACCTGTTGCATAAAAGTTAGCGTATGCCATAATGGTTTTAGGAGGGTACTTTTCTCCATTAACTAAAACGTCATAAGTACTTGAAGGTCCAAAGCCTGTTGGGAATCCTTTCGAATTAAAATCTTCAACTGCTTGAAATATATGATTTGTAGTTACTTTATTGAACTTCACTTCTTTATGATTTTGGTTTAACAATAACTAATTCAATCCATACTGCATCAAAGAAAAGTATGCCTCCTTTGTTTTCGATTAATCTAAGCAGGTTATAAATCACAGTATTATCTTCAATATATAGTTTTAATACCTCAATATATATCAAGAGATGGAATGAGAATAACTAATAATATTCCTTGATATACCCATAGGCCCGATCAAATAGTATCTGGTCTTTGTGTAACTTATATTTCAATAAAGATTTTCTTAGAGCTTGTTGTACTTCTCTTTCTCCCTGATTAGAATGCTGCCATCCAGGAAAACTGATTGCCCTTACAATAGCATCTATATCTCCAACTATTCTTTCAACTACAGCAGGAGTAGAGTCTGTCTTTAACTCTAAGAACAATTCAGTTAATGCCGCCTTTGGAGATTTTTCTTGAATTTCTTCAATCAATTCTTTTTCCGCTTGTAGTATTTCTTTTGCAATTTTACAGAGTTCTTTAACAAACTCAATAGAGGTGATAAGTCCCTGTTCGGCCTTGTCTCTCAATGCTTCCAATCGATCACTTAATTTTTTGAATCTTGGATCTCCTCCAAGCTTCTTAAATCGTTTGATTAGAATTTTTTCTAATTGCTTCGCATTCTTTGGATCAGGATTATTGAAAATATCCTCTATTACGTCTGCATCCAGTACAAATTCGTCTAATTGATGTACATCTCCTACGTGAATATTATCATGTATCAGTTTTGTTGTTTGTGCCCCCAATGAAAACCATAACAATTTTCCTATACTGTCTGATGCGGGACGAACGGATTCAAATACTTGAGATAACCATTTATAATCTGTATGATATAGGTCTAAAATTTTATCAGGAGATAGTGACTCCCATAGTTTAGATAGGAATTTATAATCTTTTGCAAAAGCATCTTTTGTCTCATCAGATTTAATCGCATTTTGTGCCGCTTCTAAACCTTCAAACCCTTCAATAGTTCTGTCTACTCCTTTAAAATGACTTAAAGTTTCCTTTATTGCATTAGGGAGTTTCTCTCTTAGTTCGGAGAGGTTAGTGTCTCTGATGTCAAAAAAACGTAAACCAATACTGATGTCGCTGTAACCATCCAATAAGTACCATTACCCGAGTTCTCATCATTTATTCGCTTACCGACATTGAATTTTTTTTGCCACTCCAAGGTATTCTTCTTATGGTGTTCAATCAGTTTAAAAAATAATATAGATACTATAGTAGTTAAAATAAGGCAGAGAATATCTTCCCAGGTTAGAGCTTTAAACATAATTATAAATCATTTTTATAGTTGTATTGATTTAATCTGCTTCAAGATAGACTACAGAATTCAAAAGTTTAAGCTACGCTCAGCTATTAAGGCCTCCCAACGGAAACAACCGTGTCGCCATCATAAAATAACGACAGTAATATAAAATACTTATCCGTGTAGTAAGACACCTGGTGAGCATCATCAGCTTCCCACTCTCTACGAATCCAAGCATCGTGCTCTTCAACTATGAAATCTATAAACTTAGCTCTATCATCTAATAAATAAAGAACCGTATCATTTGACTCGTAAATCGTGTCAAATATTTCATAACCCTCAGTAAATGAATAGAGACTTGATTGAGCTTTTACGTTAGCACAAAAAGAAATGAAAATTAAAAATAGTAGCTTTTTCATACGTTATTAAATCGATGGTTACACTATAATTAACGTAGAGTATTAATGAGATATTATAATTTTAAAGTCCTTATTGCTGAATGAGGCACTCAAATAACCACCTATCTACTCAGGATACAGCAAGTACTGGGGCATAGCGATATGAAGGTATCCCTTACCTATTTAAGAGGGTTAGAAGTCTGTTGAGATGTAAAAACTCCATTCGTACTCATAATTGCTTTGCATATTCTCAGTCCCATAATCGGGTAAAACGCCTGGTGCTGATGCCCTGTAGCTGTAAGAACCTCTGGATAAAGTCAATGTTTTTCTTTCTTGCGGCGAAAAGGAGTACAAATCATTATTTAGCTTTAAGGTAAGCTTGAGGTTTGTGTTGTTATGTATTTTTATCGTCGGTTTGGAAGAACTTGTTTTTCCAACAGGCGTGAAAATTCCATTATCATTTTTGGGCAACATTTTATCAAGTTGTACGAAACTCGAATGGACAAATCCCTCCACATTGGTTTCAATGTTTAAAACCTGATAAAATCCGTTTATTCTATCTTGTGAAATAACAAATAGTGCAGTTCCTCTGGTTAATGAGGAGACAATCTCACAGCTCGTATTTGGTTCAGTTCGAAAATTCACTTGGTTAGTCACATACCCTAAATAGCTCTGAGCTGTTGAATAGGTGACTACAGTCAAGAATAATATCAACGATAATATGTATTTCTTCATCGGTTTGATTTTAGTTGAAAGCTAAATAAAAAATCCCTCACCGAAGTCAATCAGTTGGATGTTGAGGACTTGCCAGAATTATTGAGAATTTAATATATTGCTAAATCAAAAACTTTGTTTTGGTAACAAACTAATCCTAATAAGTACAGATTATGAAAAATTTAAGTCATCTTTTGATTTTATGTGCAGTTTTAATTTCTGCTACCGCCGATGCACAAAAATTAAAATACGGAATTGAAGTAATAGTTTTAGATAACTTTAATCCAAACTCATCTATAACAGTTTTTTATGATGGTAACGACCCAATTGGACTAAGAGACGCGATTGAAGGAGAGTTAATGTTCTCCTCAAGTCAATTGAAAGTTATTTCACCGCAACTAGCTAGACAAACTGTTTCGGCAACTAATGATGTAGATATATCTGAAAATGGAAGCAATGCAAATATGAATCAAAAAGTAGAAGTTGAAACAGAAACTGTTACTACTCTTGCGTCGCTTTATGCTTTTACTTTTTCATATACTTATAATCCAGAGACCTATGGATTAATGGGTTTCAATGGGCAAATAGTTGATTTAAATGATGGTGCTATTGTTGTTAAGTTTAGGAAACCAGGAGGTAGCATTGGATTTGGAAAACCCAAGAAGAAAGTAGTAAGAACAATTATAGCAGAAATAAATAGATTGTCAGCAGACTAAACTTACTTATAAAAAAGTCAATAATAACGATGGTGTTTTTAACTGTTTTTGGTTTTTATGGCTTTATTATAGATTAGTATTTTCGGTATACTAATGACTCTATTAATAGCCTTTCATATTAAATATTTAGAAGTTATAAAGAATGTTATAGTTAAGCAAATTATCAAGCAAATAGGTTATTGACAAAAAGTTTAATAACTACAGAACTGTTTGATTTATAAGAATATAAACATCGTTTTCCCCTTATAAATAACAATACCATCATACACCACAGGTGTTCTATAGCTCTCTATTATAGCTTGTCTAGGGTTAGTTGTTTTTAATAGCACTATCTATTTCTTTATCTGAATGTTTTGTTAGTCTGTCTATAAT
>Ga0209279_10002063_pt1 | contig 10039 bp, 9 predicted proteins | sample CoawatmetaG00DNA_3_FD_187508 | JGI IMG/M metagenome (GOLD analysis project Ga0209279, IMG submission 187508) | Marine microbial communities from the West Antarctic Peninsula - Coastal water metaG006-DNA (SPAdes) (version 2) | ecosystem: Environmental > Aquatic > Marine > Coastal ... | reverse complement strand
ATTTTAATATGGTTATAGATGAAGAAGTAAATGAGTTAAAATTGTTCCTCTACGATACAACCTTGAACGCTTATACTGACGATGAAGTTAAGATAATTATATCTAATAAACTGCTAGATTTTTAATTCATTTTAATCGTCGGCGATAGTATTGTTCTCGGTCTTTTAAGACTCTTGCTTCAAATTGAGGTGTTAAATAAGTTGAACTATTGGTATTAATATCATCTTTAACAACTTTACATCTCATAACATTTTTATTGTAGAAACTGAATGCGTGTGATTTAATACCTCTCAGGTTTTCATATTCAAGAAAATCATTATATTTCATACAGCGTCCTTCGCCAGTATATACGATGACAGTTCTGTATATGCGTTTTCCAGTCCGTAATTGTTCGTTAAATGAATTTATATTATTACCAGTATGATACGCAAATTTTACTATATCATATTGTTTTATATGTGATAAATCAAAAATAGTGTCGTTGAACTTGTATTTGCGAATATTATTCACATTAAGATTTAATATTCGGTGCTTGTCCTCTACTTGATTAGCATACACACATTTAACATTATATTTCAAAAAATTATACTCATATCGCCCGCAATCATATTCCTCTCTGTCGTCAAAGTCGCAATTGTAGTCTCTCTCTAATATATTATTATTTTTTATATCACGAGCAACGCTTACATATGATAATTTATAATGATGACTTTTTTTTGCTAATCTTGTAGGGTTCATATCAACAATAACACCTAATCTATTAGCATCATTAATACGGATAATATCACCAACTTTATAATTAGATTTAATGTATTCCATTCTAGTCTGGTTATACATACACACATAATTATTTGTTAATTTATTTCGGTCTTTACGATTTAACATCTTATCGCTCTCAGGATTATTATAACTGATTATGTGTCGCCAAAGGTCGGTCGGTATATTCATTCTATATAATATCTTACTATTATTTATTTAAACCAATTTATTATTATATAAATATTATTATTCACCGCCATCAATCGGTTCCTCAATGTCAAACGAGTAATCCTCTTGTGTATGTTCTTGGTCTTGGTCTTGTAATAGTCTAGCATTCTCATCGTTGCCCTCTTTTACTTGCCTCTGGTAAATTATGTCACTATAATAACTAAGTTCTTTCAAGTAGAGTTCGCATTCACGCAGTTGTGCTAACATTTTTTTATCTTTTTCAGTCGTCTTAAAATTTTTAGAGTTCATTTTAGCGACAATTTTATTGTATAATGCCCGACATTCTACATCAGTCATTTTCTCTTCCTTAGAACGAACATCAACATTTTTCATCACAGACGACGGATTCTCCATTTATATATAAACGCAACATTTATATATAAATTAACATTTTCATTTATAACAATTTCATTTACAATACTTAGCAATATCCTCCTTGAATCCTTTGACTTTATGTTCGTGCTTTCCCGTGAATGCTTTGAGGTCTTTTATTTCGTGATTTACAGACGGATTGTTCTTCACATAATTTATGTGGTCTTGATACGCAGTCATATACGCTAAGGATTGTTTCTTATTCGCCATCAATCTACTATGGTAGAGTAGAAGTTCCAGAGTTAAAAAAAGTGTATGACTCGGTGAATGGTTGTCATCTCCAAAAGTAGTATCTAGCGAATCTCGTTCTATAATGGAATTAAAATCTTGTAGTTTATGTCCTCGCCGACGGCGTAAATACTCATTTCGTTCTTCCAGCGTTTCTTCTCTCATATAATTTAATTTATAGCATTAACTTTATACTAATATTTAATATCTATTATTATGGTTTTCACGCAATTATTTATCACATTCAATACATTCATTTAATTTAATCATTTTATTTATATGTTTCTTTGTTGATTCGTGTTGTTTTACGCCGTATTTCCTCACGACAGCACCACATACACATTCAATCTTAATAACTTCTAACTTTCGCCTTAGTTCTTTGCTTTCCAGTTTTGCTGTATATTTTCTTCTGTATTCTTGTCTTTTCTCTTTACGCTCTTCCTCTGTTTGAACCATATTGTTTTTAATAAATTGAAGACATATAATCTGCTTCAATTTATTTTAAATCTCATTCAACCTCATTATTAACAATCTTTTCTATCATATCGTTTAAAATTTCGCCTACGATTTCTTCTGCTGTTTCTTCTGTGGTAATAGTTTTTGTGATAAATTCACCGACTTCGCCTAGAATAAAGTTCTTCTTCTCACTCAGGATTTTAGACATACTAGTAATACTATCCTTAGAACTATTATTAGAACATTTGCTACACGGGTAATCGTGTGTGGTGCTTACAAACATAACATTCTTAGTATCATCGTCATCAAAATCGTCTATAATTTTATCTACAAGTTTATCTAATGTATTATCTATACACGCAACCAGTTCGTTAAATATTCCATTTTTAACTTTGTCTTTTAATTCTACTATGGCGACTTGCTCTCGTTTAAATTGTGATAATTGTTCGTCGTCCAACTCATCGGTAATGTCGGGGTTTGTAATCAATTGTCGGCGTGTCGGCATCTTACATATACATAATGAGATTGTTTTAAATCATTAATCAATATCTATTATTATGGTTTTTAAGCAATTTATTAAAAGCGTATTATGTAGAATAATTAAAATAATGTATCTTTATAATGAGTAGTAGAGATACATTACTGAAATATGGTCTGTCTATGGAAGTTAAATTTCTTAATCTTGTCAGGGAACATCTAAGGGATACACCGATAAGAATTCGTAAGACGACAGACGAATTCTGTTGTGTTGATTTTGTTATTGTTAATGAAGCGAATAATAAGAATATAGTTTTAGAACTGAAAAGCAGAACTATTGACTTAAACAAAAAACCGAACTTTTTAATAGCATACAAGAAACTTTACAACATTAAAAGTGAGTATAAAAATACAGATTGTTTGCTAGTGTGGAGCGATACTTTTGCTAATGTATTTTATACAAAATTTACCGATGAATTGCTAAACTCTATATCGGGTGTTGTATGTAATCAAAAATGTTTTTTTATAGAAAAAAGCAAATGTAATAACGGCGTAGATGGTCTTGTTGAGATGATAAAATCATTATTAATATAAGTTTTAATTTAAAATTTTGGTTATAAATTTAGATTAAAATGAATTAAAAATCTAGCAGTTTATTAGATATAATTATCTTAACTTCATCGTCAGTATAAGCGTTCAAGGTTGTATCGTAGAGGAACAATTTTAAATCATTTACTTCTTCATCTATAACCATATTAAAATAGATATATATTATAATTTTCAATATTAAACTGAATAAGATTTAATATTGAGACATTCGCCAAGCATACGCCGAGCGTACGCCGAGCATACGCCGAGCATACGCCGAGCGAGAACCGCTAGTCAAGGTTCGCATACCGCTACTCAAAGTTTTGCCTCTTGGTTACTTTTCTACATCCTTATCTCTATACTACCCTAGGTTGTAGAAAAGTAACCAAGAGGCAAAACTTTACGAAATCTCAACGGCACTATCGCCAACGGAACTATCGCCAACGGCACTATTTTTGGCGGACACCAAAAACATACACAGAGCAACCTGAGAGTGTATTTATTTTATGGGTGTGTCGCCCTGTGAGAAAGCGTACATAAACCAATAGGGGGGTTTCGGTGGGGGAGAAGAACTCGGTTAATTAACTATTCCTTGGGGGGAACGACCTAGGCACTATTCGGTGTATGTCGGGTGATATGGTTATTTATATAATTTAAAAATTGACTTAAATAATAATAGACAGATATATATAGACATAACTGATGACTAACACAAAACTAGACATTCCGGAGGCAACTGAGGAGCGACCGCACACAGCATACGAGAAGCAGATTCTTCGCAATCGTGAATACCGAGCGAACAACAAAGATAAGACAAATAAATATCGGGCGAAGTATTACCAAAAGAACAAAGAGGTTATTAAAGAAGTATCACGGGTGTATATGAAGAAATACTACACAGAGAACCCGCACAAACGCATAGAACATAATGATTATGTGAAATCTAAGAGGAACGGAGAATTAGAGAAAATTTCTAATAATGCCGACCAGCAAGAGAAAGAAGAAATTCGCCAAACCAAGAAGAATTTACGAGCGATGATGAAGCAAGTAGCGTATGCGAATGCCGTTATAGAAAATCAAGCAGTTCTTCAAGCACAAATCGCAGAGGCAGAGGCAACGCTCAACAAGCATAAATCAAGTGGTAAAATCGTAGCAGTATGAACCGATATAATATATAATGATTCTTTTATTATATATTATATAAAAAATTGACTTAAAAAATTAATGCTGAGATATAGTATAGTAGATGCTGAGAGATAATGCGACTAAAAACGATTTGTTATATAAAAATGGTTGGAGATATTACCACAGGACGGGATTAGATGCGAAGACTGGTAAGTTTCATAAGGGAGTTTCTCATCTAAAAAAACCGATTGTTGTAGCAAGAGATATTATCGGTTTTGATGGTAAAAGTAGAAAGATGTTTTTAGGGTTAGATTCCTATGAGGAATTATTGGACTTAACTATAAATGATAATAATATTTTTGAAGTAGCGACCTGTGGAGAATTTGAGAACATTACTCAGCGTCTTCCTTATGTGGATATTGACGAGAACAAGAAAGACCCTATCACCGAGAGCGATATGAAAGTGGTAGTTCAGGAGTTTATTGAGGAGTTCAACGAAGAGATTAAAGAGAATAGAGTATCTATCACAGAGGACGATGTGATTATATTACTCAACAACGATTACAAAACTGAATTAGTTAAGTCATTACATCTTATCGTTATGGGATATTCTATGGACTTTTTACAACAAAGGCAATTAATTACGAATATTGCGTTCAAACGAGATGGAGAGGGTAAAACCGAGCGATATGATAAATCACAATACTCTCATAATCAACAAGTAAGAATGACGAACCAAAGCAAGAACGACGGCAAACCGAATAATTATACGCTGGTTGTGTATGGTGATGATATAAAGAAAAACAATCCTAGAAATGCCTTAATCCATCACCCTCAAAATTGTAAGAAATTGAAGTATTCAAAGACATTAACTCAAAAACAGAAACAAATGTATAGTTCTACGGGTAGAGAACAATTTAATATAGTCAAAGGCGATAGATTCAGTAGCGTATTAGATAAATTAGATTCTAATTTTTGGGATAAAACTGGATATTGGAAACACGCAACTTGGATTATTAAAAGTAAAAATCTAATGAATATTGATAAATGGGAATTTGAAAGCAGAGAAAGAGCAACCAATAATTACACCAAAGAGAGCAACGACCAATTGATAAAAGATATACCCGATGTTGTAGAGTCGGGTATTCCAAAACTATTAAACATATTTACTGCTTCGTCTAGCAAGTATTATTTTACTATGGAATATGACCGCTGGGAGAACGATAAAATCTTGCTACAAGATTATATCACAAAGCACGATTTACCAATTGAAATCAGCAAATTAACAGAATGTCTATCCAAAAACAAAAAACTAACATTACACAACGAGCAATATGACATCAACTTATCTAATGGGTTTATTACAGATAAAGTAGCATTTACAACCAATAATTTTAAACACAATTTTACAGATGACGAAGACCTATATGAAACAACTGATATAGAACATATCAGCGAAATAGATGTTGATAAAATCATAAATTCTAAGAACAAACTACAACTATTTAGAAGTGCTTGGGCGACTGGTAAATCTCACGCTATTACACGACCAATTGTGGAGCGATTATGTAAAAATGTATCATTTCTAATTCCAACCTCTTTAAACACAATTAATAACAAACTCAGGAGTGATTATAAAGAGTATAATGTTGTATCACATCTAGATAATGGTGATATGCTGAATTGTAATATTGTAATTTGTTCGGTTCAGTCTATTCACAGACTAGCGGGGCGAGTATTTAATTATATAATCCTTGATGAATTTGAAGCGGTATATAATGCGTTCGCAGGTGATAATTTCGGGAGTGAAGCAGGTAAAACCGCTGTGGATTGTTTCAATCATTTCATTAAAAAATGTAAAGATGCCGATAAGATTATTTGTCTAGATGCTGACTTAAATGGTAATAGATTAAAACTATTTGCTGACGCTACTGATTACAAAGATGAATTAAAAATCATTAATAACAAACAGAACAATTATAGCGATTATACCTTTGAAATCATCAAAGATAAACAAGAATTTATCGCAGACATAGAGAAACAGATAGAGGCGGGAAAAAGTGTTGTTGTTTCTACATCGGTGAGGGTGGCGTTCGGCGATGTGGTATTTGCGGATTGGTGTGTAAAATACCCCGACAGAAACATCTGTTATATTAATCGGGACGGAGTTGATTTATCACCAAATCTAAATGCTACGGAAGACGATAAAAACGAATTTATACAAAATCTAGAAGACAATTTGAAAGTAAAATACAAGATTGATATTTGGATTTACTCACCGACAATTTCAATAGGTATTAGCATTAATACTTATAAATTTGATTGCGGGTTCGCATACGGATTTCATCTCACATTACCCGCCTTAGAGTTTCTACAATCATTCTTCCGTGTGCGAGAACTCAACGATAAGCACATTACAATTTTATTAGAACCCGAATGCTGGACGAGTGCTGTTCCAATTTCAACAGACCAAATGAGATATTACATAGATAATAAAGTTAAAACATACAGCAAGTATTATGATGAATATTACAAAATAACACAAACGATAGACGAGCATTATATAAGAATGTTTTGCTATTCCAAGACATTACAAGAGAATTCAAGGCGGAATTTTGGGCGTGAAGTTGTAAAATTGCTAGAAGCACACAATTTAAATTATGTTTTTAGATGCGATGCTAAAAAAGTTAAAAAATTAGAGTCTTCTTATGCTGAGATGAAGTTAAAACTGGAAGAGGAGAAAATGAATGAATACAATAATCAGTCTATCGGTAATCATAAATTCCATAGTGAAACTAAAATTAGAGTGAAAGCAGAGCAAGTGAAATCATCAAAAGACGATAAAACAATAAAACTTACAAAGGAAGAGCAACTTAAATATACTAAAACAAATAATACATTCTACTTAGACAATACACATTCATTTATAGACATAATTTCTAACCACGAGAACCCCGAAACAGAGGTAGATGTTAAAGCATTTATATACTCTTGTAATTCCTATGGAGTGAAAGACTACGATGAAGATGGGGTTGAAGACGATAAAAAAGAGAAAGAAGATAAATATGAGAAATGTAAATTGAATGCCTATCTACATAGCACTACCGATGAATTGAATGGAAAGACGAGTGCGGAAAGAATCAAGATAGTTGAAGACAATATGTATAGTGTGACTATAAACAATATTGAGTTGGATACATCATTTCAACATTCATTCTCGGGTAGTGTTTCGTCTTATGATAGATGTAAGAATATCGCCAAGGTTATTGAATCAAGGAGGACTTATGCTCTATGGACTTCATTACCTAGCAATCAAATTGACGAGCAATTATCATTTATTACAACAGAGCAATCAAAAACAGAAGAGATTTCTAACGGGAACAGAATTAAGATAAAAGGGTTTCTTCTTAATAAGTTATTGTGTATATTGAAGTGTAAGAATTTTACACCAATCGTAATTACTAACATTCAATTTAGAGGATTGATAGTAGATTACAAGGATTTAATCAAGGAGATTTACAATCTATTTTTGAATAAGTTTTCAAAGAAAGACCAAGACAAATTTGCCGACTGGATTGATAATTATAACAATACTACCAATTCAGCAATAGATAAAAAAAATGTTAAGATGATTTACCATTCTATAAAAGAACTACTAGACGAGTATGATTTGGGAATGTGTTATGCGAATAAACATACATACAGAGATAATGATAAGATTATTATTCAACCTAAAAATGAAGTTGTAGATTATGGAGGTTCTAGGATAAATATTTATAGTAAAACAACAAGACACTTTACCAAGCGAGAGATTATAGAAATAGATTGCCGAAATAGAAGTGTTTGTGAAATGTTTTATGTTAAACGCCTAGTAGAAGACGATGTATGTAGTGCCGAAGAGTATAAATTGAGTGCTGATAAAGAACATCTTATAGTAAGTAAATTATACGGGCAACAGAAACGACCCGCTCTGTTTAAAGAGAAAAAAGAGGTATTCGCCTTAGATATTGGGCGGAAATCTAGCGTGGATAATGTGACTGGTATAATTACTTACGACAAATATGGATGTAGTTATAGACCCTACAAAGTTAAGATTAACAAAAAAACATTAGAGTTGCGAAACCGAATTGAAACTCGCAATTTGTCGGCGGTATTAGAAAGCATTAAAAATTTAAATTGTATTTCTAAAATGAATCTCAATAGAATTATAAAAGTCAATAAACACTTAGACGACCCGAGTGAAATTTTTAAGAAATGGAATAAGGAAAACACTACATTAGTAGAATTAAATAGGGAATTGCTTGGCGACTTGGATATGTCGTGGGTTATTAGAAAAGACTTTCAGGAGGAATATGATACACAACTAGACAATCTTTATCACGATTTTATTATTATGCGGTGTAAAAAAAGTGATTTGACTGGACGGCAGATGTGGGATAAAACAATAGATAAAGTTGTGGGTAATACCGAGAGCGATGCTGATAAAGAATATACAAAATATACTGATGCCGACAGAAAGAACTGGGAATTACTATGGACTTATACCGATGAAGAACGGAAGGACTGGTTGGTGAGGACTAAATACAAAGGAGCGACTGCTGAACCAATCATCATTAAATCAACCATCATTAAACCATCAGCGACGAACCCTCAAATAATAGAAAATAATAATGTTTTACAATTTCTTAAAAATTGTTAATAATGAATATTGAGCGATATAAAAAAGTTTTGCCTCTTGGTTACTTTTCAACAACCTAGGGTAGTATAGAGATAAGGATGTAGAAAAGTAACCAAGAGGCAAAACTTTTGAATGACGATATATGAACCTTGATTGGCGATATATTTGATAATCGTGAGATGATGAATGACGCTGTGTAGTGTATATCATATAAAAAATTGATTTAAAAAAATAATAGTAGTTCTATATAGTATAAAGATTATGGTTCTATTCAGCGAAGAACAGAAACTAGAATTGATTATGAATTACACCGAATCAATTAACCAAATTAAAATGCGTGATGAATGCTGGAAATCCATTACCAATAACCCCGAATGCCCGTGGGATTCCGTGCCTAATGATGAGAAATTTATGATTACGAAACATCACGCCCGAGAGATTCTATATTACGAAACTCAACGGGATATGTATAAAGCAATCGTTCAGGGCAAGACGAAGAATATGAAGAAGAGGCGAACTGCTCTACTGGGATATGCTAGGGGTGTGATGGACGATATGATTGAGGCAGATGTCTATGAGGAATCGCTTTATATAGATGTATGCGACGCATTTAAGGATAAAATTAATGTAATGGATACTTGGATTAACGCTGGAAAATGATATTTATTGTTGTCTGTAATGACCTACCCTCAAAATATACGAAGTATGATTTATAAAAACATATTTGCCTTTTTTGTGGGGTGGCGACGAGAAACAACATAAATAAACATCATTTATAAAAATTGATTTAAATAAATAATGATAGGGATAATATATAGAGATGAGTTTGAATGATGAATTCGTAAATGCGATAGACAAGAGTGAAGTATCTGCGAACACTAAAATAACATACACGGCGAACTACAAGAGACTTATGGGAATCACAGCAGACGAACCGATTTTGTGCTTTACAGAACATAAATTAATTAAAGTATTATCTGCGATAGATGCCCCGCCTATGTCTGTAAATGGAATCGTGAGTGTGTGTATGTTGGTTAGACATTCCGTACATCTCTCAACCACAAAGTTAGAGAAATACCGAAAAAGTTTATATGATATTTATTACGATACTAAGGAAGCGAAGAACAC
>Ga0209279_10002062_pt1 | contig 10039 bp, 18 predicted proteins | sample CoawatmetaG00DNA_3_FD_187508 | JGI IMG/M metagenome (GOLD analysis project Ga0209279, IMG submission 187508) | Marine microbial communities from the West Antarctic Peninsula - Coastal water metaG006-DNA (SPAdes) (version 2) | ecosystem: Environmental > Aquatic > Marine > Coastal ... | reverse complement strand
TATCAGCAAGTCCGTACCCACTTTTATTTCTGCCACATCCTGGACACCATGCATTACATCTGCTAGTAACTTCCACATGTAACCACATTATAGTCCGGCTTCCTTTAATATATGCTTTACCCATTCTGTATCACCCATGTAATCCACAAACTTGCGTTTCCAGAAGTCAGGATCAATACTAGGATAGATTATCTCAATTTGTTCTGCACTTAGTTTTTCCATCATTTCAACACCCGAGTCACTATTAAATATTACCCAGGAACTTATTCTACCAGTTGTAATGTGATGAACAATGCGATTAGTACTAGCATACAGGAAGTAATGGTTAAACACACTCTCGTTTTCTTCTGCCCATTCTATCATAGTATTCATACTACGTTCTAGGGCATCTTTAACGTTCTCTTGTCGTAAATGCAGGCTTAAGAATTCTTGATATACTTCATCCCTGCACCAATAGTCAATCTTCTTGCTGTTCTTAATAACGTGTTCTATAAAGCCACGGGTGTTAATTGCACGGATGCCAATCATGTGTCTACCAAACTTAGTAAATGCTTTATAGTATGGACTCTTACAAAAGTCAGCATATGTCTTTAGTTTAGCACTGCCTTGTGATATCTCATAAAAACGTAGATAGGCATGCAATCCTAGTTGCACCCCTGCATCTTTTTCTTGTTGTGCTCTACGTTTAGGCTCACACGAATGAGCAAGCAATGTACTCTCTTTACGAAATCCTCGTTCACAATAATTACACACAAATTCTTTGTCAACTTTTTTATGTGTCTTAACAGCGTCAACGATTACTTGTTTTAAGTCTGTCATTGTTCACCATGGCTAATTAAAAGTTGCTTGATGTCTTTCTTAGTCATCTTCTTAGCCATTAAGTCTAGTTCATCGCGCTTGGCTGTGGGATACAATCCTTCTAGTACTTTGTAGATGTCCTTGGTTTTCTTGTCACTTGCGTCTTTTTTCTTGTTGCCTACCCATTGATGGAATTGTTTTCCCATACCAGGGCTAACTGTACATAGCAACTGCCATACTAGTTTAGGATGTTTGGCTAGTTCAAAGTATTGTTTGTTAACCCTGTCATTGGTTGCCATAAGATAATATGCCGCAATGTCACCATTGGACTTAATTAAACTCATGTAGCGGTTAAGCAAGAATGGCGCAATCTTCTTCTGATGCTCAGGAGTGCAACGATCCCAAAAGCCCATGTCTTTGTTGTCTAATGCGCCCAGTACTTGATTTAATGGTAAATCACTCATATTTTACGCCCTGTGTGTCAATGTGTTCTGCAAATACTAATTCAAACATCTTACTATCATCTATTGTAGCAAATAAAATACTGTAATAGCGATTACTATTACTGCTATATATCTTACGATCTGCTAGACATTCTGGTCTATTTTTAAAATAAGATTCTATACGAATGTGCATATCTTTAATAACATCATGATGCGCATCGCTAACAGGATTTACACGGTAAGAGAACTGTCTAAAATCTGTCTTTCTCAGTATTCTAGTTGGCATTCATAGAATCCCTCAGGGATACTTTCATATCCCTGAGCATGGCTTTCTCATACTCTTTATCATTAAGTTTTCTATTCAATGGCGATGGATGTGGTAGTGAAATATGGTCTATACCGGCTCTCTGTAGTGTCTTAGATACAAATCCGCCTAGTGCAACTATAATATCATGCCCTCTTGTACTCTCTCTAACAAAGTTAAGGTCTACATCTTTCTGTGTATACTTGCCCTCATATGGAATTACATTGGAGAAGCAGTAGGTTTCATATCCTAGAAAGGTCATCCACTCCGCTAGTCTATACAGTGAATGATTTCTTCTAAATGCAACGGGAGATGGATTAATCCCTAGTATAAGTGGTTTCATATCCTATTACCATGCTTGCCCAATATCCACTACTTCGTTCTGTTTGTTGATCTCGTTAGCAAAATATACACACTTAGGTTTACTACCTGTTTCCAATGGAACTGCTAGTATCTGCCCTTGCTTGAGTTTAGGGAAGAACCATTTTACGTCTGTATACAAATCAACAATATCAATAGGCAAGTATTCTGCACTATAGCTGCTGAGTGGATTAAAACAAAATGCGCTAAATCCACGATCATTTAAACTACTAAGATTAGTCATTTCTAGGTCACCATACTCTTTTTCACCAATAAGTATTTTCCAATCAACTGGCATGCGAATTTTATGGCCGCCGATATCCAATACAAGTGCTGGACTATTAAAACTTTCTAAAAAGATTAATGGAATATAAAAATAGTCTGGGTTCTTGGGATCTGAATTATCTAAGACTGCAAAGCGTAAATCATCTACTTCGTCTGGCAATTCGTTCATCTCAAACGAGTTGTCGTCTAGTGTTAGTATTCTCATTCGTGTTCTCCTCCTGGGTCGTTTGCTGGTAGTTCAAATTTTTCACCATTAATCCACAAAGCGTTTCTACTGCGACCAGGACTGTGGTAACCTGCACGGAACTTAAAAGAATTAGGATTGCGTGTTGCGACTTCAAAGGTAGCCACTGTAATTACAACAGCGGCTACCAAAAACATATGAGCAACTAAACTAATGCCAAAAAACCACCAACTACTAACCATTGCACTAAAAGACACACACCACATCCAAGCAAGAAGTTGCATTATTAGATGTCTAGTGCTAGTGTCAGGTATATGCCTAAGGGGATTGTACTTTGCGTCCATAACACTGTTCCAGCTTGTATAGATGTATTCTCTCACACTACTTCCAATCTAATTTTTGTATCGTGAAGGGATAGGCCGCCTCTCTGTAGAATGCTTTCCTTTTAGTAAGATGTCGTTTTGCAAATTTGCATGTTGATGTAATATCCCATATCTGGACGTGGTCTTTGTCTTCTGCCTTTCGGATTCCTCTTCCGATACTTTGGATAACACGGACAAAACTTTTCCCTGGTTCCAAAAGTACGAGATTAAAAATACGAGGGATATTAATGCCAACAGCGGCGACGCCATAAGTAGCAATAATAACTTTCCCAGTTGCATCAGCCACCTCATCATAATGATCTTTACGCTCTTGTGCCTTCGTGCCACCGCTGACAAAAACGGAGCCCGGAATCCTCGATTCAAGTTCTTTTCCTGCATTTATTCTATCCACCAATATCAGTGTATTGCCACTGTCTTTTATATTTGTAATTAAACCTGCAATATAATCCAAGCGATCTTTCTGCTCTAATAGATACTTTAATTCACTTTGATAGTTCTCATATTCTGTAACGTCTAGTAATTGTAGCACATTAACATTGCATTGTGCAAGTACTCCTTTGTCTTGGAGTTCTTTAGCACTAATTTTATTAGTAACTGGGCCCAGGCTACAAACAATACTAACACTCTCAAAATCTTCCTTGGGTACTGTGCCTGTTAGCCCCCAGCGTATTGGTATATGACTCATTACACCTGTTAGTAATGTCTTGAGTGCATCTGCCTTAGCCATGTGTACTTCGTCTACCATAATACAAATTACACCTTCTAGAAACTCTCCAATAGTAACTTCTGCGCGGGCATTTTTAGTATTCTTTAGCAGTATATTTAAACTCTGCCAGGTACAAATGGTGTGTGTTTTACCAAACTCTTTGCGGTCTCCGTAATACACACCAACATCTAGTCCCATGTTAATGTAGTCTTCTTCTGTTTGTGTTACCAGGCTTTTATTAGGAACAATAATAACTGTTCTGCCATGTGCTTCACATCTTTGACTTAGCACGGCTGTTATAAGTGTCTTGCCAGCACCTGTTGCTACTTCCTGCATGCTCTGTGGATTCTTTAGGAAGTTATTAATAACTTCAACTTGATAATCACGTAACGTTATAGGAGTACCAGCTACCGGATGTTTCGGAGGCCAAACATAGTCAGCATAACTATCCTCAGTAACTGGCTCTAATGTATAATCCATCTCATATTCACGAGTGTCGTTAATAGAAATATCATACCCATCCTGCTGTAGGATTGGGATAATATCTGGAAGCAGATTAATATAGGTACTGCCTCCCATTTGGAAGAAAGCCATCTTGCCATCCCAGCGTCCTAGTCTAACTGCTGGCATATATCTAGCACCGGGAATGTCATACTTAAATTTGTTACTCAACTTCTTACGAGTATCTAAATCCAAGCCTTCTATCTTGACATTAACTTCGTCTCTAACGTGTAGTACGCAAGGTTTCATTTATACTCTCTAACATTAAGTTTGCCCATGTAGTATGGCCTTCAAGACCTGGATGGCCAAGAGCGTCAGCTTTGGGAAGATCTTCCAAGCATTGTTCCATACTTGATCCCCATTTTAACCAATTAGCAGTTTGCATATTGTCGATTGCCAGGGTTAATTCTCTCGCTTTGACAGCGTTAAAATCCTTACACATAGGATGGCCAGGTATTTGCAGTTGTGTAATATAGTCACATTGCATGGCCCAGCACATTGTATAAGGAATACTCTTAGCCTTTAATAGCATTATTAAACTTCTTATATAGTATACTGTTCTAGCCAATCCTGCAAGATTATTATCACAGTGGCGGTACCAAAACTCACGTAACTCTGGAGTGTGAGGAATTGTCTGTGCATGAAGTATATTAATCATGTCTCCTGTGTGATACGGAAGTTCGTGCCTGTCGTGTTGCGTCCATGCTATTGCAACATAGCCAGGGTTATTATCCAGTAGATATTCCATGGTGGTGCGGAATATTCTAGCATTGCTACCGCCGCCTTCTGCTAAATTATCTACTTCCCAGCTAAGTTTATCAGCTAACTGATAAGGCCATGCATCTTGCTCATTGAAATTATCGTAAATGCCTTGCGTAAAACTACATCCATTGGTTAAGAGTTTCATAATACTGTATTAATTCCCACGGGCTGCATGCCATTATAATCCTTGCATTTGCCGCATGTCTTAACACAGGTGCTTAACGGTTCATTACTACCCCAGGTGTCGCTAATATGATTCCAACTAGCAATAACTTCTTCTAAACTATTTTCTAAACCATTAATAACAAGGGGAAGATTTTTAAGTTGCCAACCATTATCACTGTCACTGGTCATAGGGAATGTTCCACCTAACCAACAGCAAGGCCACACATCACCATTAACAGCAACGTAGATGTTTCCTTCTTGGCTATAGCACTCAATACTATCTACAGATAAGTTACGTTTATATTCTTCTTGTAAATTTAATTCATATTGTTGTTGTAGATATTTCTCTTGCTCTACAAACTGCATTGCGCTAGTAATCTCTTCACTAGGAGTTCCCAATACAAACGGATCTCCATCTGGAGTAAATGCCAACCCGTTTGCGCGATTATCATCAAAGTGTTTAAATTCTGCAAAGCCAATGTCTTTGCTCATCTGTTTGCACTGCTCCATTTGATGCTTGTTATGGTCAAATTTAATAAATTGCCATATGGCATAACCGCCAGCATCTATATATGCCGTTGCGTTCTCAATTATTTTGTGCCAGTTTGTATTTTGTCTGTAAATGCTATGTGTATCTGCTAATCCGTCTAATGCAAATTCAATTTTTAAATTGGTAAACTTTGCTAGTTTTGCCCACCACGCTGGTGTTTTCATACTAGCATTACTGCTCATTATAATCTGGACATGTGGGTAAACAGTGTGTACATATTCTAAGATCTCTGTGCAATTTTTATTAGCTGCTGGATCACCGTATGTACCGCACAAACTTAACATAAACTTTGGATGCGGCAACACTGGATCTAATAGATGTTTAAACTCACTGAGTGGCATGTCTCGTAGTGGGAAATTATCCCTAACGCCATATCCGTTATAATTGCGAGTACACATAGGACAAGCGGCATTACAGTTAGTAGATATTTCTACATTAGCTGATCTAATTGCTGATGTTTCTAAGAATTTCATCTGCTATCCTCCTGTGTCCTAGTTCCAGTGGATGCCCTTTAGGACCATGTGGAGTTTCGTATGCCCAATCTACAAATCTACCTAAATAATTATCTACATTTTTAAAATAAAAATCGTCTATCCAGGTACAGCAATGATAATGGGGAATGTCTCTAAGTATATATCTATCCATCATAGTTATCTGGGACTGGGTTTTATTGTTTGCCCAGTCTTGATCCCAATACTTAAATATTTCTGGATTGTGATGTGCATTTGAGGTCTTGCCACCAATTTCAAGCCGATCTTCTATTGTCCAGGCTATAATAACTAAGTCTGGGGTATGTGTATTTAAATATTCAACTGTAGTGCGAACTATGTAGTCGTTACTAGCACCCGATTGAGCCAGATTGTCCACAGTATATCCAAGTGCTTCGGCAACTAGACTAGGCCAGGCTTTGCTCCTGTCAGGCAGTTCATCTCCATATGTAAAACTATCTCCAATTGTGTATAAATTCATAGTATTATGGTAACACAAAGAGCAGCGGCGAGTCTATTTCTAAACTCGCCGCTAGAACTAACTGCATCTGGAGGAGGAGCATGGTGATACAGTTAGGTATATGGTTAAACTCTCTTCATGCAAGTCGATTCTGCAAGTGACTTCCATCTGTCTACAGATATTTTTTTAAGGTCAGATACTTTGAGCACCATACGCAAGCTCATTTCACGTAGTCTAGTTTTGTTCTCCATCATAAAGTCCAGAACTTCCTTCTCGCCTTCTTCGTCGAAGTTATAACCTTCAAACAACTTGCCAGTACGTGCAATCTGTTTAATACGCAAATACTTGTCACGCATTGTATCTAACGTAAGATCTAAGTAGTGGCAACGGCTCTGCAATGCCTCTAGGTGATCCTGCATACGCTTACTCTTGATGTTCTCAAACTTAATGTTAGTGATAAAGCAGGCGCTGCCTTTAAACTCAAAACTGTTTGGAATACCTTCAGCACGTAGTTTAGCACTGTCTGCGTTCCAGAAGATCATACGCTTCTTGCCTGAGTCTAATGCCGCTTTAAGAATGTTTAATGCTAAGTCGTCCATTAATACACTATCACAGTCATCAAATACTAGCACGTTGCCAGCATCACTATACTCGTACAACTTAGCATATAAACCTAGAGCAGTCATTGCGCCTTTGACAACTTCAAACTTGCGAGTCTTGCTAGCAACATCTTCAAAGATGCTCTGTTGTTCTAGAGTCTGTTGAACACCATATGACTTGCCTACTCCTGGAGGGCCCGTAACAATCATTGCACGGATATCGCCACTCTTAAGAGCGCCAGTCATTTCATTAAGGATCTCAAAACGCTCTTCAATCTCGTCCATGCGTTTTTCGTCTTGCTCTTCAGTAAACTCGTTCTCGCCTGTTTTAACGATGTCTTTGTTAACTGCTAATGCGGCTAGTTGACGATCATATGCATCCTGCTCAACATTAACAATGTCTGCTCTGGCGCATTTAACACGGATTGGGCGAGCATAGTCGCTACCAAGTGTTGTGCCATCTACTGTAATGTAAGAATTGCGAGCGCCAGTCTTAAACTGTTTAACTACAGGGAAAACCTTCTCTGCAATCTGAAGTTTCTGATACTGGCCTTGTTTAATAAGTACAAATTCCATAGTGTTTGCTCCTCCAAGCGTTTATTTACTATAGCTATAATAGCAGGTTATGCTAGATAGTCAACCAAAAATTAAAATATAGCTGCACTATCCGGTCTCTCGATAGTTGTAAGGATAAAAGCCATTTGTGCGAGACCTTGCTAATATGGAAACTACCAATCATGTTACATGGAAATTGCCAATTATCTTACAGCAGCTATATTTTAAACTAAACCTTTCCTTATGTTAGCAACTCGTTCATCACGGTCAAAATACTCTACTTTAAGAATTTTAACACCAGCCTCAACCAAGGAAGCAATATAATCGGTTGCTTCTTCAATGGTGCTCTCACAGCCTACAAAGGACTTATGTGGAGTCTTAACTTCGTACCTAACCATTATATTAGTTCAAATGCACGTTTTAGAAGAAGCTGAGCACCATCATCAGTGTCAAAACCTTCTTCGCTAGCGAAGTCCATGCTGCTACCACCCATAAGTGTGTCTGCAAGACCGAGCTCAACCATGTGTTTAGCAATGCCTTCTGGAGTTGTAGCAAAAACAAAGTCTTTAAATTGCCCCTGGCTACCACGTGCTTCGCCGTAAAACATTTTAATTCCACCGTCTTGAGCATCTACATAATTAATCATCTTATTTGGTCCTTTTGTGTGTTTGTGTTTTCTAACTATAACTATAATAGCACGGACTAGTAGATAGTCAACCGTTTCTGGGATATTCGTTATGGTCTTTAAGAAACCATTTTTGAACTACATCATTGCCGTTCTCATCATTAGTAAGAACATATGCAACAGTCTTCAATACTTTGGCAAACCGCCATCCACAATCCATGTTCCAAGGTGTTGTTACCCAAACTTTATGTGGATAGTCTGTGTTCCACTCTTCACGGTTTTCGCTAAACTCAAATAAATGACCGTAGTCTTTCTCAAAAAATGACCCAATAATTGATCCATCACCAACATTAAAGTAAGTACTTGATTCTGCAAAAGCCATATCATTGTCTCCGTGTTGTTTAACTATACATATAGTAACATAGAACTGCCATAAATCAACCGATTCCGAACAAAAAAGTGAATAAAAAGTAAAGAAAAAGGCAAAAAAAGTTACTTTTCTAGTAGAGTTTGGTTGATTATCTACTAGGGTGTGTTAGTATAGCTATAGTTAAACAACTTGGGGTAATTATTAAAATGTCTACATACACAACACAACAACAAGTATATCTATTTTTAGCACAACTTAGCATTAACCCTGCTGTGCCTGCTCAACAACAAATGCAAGCATTAAAATTACAAACAAAAATGGGGACTTATGCACAAATGCAGTTAGATTATGTAGTAAGCGAGGAGGAATTTATTCAAGTTTGGAATAATAAAGCAACAAAAAATCCACTTGCTAGATTGCGCTAAAAAGTAATAGTTAAATTTATATAACTAAAACGCACCAATTAAGGTGCGTTTTTTGCTCTTTTTTTATCAGTTTTGGTTGACTATCTACTAGGGTGTGTTAATATAGTTATAGTTAGAAAACACAAACAAGGACCAAATGAAATGACATATATTACAGAAAAATTTACAGCTGGTGAAGTTGTTGTTAAAGACTTTGTAGCTGGATGGGAATTTGCAGAAGGTTTTGATGGTAATTACGAGCATCGCCCGTTAATGGCAGACGCTATGAAGGAATTGCTTGAAGCTGGTTTAGTTACTGAGCTACATGTAGAAGCTACAGAAATTGCACGTTCGATTAACCTACGGAAGAACTTGGGTATTTACAAGCAGGCTCAAGCAGAGCGCACACCAGCACAGGTTGCTGAAGAGCGGATGGAAGCTAGAGCCGCTATGGGTCCTGGAGTGGACATGGTTAACATCGTTACTGGTGAAAAGTTTGTATCATAATGGAGACCATGGAAGACGGTTCAGTGCGCATGTCTTTTGGAGAAGCAAGGCAATTCTATGTTAACGAAAGACTTAAGATGTTAACAGAGTCACGCAACCAACTTTTAACAGAGGAGAGTGTTATTGCTAGTTCACGCAGAGACATTGAACGGGAAATAACTTTACTCCATGTTGAAGAGTTAAAGGAGAAGTTTACAAAATGAATACTATAGCCATGGTTACCCTAGTTGGTAGCACAATTGTAGGAAGTGCGCAGTTTAACACCTGGGAAGAATGTGTAGCAGCTAGAAATCAAAGCTCAGCACAGGCTGGTGTTACTGCAACTTGCACTTATCGTAAAGCAAAATCAAACCAAGGTAAACAAATGTTTGGTGCAATGCTTAAAGCAATGACAGACATGGCCGCATCAACATGTGGCACAGTAGATTCAATTATTCCGGACGATGTTCCTATGTTAAACAACGGAAAGGGACATTAAATGATTGTACTCTTACTATCAATTATTGTGGTTATGATGATGGCACAATGGTACCCTGGGTTTTTAAACTTTATTGGCTGGTGCTTTATTATTGCAGTTGCAAGTTTTGTTT
>Ga0209279_10002060_pt1 | contig 10050 bp, 7 predicted proteins | sample CoawatmetaG00DNA_3_FD_187508 | JGI IMG/M metagenome (GOLD analysis project Ga0209279, IMG submission 187508) | Marine microbial communities from the West Antarctic Peninsula - Coastal water metaG006-DNA (SPAdes) (version 2) | ecosystem: Environmental > Aquatic > Marine > Coastal ... | reverse complement strand
CCTTGCTCAATGTCCTTTAATGTTATATCAAATAATGGTAATTTATCCATTGTCTTTCTTTTTTCTATCACCCCAAGGTGCATTAGATACTTCAACCTCAGCCTTTACTGTTCCCTTTCGAATGGATTCAGCTTTCTTAATCGCCCAGTTAACTCCCGATGTGCCACCCCAACCGAGCCAAGCAACATACCCTCTATCTTTCCAAGGCGTATCTTTAAACTTTGGGTCAATCGCAGAATTTTTACGATGACGATTAAACGCAGCCATACGAGCAATGGTTTCATAACTTAGTTTTCTTCTTGATGCTAATTGGTTTGCCCTGGTCCATCCTACAGGTGTCATACCCTTAACCTCATCCTTGTGTTCCTTTTTCCATCTAAGAGCTTTCTTAGCATTGTTTGTAGCAGATTGAGGATAGTCGTTGTAAGTAGCCATATGATTAATTTACAATTATTGTAATAAACCTTTAATAGTCAAGTAAGCGTAGTCTTCAAATACTTCGCCTTCTGCACTTTTTACAAGTATATCAGATTGATTAATCCTTGTAGAGCTTAATGTTTTAAAGAAGAAATCTAATGATGCAAGTTCAGATGTCTGCAATACCATATTAAACTCTATAGTAGGACGATTAGAATATTTTATTTTTTCATTATCTGTATAAAAGGTGTAGTAGTCTGTCGTATCACCATTTTCATCCTCAGCTAATAGATTCCATCCTTGAGTGTTGTAGTGAAATAGTCTACCATTAAATACTTGAGGAGTCCAGTCTTGATATATCCTTTGTGTAATAGTGAATATATTAGGTTTCTGTTCACTGTTAACTACTTTAGGTCTTTTTATCATTGAACTAAACAGAGGCTTATCTACATAAGCAAACCTTAAACCAATCTCTTGATGCCTAGTAAATAAGTTTGGTGTAAAAGCAACTTCTTTAGAAGAGACAATATTATTTATTAAGTTATCATTTTCAGGTTGAAATAAAGCATCTCCACATACAGATTTATAATATATAGAAGATTTGAAATCAACCAATAAATCCGATACACCATCTGAGTTTATTTCCTGAGTAGTACTACCTATTGTAATTTCTTTATTGTACTCATCATCAAAATAAAGTCCGTAATCTTTATTATTTATCGTTAAATCCTTGACTTTATCACCTCCAAGGTATACCTTTACTGACTTAAGGTCATCTACTAAATCATTTATACTTTGACTACCGCTTCTCATCAAATGAAGCGGGTCTATTCTTAGTACGTTTTTATTTTGAACATCATCGTACTCGTAATATATTCCACAATTAAACCTCTTACATATAGCTACTAATATTTGGTATGGAGTAAGGGTAGCTGTGTTTTCTAAAGAATCTTTAATGTTATATACATCGTTAGTAAAATAAGGATTAAAATTAGCATTAGCTAAAAACTTAATGTTAAGCTCACCATATTCCTCTGTCCTTGTAATAGCCTTCTTTATATCTGTAGCGGTTGCTATCTGAGTAACAATAGTGTTTGCATCGTAATGGCTATTTCCGTGTGCAGTAATGTTTGTAGCGTTAAGGCTATAAAGGTCACCCTGTATAGGCTCTATAAAATAGTTTACACCATATCTGCTTTCCCCACTAATCTCCAATTCTTCTGTAGGAAGGTGAAGTTCATTTAATCCTAAATCATCTAGATTCCAAACAAGCATATCCCTAACATCTGTAAAGTCAGTATCAAAAATTACATACTTACTTGAAAATGTATCGTCAAAGTATTGATGGTCTAGCTGACCTGTATGATCAGTTTTATTAGAAAAACCTTCAACAGCTGTAGAATCACTAGCGTTTAAAACTATAGCGTCTCCATTAGAATCTTCTAGTCTTAGTTTTTTAACCATTTCTCCATTTTCAAAAACACCAATAAATATACCGAATGTCATATTGCTATCTGGAAGCTCTGGTAAAAGCTGATATACAAGTTTATCTTCTTGCAAAATAGGTATCTCGAACTTTATCTCTGATATATTAGCAAAGGTATTGCCCGATTTGTAAGATATACCTGCGTTGTAAGACATAAACGGAGCAAAGTATCCTCTCTCGTTTCCAAAAGCTTCGGTTTCTGGGTATGCGGCATTGGTAGCATCTAAACCAAATTGCGTTTGATTAGTAACTGGTATAGTTAAACTTGTGTCTTCAGGGTCTTGTGTAAAAGGGCCAAAGTTACCAAATGTCTCACCAGACTCAAACCAGTTAGTAACAAGTATTTTATCGTTACCATCTATATCTTTTTTTCCGTAAAGATTTTCATTTGTTCCTGTCCAAAAAGGTGCTTGACGAAGGAAAAAGTCTCTAGTGTTTGTATCTACATCAGCTTCTAACTTACAAGGAATAAGCATCTGTAGTTTTTCGGCTTCAAAGTCTGGTATTGCCTCAACCTTGTTAAGTCCAAACAACCTGCTGTCCACACGAGTATCAAATCCCTCAGCACTTATCCAATAACCTAATGTAGTCAAGAAGTTTTTTACAGAGAATACAGGCACTATACCTGCTCTATCCATTCCTGTACCGTACTCAGTAAACTGTCTAGCTGCGTATCCAAACTTTCCGTTTACATCATTACAGAAATCTATATATGGAAATATAATTGGTTTATCATCTGGATTTTGACCTATTACTCCTTGCTCACCCCCACCTTGTGCGTTAAAGAAAAATGTCTGAAAGGTGTGATCCGTTCTGTAGTAAGTTCCGTAAGATGTAGTATCAGCATCATATACTTCAGATAAAGTAGTATCCTTTAAGTCACCAATGTATTTGCTAACGTAATCATCTAAGTTTACATCTATATAAGGCTCATTAGATAGATATTCAAAAGATTGAACATTAAGTAATCCCTGTAGGTTAACTTCCGTAGAACCATATACTATAATTTTAAAGAAGAAAAGGTCTTTAGGAAATAAGTCTTGAGTATCTACAAGTGGATTGTAATTAAATCTTGAAGTAGACATATTTAAAACAGTCATAGGTATCTTCATCGAACTTGAGAAGGGGAGACGTATTTTATTTATATCTAAACTATCATAAAAGTCTACATTATATTCTAACTGAGGGTCTGGAAATAAATCTACCTCAAAGAAGTTTGTGTTATTTCTGCTTATCTCTAATTTAAAAATCATTATCTAGTTGCTATTTTAAACTCTAAAGAAGACTTAAATTTATTGTTTAGCGTTACGATAGTATCTCCGTTAAAAGCTACAAGGTATGCTAAGTCATCACAGCTGTCCTTAAACACCGTCCAAGTAGTAGATATAAGTGTTTTAACATCTCCATTAAAGACTCTTCTAGTGTTATCTATAATAATATTATAGTCAAAAGAAGTTTTATAAGGTCTGTAGTTTTCAGAATATAGAGCTAAACCAGTATTAGTTTCTATTTTATAACTGTTTACATTACTATGCAATAGAGTTGATGAAACATCAAATCTGTACGCAATAGCCGGTGTAAAAGTAGATGAAACAGATGGCACGTTAGAGTAGATAAACTTATCAAACTTACCCCTAGATGGATTGTCTTGAATCACAACTACTACACCTTGAGTATCATTTATCTTCATATAAACAACATCCCCAGGAGCTGGAAAAGAATTTGTTACTTCTATGGTCTCATCGTCTATAACAGTACACTGTCCTGTATTAAAAGCAGTAGGAGTGTTAGTTCCGTAAAAATTAAAGTCGCTCATTATATCTTGTCGTTTCTATCTCTTAATCTTCTTTCGTTCTCATTCTCTCTCAAGTCTTTAGAAGATACAAATGCTCTTACAGGCTTACTTGCACTTATAGCTGAGGAAGTTGTTGCTTCGGCAATAGCCTTTAGGTAATCTACACTTTCATCAGATTTAGCATTTACTGAGCCACCTGCTGCAAATTTATATTGCGATGAAGATGTAGGAACTTTATAAGAATTATTTATTTTTTCAAGTAAACCTCTGTGCAAAGATGCAGCTTTTTTATTTACAATAAACTCTCCACCTTCCATTTCGTATCCAGACTGACCTTGTACTGTAAATGGCACACCTCCTTCGCTGTGTGAAGCACCTTGAACCATACCTCCTTCTTCATACTTAACAGGAAAGAATTTTCTTCTTCTAACAGCATCAGCTTTTAATGCTCCCGCACCTAGAATAACTGCATTACCAACTGCTGTTAAACCTGTTGCACTTATAGTATCAAATGAACTAAAGTTTTCTAAAACATTTGAAGCTAAAGCTGAAAGAGTTTCAATACCTATGTTTACAAGGTCTGCTTTTTTTTCTGATTCAAACTTTCTTTGATTAAAATCATTTTCTTCAGCAAGTTGCTTTTGTCTAATTTCTTTTTGTTTCGCTCTAAACTGAGACTCAGTAATCAACTGATTGTCTAATTGAGATTTTATTATCTCACCTTCTACCTTGTATCTGTTTTTAACAGCTTCTAGTTCAGCATCTAACCTGCCTTGAGTATTGTCTAATGATGTTTGGTTATACTCTTTAGCAACATCTGCAAGTTCATCAAATATCTTATTTAATAAATCTTTAAGCTTTTCTAACCTTTCCTCAGCTTCTTTTTCCGCTACTTTAGGGTCTGGAATAAGATTAGACATCAGTAAAGGCTTCAGCGTAGCAAAAAGTTCATTAAACTCTTCTGAACCCTCTTCTATAGCTGGAAACAATCCAAGTATTAAATCCCTAAGAGCAGAATCAATAGCTACTTTGTCTGAACCATCTAAAGCTATGCCCTTAGAAAGTTTTTCTGAAAAGGTTTTTGCTAGTGATGTAGCTAAGTCTCCTGTAGCAGAAGCAATATCATTAAAATCAACATCTAAATCTGAGAAAGATAGTTTAAATGATTCTAAACGCTCTTCTGCTTTTTCTAAAAATCTGTCATCAAGACCCGCTCTAGATATTTCTTTACCTATTCCTGCAATTAAAAGTTTATATTCTTGGGTTACCGTGTTTAGTTCTTTAAAAGCTTGTTGTTCATTTAAAACCCTTTGTACTTGAAGTACATTCAACTCTTTTGTCGCTGCTAAACGCTTTTCTTCTGTCGCTGCGTTTTTAGAAAGGTTTTCTTGAGTCTTAATCTGAACATCTAAAAGAGACTGTTGATCAGCAAGTTCTTGCTTTCTTGCAGTAATCACATTAGCAAGGCGTTTAAACTCTAATTCAAATTCTTTTTGAGAAAGTTTTTCTAGTTCGCTTTTTTGAACAACAAGGTTAGCTAAAGACCTTTGTTCTTGTTTGTATTGATTTAACTTAGCATCAAATAAAAGAAGTTCTTCTCCAACAATTTCATTTCCCTCTTCCTTGCGTTTTTCTTGTTCTGCAAGAAGATCATTTATTTTTTCTTGAACATTTATATTTGAAGAATTAACTTTATCGTTAAAGTCATTAGCCTGTTTTAAAGTGTCTAGTTCTTTGTCTCTTTGATTTTGAAGAGATTCTAGTATATTCTTTCTTTCAAGAATAATATCATTTCTCTCAGAATCTAAAGCATTGTTAAGACCTGCTTCTTGTATCAATTCAGACACATATTTTATTTCAGCCTCAAACCCTTCTTTTTTTCTTTGATCTATCTGTTTTTCTAGTTCTGATATTCTTTCAAGATCATCTTTGTTCTTTTCATTATACTTGTCTTTTTCTATACCTAACCTAGTGACTTCAGCTCTAAATTTTTGCTGTTCTTCACTACCTAGTTTTGAGGCAGCTCTAGAGGCTTCGGCTTCATCTATTTTATTTTGAAATATTTGTTTTTGTGTGTGATCTTTTTCGTATAAAAGCCTAAGCTCTTCCTCTAAAGGTGCTATAATAGACTCTTCAACAAGTTTAATTGCTGCCTCACGACTTGCCTCTTCTACTTCCTTTACGTCTACAAGTTCTTTTTTAAGTTTTCCTACGTTTTCAGCAGCTACTTCTAGTCCATCACTAAATACTTTAGGGTCAGCACTTGCTATAGCTTCAGCTGCAAGTGATGCGTTATAACCCTCTTCATCAATGAACTTAAGTGCTATCTTTAAAAACTTACTAGTCTTCAGTAGGTTACCAAAAGCAATCTGCACACGGTTTGTAGCAGACTTTAACAAGTCTAAGTTACCTTGGAAAGTATCTACTTGTTGAGCAGCGGCAATGGCCGCAGACCCTTGATTAAAGTACTTGTCATTAAGGTCATCTAAACTTTTACCTACTTCTTTTTGTGCCTTAGCGGTATCTACAAGTGTTATAAGCTGTGCTGCGTTACGCTTTCCAACTAAATCAACCGCTTCCGCTAATGTAATTTCTTTATCTGCTAAATCTTCTACTACGGTGTTTAAGTCTTTACCAGTAGTAGATAATTCTGTTAATATACCACGAAGACCAGTACCGATACGAGATGCTGTAAAACCGTTATCTGATAAAAGAGCCATAGCTACGGCTGTCTCTTCAAAAGTAGTACCTACTTCAGCACTAAGCGGCCCAATATACTGTAAAGCAGTACTAAATCCTTCAAACGAAAGTGCAGAAGAGTTAATTACTGATACAAGGGAATCAGAAACTCTTGATGTTTCCGCTGCTGCAAGGTTAAACTGATTAAGTATTTGACCAATACGCTGTGCTACAGGGCCTACTTTCTCACCAAGTGCTTGAGCTGTACGAGCCACAGCTAATGTTGCAGACTCAATCTCAGTTACACTAAACCCTAACTTACCAAGCTCTGTTTGAAGTTCTACAATTTCTTGAGAAGTAAACTTCGTACTACCCGCTACATTTAATACATTTTTCTCTAATCGAGCAAGTTCCTTATTGTTTATACCAGTAACCGCTTGTAACTGTGCAAGTTGTGCTTCAAAGTCTACCGCTGCTCTGAATGAACCAGTTAATGCTTTGGATAAAGCTTGAAATGCTTTTCTAGCAACTGCTGCCGCTGCACCAACACCTGTAATCCTACCTATAGTTTTACCTAATGCTCCGCTATCAAACCCTGACTTAACACCTGACAAGAAACCGCCTTTAGTAGTGCCTTGAGTTTGCTTTGCAGATTTTTTTTCCTCAGCCTCTTGCTCTTTTCCGTATTTTTTTAATAGCCTTAGTCTCTCAGCATAAAGTTTTTTGTATTCAACACTGTCTTTTTTACCAAATACTCTTAGATTTCTTTCTGCGCCATCAAAATATTTCTTTACATCTTTAATCTTCTCAGATGCAGATTTTTTAGATAAATCTAATTCAGCTTTAAAAACCGCTTTACTAGCGTTGCTTAATCTTTTTTGTCTATCTCCTTCTTTTTTTGCAACATCTTCTCTTCCCTTAGTTACTTTTCTATCTCGTTCAGCTGCGCTTTTCTCGTACTGCTCGTTTAGCTTTAATAACCTAAGAGTGAGTTTCTTATAAGAATCCGATTGTTGAGAATATCCCGATTGTGCAGCACGAATAACCTTAGCCTGGGCATCTCTTCTTTGCTCAAGACTCATCTTACCCTTCTTCAGTATTTGAAGGTCTATATCTATCTGTGTCTTAGCAGCAGCTTGAAGTTCTCTGGCTTTTTGCTCTTCTAGTTTTCCTAGTTCTTTAAGCCTATCCTTTCTTTTATTCTGAAACTCCCTAGACCGTGACTCAAACTTTTTAACATCCTCAGTCCTTCTAGCATTACCTTCTTTTATAGAATCACGAAGTCTCTGTTGGCCTTCTTTTTCTTTTTTGGTATTGTTAATGCTTTCTTCAGCTACTTTTTTACCACTATCTACTCTGGTTCTAAAAAGCTTTTGCTCTTCTTGGAAGGTGTTTGTTACAGCAACTGTTACCTCTTTAGCAGATGCAACGAGTTGTTTTTCTAAAGATACTGCCTTGTTTAGTATTTTAGTATAGTCAGCTTTAACTTCAGAGGTTAGAGATTCACTCTTCAGTTTTTCGTCTGTAGTTTGTTTTATTTTCTTTAATACAGCAGACTGTTTTTCCAACTCTTTAAGCTGGTCTTCAATCGCCTTTTTTTGCTGAGAGTATATGTCTTTAGCAGATACACCTTCCTTGTTAAGCTTCTGTACCTCCTTTATTATCTCTTGAAAAGTAGACTTTATTTGTGCTACCGATGCCGAAACATCAGTCATACTAGGGCCTTTACCTTTTGATTTATCTGCCATTTTCTAAAATATATTATCTATTTCTACACTCAGGTCATCATAAAAGGAAATTGCATATTCCTCTAAGAAATCTTGTATCTCTGAATACAGTAAATTCTCTAACTCTTCTCTTATCTGATTTGAGTAATCGTATCTTGTTCTTACTTCTCCCTCTGAATTTATGTTCTTCGCCACCCAATAAGCCATTGCGCTTCTAGATGAATCTGTATTGTTATAGGTATAAGACACTGTGTTACCAGATTTTAATCTACTATTCACGGTTAAAGATGTGCTTATACCTTTTCTTTTTATCCACTGCTTTATAAATTCAAATTCAGCAGTAGATGAATTGTTTGATCCTCCTTCTTCGTCAAGTTCTATACCGTAATTCCCCCAAGGTATCTCTACACTTACTGAAATTGAGTCTACAATATCCTCTGCAAAAGAAGTAGATACAGAAAAATTACTTTTATCCTTTAAAATACTTCCTTCAAGACTTCCAGAGACACGTTGTTTATTACCTCTGAGTAAATCACGAAACACTTTGTTTACATTATACTTTCTCAGAGCGATAACTAATCTTGCCCTAAGCCTACCTCTAACCTGTGATTCACTAAGCATTATCTATCCCTAGCTTATAACTTTTTCTAGCAAAAGTCATAGTTAGCTCAAAAATAGCTCCATTTATATTATCATTTTCAGCTGTATAGCTTTCTACATCTACGTCATTAAAGTAGCAATTCTCATCTTGCTGAATTAAAAAATCTTGTAGCTGACCTATTACAAATAAGTTCTCCTCAGTAGACAATACTGTAGATAGACTTGTTCCATCAGAGCATCTGTCTAATAGTACGCAGTCAAAAGTCAAAGTGTATACAGGTCTGTTAGAATCTCTTGATATGTTAGAGCTGCTAGGTATCATCACCAAGCTTCTGTAGTTGAACTCCCTTGAGTCTAAATCTTTCATTGAACCTAGTAACAAGAACTCATTTATCATATGATGAGACTCGGAAAAGTTTTTTACCAAAAGATAAAAATCAGAAAGATTGTTCATATTAACATTTTTATAATTTACAATTTACTATTTGCTTGTTGCCTTCTGTTTAAAGCACCTTCTATCTTATCACGTTGTGCTAAATATGACATCTCAGGCAGTACTGTACTCATCTTAAGCATATAAATTTCGTTGTACTTAGTGACATCTTCATTTGCCAACCTTCTTACAATTGAATACCAGTACCATTGCTGAGAAAAAAGTTGTTCAGATGTTTTATCTTCTACATCTTGCTCTTCCTCTTCTTCTTTATCGTCCCTAACCTCGTAAAACACTCCAGAGAATTGTTTAAATAATACAAAGTCTCTATTGTCAAGGTATATGTTTACAGCGTTGTACACGTCTTCTACTGGACAGGCTAATATCATCTCTTGGTTCTTTTTTTCTTCTTCTATATCCTCGTTATCAAAGTCTTCGTGGTGTTTAGGTCTGAGGATTAGTTTAGCAAAGGCTAAGTCCCTTTCATTATCATCTTTAAACGTAGTTTTACCTGTAACTATTTGCTCAAGCATTATAAACTGACCTAATACTGCTGATTCTACGTCTAATGTGTAGCTAAAATTGTCTTTTATGTGTTTAGAAATGCTTTCTGAGTGTTTTATTGGGTAGGTTTCCTCAATCGCCCTAGTCATTTCAAGCCTTTCTGCTAGCCCTAAAGTCTGTAGGTATACTTCTATGTCATTTAATTGATTAAACCTCTTAAAAAGCTCTATATGCTTGCCAAATGTGATCATAGGAACATTGTTACACCCCCATCTTGTTCTTCAAAGGCGCAATATGCTGCAATAGCTAGACTCATAACCATATCATCGTGTTTACCTTCTGTGTTACTAAACTGCAAGTTACCTGTAATCGGGTTTCTCTTGCTCTTAAAATCATACAACTCCTTCAC
>Ga0209279_10002055_pt1 | contig 10067 bp, 10 predicted proteins | sample CoawatmetaG00DNA_3_FD_187508 | JGI IMG/M metagenome (GOLD analysis project Ga0209279, IMG submission 187508) | Marine microbial communities from the West Antarctic Peninsula - Coastal water metaG006-DNA (SPAdes) (version 2) | ecosystem: Environmental > Aquatic > Marine > Coastal ... | reverse complement strand
GTATTACCCGTCTTTCGACTGCTTATAGTTTCCTATAAGATTAGACTATATCATCATCTCAGTGAGATGTCATGCGCTTCGAATCTACTTAGATTCTACTCCGATCACTCGGATAGTCGTTGAACCTTCCCTTTCGGGCTTGGCTGCTGATTGGCTTGTCTTTCGATTTAGCTTCCCAGCAATTCACATGATTTTTCGATTAGTGTCGCCACTAAAAGGAGCAGTAAAGTTTACTCGTGATAAGTTGCTGTTGCTTTGTTTTTTCCGATTGTACTCATAAATGGAGTTGTAGTCGGAGATATTGAGTATATGGCATTTAATAAATCTTCACGCTGACCTATACTTTGGTACGTTGTAAATGTTGACATTTCTTGTTTCCTCTATAAAAAGTTTTTAAATACTTCTGCAGCATCAGTAATACTACCTGAGCTTTGAAGTCGTCTTTGTTGTTTTGTATATGCATCAACATTAGTTATTTTTTTACCTTTGGTAATGGTCTTTGGAGCTTTAGATACTTTTTTAGCAGTTCCAGCTTTAGACTTCATTAACCTGTCGTACTTCATAGCTTTGTTGAGCATTAATACATGTCTCGAATCGTATACAGCACCCATTTCTTGGTCTGTAAATCCACTCGATAATCCATAAGAACGAATTTCTTTTTTGAGGTTTTCGGCTTTGGTTTTGTCTGAGAATTCCGGTATAACGTCCACTAATTTCTTAGCTTCATTAGCAACTACACTATTCATGTGTTGTGCTTGTGCTGTTTGTTGTTCTTGCATAACCTTTTGACGCTCTTGATTAATAACGTTAAGCTTCTTTTGGTTTTCAGTTCTTTCTGCAATTTTAACAGCAAATGATACTGGGTCGTTCTCGCGTAATTGTTCTAAGTCTTCATCAGAATTAAACTCTTCGTTTAATACCTGTGATACTTGTTCCAATTTTTGAGCATACTCGTTTCGCACAGCAATGGATTCTTGAATCTTAGCTATGTTAGCTTCGACTAACTTACGATCATCGGAGAGTCGTTGACTCTTCTTTGTGTAATCAGCTTCCATTTGATATGACTTGATTAGATCGGCTTCGGTTACTTCGACTTCACTTCCAGCAGCTTTTATTGTATATGTTTTCTCTGCTTCAGGTTCTTCGTCGTCTGTTTCTTCAGTTTCTTCATCATAATCAGTAGTTTCTGGGGTGTCCGTATCGGATTCCTCTTCTACTTCATCTGATTGATCATCTTCAATAGTGTCGACTGTTTCTTCGACCTCTGTCTCGTTAACCGGTGGTTGATCGTTAGATTCCTCGGCATTAAGTAGTGTCTCGAATACAGCTTGTGCGTCCTGAGGTTCACTACCAGTTTCTGGTGTCGTGACTTGCTCGTTCATATTTCTTCCTTTTAGTAATGTTATTTAATGATAACTCATTTATACCTATTATTAGGTATTTATTCTATTATGTGTGTCTTTTTGCGCCCTTCTAAGTCATTGATTTATAAGGGTTTATTTTATGTGTTTTGGTGCTCTCGTTGCATATAAGGTCCTAGATCAATTCTAGCCATACTAGCCTACATCCTGCTCATTAATTGCATTAAACTGTCCATATAAACTCTATTATCTGGATTCATAGGTTGATAAACTCCTCGTCCCCACTCATCACCTCTCTGATCTCCACCTTCGTCCCCACCTTCATCACCACGCGATGTTAATAAGCCTGGTTTCATTGGATAACTAGGTGGTTCTTGAAATGTACCATACGGTCCTGGGTTTACCATTGCATCTCTATAACCTCCGCCTAAGGTAGGTTGCTCTCGTATAAACTGACGCCATGGGTTTGTACCTCTACTCATATCAGGTGCAATTGCTGTATCCATACCTACATTACCGTTAGCAGGTTGATTAGCTTGTTGTGGATTTAATAAACCACTCAGTATATTTGTGCCAAATACATTCTCTCCATATGCTCCAGGTTGTGTGTAAGGACCAAATCCTCTTGCCCATGATGTCATATTATATTTTCCACCGTTTGTCTTTAATTTTCTGATTAGATGCTATAGATTCTAAGTGAGCAATGATTTCGTTAATCACTTTGACCTTCATGTAAGCAATCTCTCTTATATCTTTTTCATCAACATCACTATTCACAATGATATCAGTGTTAAGCTTAACTAAGTCAGCCATAGCCTCAATCCAGCTATCGTCTTGTATTATATTTTTTATGGAATGTGCTTGTATCATTTTAGAAGCGACTTCATTTCACCAGTTTCAGTAATCTCATCTATACCAACAGTGTTATTACCAAACCAATCATCTGTTTTATTACTAAATATACCATCAGGTGCTTTCTGCATCTTAGCATAATCAGCCCACATTTCCTCTGATATAGCTTTTTTAACAGCATCATCAGCTGATATCTTGTTTACTTTCTCTATTTGATTAGCAATGGATTGTAAGATACTATCACGTGAGTTGTTTGTTGTTGCTACCTGTGATGTATAACCTTTACTTGTTCCTGCTAGTTCCACTAAGCGCTCAGACTGTCTGCCTACTTTTTTACCACCTTTGATCTGATCAACAAGGTCGTTAACTAGTTTGTTAGTAAAGTGTGTGCTTAATTTAATCATAATATACCTTTAATAAATGGGAATGGAGCTGCTATTGTACCAGTATCTCTACCGTCAATACCTCTGTCTATAATGTTTTGTCCTGTGTCTGTCTGTGCAAGTAATGGATCTGATATATGTTCACGAACGTCATCGATATCAGGTAAGTATGTCTTATCCCATCCATCAAAGAAGTTACCACCTGTTGCTGCATTGTATATACCTTTACCTAATCCAACAACTTCACCTAATCCACCTACAACACCTTCAGCTATACCAACCGGTGCTCCTAACATATTAGCTTCTAAGTCTTTGCGTGATTCATTAAGGTAGTATTCATTGGATTCATCTGATGCATTTGGATTTAACTCTTGTTGTGTTTCATCTAAGTTAGTACCAGCTTGTAATAAGTTATCATACTGCTTTGGAAACATCTCACGTTCCATGTTACTCATATCACCTTCACCAGCTTGTAGTAATCCAGGTGCTGGAACTGCCATCGCTGCAGGCACAGATCTATTTGTATTAGTAAACTTAAATCTATTACCAGCGTTAGTTGTATCAGCTCCGACTGCATCATACTTAATACCGTTACGTATATCTCTCATAACACCGTTGATTGCATTACCTTCGTCAGAACCTGGTGATGATTGTATACCTGATAACTCAGCTTCTCTACCATCTTTAAACTTAATCTTAAGTGTACCATGACCACTGTTACCTGGAATAAGCTCTACATCTTTAATGTTTAACTCATCCATCTTATGTTTGTTCCAGTACTTAGTACTCTTAGGCTTAGTAAAAGCTTTCATTAACTTAGTACGGTAACTTGCTTCTGCTTCGGTAGTCATTGTAGACATACCAGTAATAGCAGCTATAATCTTAGCTAATCTCTTCATGATGCTTTAGCCATCTTCTCAACAGCTGATACAACAGTTCTTATATCTTCTGATTCATTACGATCATTAATCTCTTTATTCTTTAATGCAAGCTCTAACTCTCTTATTCTAATATCAGCTTCAAGTTTAGATCTTTCTGTCTCAATATCAAGTAATGATTGAGCAGCATCTATCTGTTGCTTCTGTTGTTTAAGCGCTAACTCTTGCTGTTCCATCTCAACTTTAAACTGAGCTTCTTTCATCTTCAATGCTTGCGCGGCCATATCAGATTGTTGTTGCATTTTAGCTTTCTCTATCTCTGCTGCTGCCAAAGCTTCAGCTGCTGCAACTTCAGGTGGAGGAGACTTCTCAGCTTCAGCTGATTGTTGTGCTAACTGTTGTGACTCTTCGGCCGTAATTTCTTTAATAAACTGTATATCATCCTTAAAACCAGATGCATTAATCATTTTACCTAATGTCTCACGGTATTGTTTGATTGTAACAAGAGGATTGTTCATACCGTATTGCTGTAGTATCATCTCTTGTTTAGCTAATAACATAGATAACATAGCGACTTGTTCATCCTTACTACCATTACCAAGACCAACATTAATCGTTACATGATATTGAGTATCCCATTCTGTTGGATCGATGTTAACATTCTTATTATCTATCTTCATGATCACTGGTTGCTTTTGATACTTACAAACTAATTGCAATATACCTTGGAATAATGATCTAACACCTGTGTCTGCAAACGTTCTTGCTATGAGTTCAATCTTACCTTGACTTTGGGTTGTCATCGCAGAAACAGCTGTCGCTGATACGTTCTGTAATGTATTAGGATCTAAGCCATTCATCATATCACTTACGCCTGTTCTCTTAGCTTGTACTTGATCTAAGTATTCTAGGAATGGGAATGATTGGTTAGCTGATGACTGTACTGTGAGTGGTACGATAGCATTAGGGTTTTTCATACGAATCACACCACCTGCTGTACTGTTAAGCACATCATCTATGTTACATTGTCCTTCAACGATACCGACTCTACTGTTGTTAGTTAAGTATAAGTTATCTAACATCTGACGCGTGATAGTCGATTTAATGAATTGCAGTTCCATCACTCTATCAGCCATTGACTGACCATAGAATGCATGAGGAATAGGGAATGGACATACACTATGGAATGGTACGTAGTCAGTAACTTCATCAGATAGTATAGTCTCACTTGCATAACATATACGATGCTTCTCTGACTCTCCTTTGTCATTACCTATGTCTACGTAACACTCATAGTAAGCTACAAGCGATTGAGTCTTGTCGGGTGTGTCTACTGCTCTTGATAGCTCATTGCGTAATCCAAACTCATCTAGTGTATCATAGTCATCTACTGTTAAGTCATCTACTACATTACGATCATAACCCATGCTGACTAAGTCTGCTTTAGTTACTAATGATCTCTGTGCTACAAACGAAGAATCAGCAACACTTGTTGCTCTTGTATCAATCATAAACTCTTCTGGTGGTACGTTAACTATCTTAACTTTACTAGCATCTACTGTAGTCTTTAATGTCACGTTGTATACTACGAGAGGTTCTATGACATCTTGATGTAGTGATCCGACTTCATTAGTCATGTTACCTACATTGTCCATTGTACCTACAGGTATCTCTATTACTTCTTGTGATGTAATCTCTACATTCTCATCTTGTGTTAACTGTGTGAGTTCGTCTAATGATAAACCTTCATATGATTCGGTTGATGTCTTTACATTCTCATCCCATGTTGCTTTAACAACACCGACCTTCTGAGCCAATGCGTCCCAAAACCATGAGTGAAATATACTTGCACCATCGTTCTGTTTATTAAATATATGATTTACATACTGTGTAATCGTATCAGCTACGTCTGTATCACCATCTCCAACAGGTAAGAAGTCAACTGCATCTGATGACTGTGTAAATACACGCATAAGCTGAGGGAGTGCGCCGTCGATAGACTCTGCTACCTCACCTGTAACAATAGATGACTTACCTACAACCTCATTTCCATAAGGTTTACGTAGATAATATGCTAATGCTAATTCTCTTTCATGATTAACTTCACTGTTAACGTGCGTCAGTGCACTGTTAATGTTCTCATCAACTAGATTCTTTATCTCTTCTTCAGTCATTCCGGTATATATTCCTAAGTTATTGATATGTAATTAACTATTCCAAGTAAGTATATAGTCAATGCAGTAAAATTCATGGCTATTAGAGCCTTATCCTTCCACATAAAACTAATATAAATCCATCCTATTGTTGGTAGAACAGCTATGAATAAGTTGAGAGGATATATATTGCTAGCGGTTAGTATCATACTTAAGATTATAAGTAATGAGCTAATCCATTTGATTGTGTTAAGCAAATAATCCTTGAGCATCTCTATCTCTTAGTGCTGATTTAGCCCTCATCTTTGCTTTAGTCTCTTCTGTGTGCATTCTACCTATCCATGTCTTATGATGTGTATAGTTTAGTGAGTTCTCAGATGGTGTACATAACCTAAGATTCTCTATTCTATCATCCATAGCATCTTGATTTATGTGATCTACATACAATTCATTAGATATATTACCATGGTGCATTATATATATAATTCTAGCTACATAGTAACCGGTCTTATTAATAGATGTTCTTAATCTTATACCGTTTTTAGAGCCAACCTGCTTGCCATTGCTTTTACGATATAGTTTACCTTCTTTGTACTCGTAACGAGTGTGTAACTCTTCTTGTGTTGGGTATTGCTTAATCATTTGTTCTTCCCTGTTATAAATATTGTCGCTTATATGTAGCGTCGATTGGTTTATTCCAATCTGTTCGTGCGTTTGCTTGTGTGTCTAGTCCTATCATTAAGTATCTAAATGCGTCAGCAGCATGACTTGACCAATCGTGCAAAGCTTTCTCTTGATATACGCTTAGCTTCTCATTATAGACGCGACGATAGTTGCGCAAGCAGTCCAACCCTTTATTCACTGTTGATATGTTTTTGAACCAGGTGTTAGGAAGTCTTGCACGGACTAATTGTATGCCATCTTCTACCGGCAGCTTTCTTGCTACTTCTATATTAAGTCCGGCATCAGTCAGTAGTTCATGTCTGCTTTTACCTGTACCTAATTCTCTTACCATCACATCGTGAGGTAATATATGTGTATAATCTCTGTAACCTTTCTCATCTAACCATGCTATATAATGATCTAATGATTGACCATTGTTCTCATAGTAATCCATAACCCTTATCTCACCGCCAATTGTTTCACATACCCATATAGAAGTTGAATCAGACATACCTAAGTCCCATGCGGTCCATTTAGCTGTTGCTGATTCTGGTTCTATATCTCTAATATGATTCTTAGCGCTTAAATCTTTAATGATCTCACCATAGTATGAACCTATGATAGGCGAGTCAAATGATACTTCAAATTCTTGTTCGTATTTATTCGCACCCATTGCTTTCTTAGCGTCATCTAGTTCTGCTTGAGCTATAAGTCCTGTCTCTGATGCTTTAAATTCTTTTAGTATCCATCCTTCATTAGAATCATCATTAGCAAAATCACGTATGGTTTGGAAATGGTTGTTACCTTTAGGAGTTCCAATGAATAATGCCCATCCGAGTCTATCAGATAAGGCTGGTCTTAATACTTCTGTAAATAATTGAGGGTTAACATCTCCATATTCATCAACTACGACACCGTCAAGGTAAATACCCCGAAGAGCGTCAGGATTATCAGCGCCATAAAGAGAGATCCTACGACCCATAAAATCAACGCGAAGCTCCGAGACATTAGCACTGCCTCCCAAGGGCCGCGTATAGTCGACCAAATACTGCCAGGCAATTCTTTTAGCCTGTCCATAAGTCGGACTGATGTACGCAAATTGTGGGCTTTTCTTGTCACATTGCAAAGAGCTGTGGATAAGCTGGTTGATAGCTGCAACCGTTTTTCCCATACGACGGTGCGCCACTGCGACAGTCCATCTGTTTTCTTTGACAGCTTTGTGAATCTCTTTTTGAGGTTCTCTAGGTACATACCCAGTCTCAATGATGTCCTCATTCGTCAATGCCTGTTTTAACGATGACTGTGATTGGTGCGTCGCTGTTTCCTGTAATTTCTTGTTGACTCTTTCCATCTATTCTATCCCCTAATTCTTTGATAGCTGATATGTCTCCATCTTCAGCTTTACGAAATAGTGCTTCCGCTACTTTATGAATACGTTTATGATCTTCTTGAACAGCTAGTTTACGTACTACCTTCCCCCAAACTCTGTTTTCTTTACTGCTATTTTTATTACCTATTGCTGCCATTCTATATCCTATATATGAGGAGCCATTTAGACAGCGCAGGAGAAGGACACTGTGGCTCCAATTGAATTAGTTGGGGATAAACCATCCCCTGGGTACCTATCTTCTTTCTATAAGGTATTGGCTAACGAAGAACGAACAACACAGCCTTTCTTTGTGTTGTCTCCAGTCATATGCTTTCAACTGTCTCACCCATTGGCTCCGTGCTTTTAAAGTATTATACCACAGTTACTATCTATTACAAACGTACATTGTTACTTCAAAACCAAATCTCATTTCTGTTGCTGCTGGTTTAGTCCATTGCATAATGTTATTCCCTTCTTTTAGTTTATGAATAACAAAATATCATCAGAGAGCAAAAGCAAGTCTGACTTGATTTGTAACTTTTTTTTACCCTACATACTATGTTTTAAAAGTAGCGTAAGCCATTGATTACAAAGGCTATTGTATCTCACAACTCGTGCCAACACAGGCCATAGTTTGAGCACCTTCAGTCATATCATCCTCTTCTATTAGCTCTTGAAAGTCTATAGATTTAGGTGTTTTAGACAGTAAGTCCTCATACTCTTCCTTACTGCACTCTTGATATGGCGCTTGAACATAGCTATGATCTGAGTGAGGTAAGAAACTAATACCTGATATCTCATCAAAGTATTTATATACCCATGCACCTACTTCCATCCACTCTTCATCTCTTACTGATATTGTAACAGATGGCTTGTGCTCACAGAAGTGTCGTTGATATGTTAACCATAACTCTAACTGCTCTAATGCTGTTTTATCATTACGTGTAATCGATCCTTTAGGCGACTTAATTGGGAATGAGAATACCGCAGTACTGTCTGGGCGGAATTGCTCATCTTCAACATGTACACCTTTCTCTTTGAGAAATGTATATATAGCATCTTTCTTATCCATCCTAATCGTTCTAACATAATAATCAGAATGTCTAGTGTGGATACCCGAAGCGCTATCGACCAATTGTGATACGGTGCCTGATGGTTTGATGCAAGTAATAGCTGCAGATACTGGGACATCAAGTCGCTTCGCATATTTCTCATTTGTTTTTCTAGCAACATCTCTTAATTCCTCCAAAAATTTAGCATCAGGATTAGATGTTATCTTACTATCCATGATACCTGTTAATGATACACCAAGCAGTCTTTCCTCGGTTGTGTTCTTTTTCCACTCAGCAGATAGAAACTGAAAGTTATCTAACGTTGATTGGAACGTACCTAGTATTGCAGCAAGCCTAATCTTTTCTAATAACGTTTCTTTAGTATCATTAGATCTTACCACACATTCAGTTAGATTACAGAATTGTTTATCTCTAAGAATGATTTCACTACATGGGTTTGTACCGTAATTAAGTGAATCATCTCGTCTACCCCACTTAGCTGCTTGTTTCTGTGATGCTACCCTGTTAAAGATACCACGCTCACCAGACTTAGACTTTACTAATGATATCCATTCTTCCATGAATACTTCCATGTCAGGCTTTTCTGTATAAGCTACAGAGTTATTAGCTAAACCTCTCCATGAGTAGTCGTTGTACCACGCTCCTTGTTTTGCTTCTCTCATTCTCTTATCTGTAAGATTAGATAGTGATATTAAAGCAGATCTTCTAACTCCACCTACCACAACTATCTCACCGATCATACATACTATATCATGTACCTCTAATGAGTTAAGCTTACGACCTCTAGCATTAATCAAAGTATCGGTTGTGAACTTAAATAACCTCTCTAATGGTTCAGGTCCTGATGCTCTACCACCAAACGTTTTAAGTCTAGCGCCAGCTGGTCTGACTTTACTATAATCAACGGTTGGTATGTCACCCTCCCACAAGCTAGATAGTAACTTGCGATATGCCTTCGCCCACCCGAGTTTCGAATCTGCAACAACAATAGTATCATCACAATGATTAATACTTGCTGGTATAGAAGGTAGCTTGTCGATTTCTTGTCTTTCACAACTAAAACCACAACCCGTTCCGCACATTAATATGTATAGACATTCACTGAATGCTCTCTTGTTGTTAATAGCCATGTAGCTACAATTGTATGCTGCAATGTTTTCTCGCTTACATGCTTCACCTGCACTCATCATAAGTCTCATTGATGGCATGATTTCAAGATTTTTAATAGCTTTGGTTAAAATTGGAAGCTCAGCGTTAAGCTCAGGCGCACTTTCTTTTATAAAGGATGCTAGCCTATCCACTGTTTCATCCCATGTCTCACGTCTTTTATGTTCA
>Ga0209279_10002054_pt1 | contig 10071 bp, 8 predicted proteins | sample CoawatmetaG00DNA_3_FD_187508 | JGI IMG/M metagenome (GOLD analysis project Ga0209279, IMG submission 187508) | Marine microbial communities from the West Antarctic Peninsula - Coastal water metaG006-DNA (SPAdes) (version 2) | ecosystem: Environmental > Aquatic > Marine > Coastal ... | reverse complement strand
GGTGGCGGTGGCGGTGGAGTTAGTGCGGGAAGTGCAGCGCAAATGGCTCCCATACAAGAAGTAGCTAATGATAATGAATCTGTTATAGCGGAGCGAGTTGTTAACGTCACTGTAGACGGTACTATTGACCCTAGCGGTGCGAGGCGTATCATAGAGGCCATAAACGAGGCTACAGAAGACGGCCTAGAAATTAACGCATTGGTAGGTACATAATGAGTTCAGCAATGTTAGTCGAGAATAAGCTACACCATGAGTATTGGCGTAAGTCTGTAAAGCCTACTATTGCTATCACTGGCGCTACTGAGCAAGCTGGCTTTGAGTTTGTTAATTGCATAGATGAAAATGGCGGCACCGCGTTTAAGGTAACTGGCGGGCAAGCTGTTATCACTATAACTTTTGATGCACAAAAGCCAATGAACGGCTTTGCTATATACGGACACAATCTTACTAAAGACCAAGGTATACAAATTGAGTGGGATGATAACGATAGTGGCGACATTAATATAGACTTTGAAGATGACGCCACTGTATATACAGATATTTATAAACCTACTGATAATTCCTATAAAGTTTTTGGTGCTTATATTAATGAGACCAGAACTGTAAGACGTTTAAAAATAACTACTGTAGGATGGGATTCTGAAACATATATTTCAACCCTTTCTATGGGAATGTGGGTAACTCAAGGAATTGATATATCAGCGCCTTTTGTGCCTCCTATGTTTGCGCCTCAAGAAACAGTAATGAAGCGAAATAATAAAGGTAATCCGCTTTTATCTGATGTTAGAGCAATGCCGCAAAAGCTAAAAATAAATTTAACCCAATTCAGTGAGGCTGAGCTATTAGCAATAACTGATATTGCGCAAGTTACAACTATAAACGGTGAAACCAAGACTTTTCCATTGGTAGAGTATGTAGGGCATTATGCCTCACGTTATCCGTTTTTCTTCATGTACATTCAAGGTGTTTCAGGCGAGTCAGCAGCAGATAGGAAAGCGAATAGAAATAAACTTTATTATTGCACTGTTGATAAATCACTAAAGCAGCCCGCTTATAGCACACCTACATTGCTCAACTGGTCTATTAACGCTATTGGATATATGTCATGAGTAGGCTTTGGAATCCACACCAAGTCTATAGCAAGATAGCTCTATGGCTAGATGGTAATGACCCAAACGGTAACAATTCACATGGCTTGCCAGATGAGGGTATAGCCTATGATAGTTGGAAAGATAAAAGTAAAAATAACGTAAAGTTTAGCGCCTATCCTTTTTCACAATTCAACAATCCAGAATTTGTTATTGAGCAGGTTGCTGAGTTAAGTGTGTCAGGTGGCGCGGGTTACACTAATGGGTCCCATTTAGAGATAAAGCTGGCACCTGTATCACCTAGCGCGGGTAGTAGTGATGTTTTTGTAAATTACACAGTTGTCAGTGGCGCTGTTACCGAAGTGACGTCAATAAGTGGTAATCATAGTTATAAAATTGGCGATACATTACTAGAAGTTGTTGACCAGAACAACGGCGGAACAAATTGCGTTTATACGGTTACAAAGCTACATAGAAAAGGCGCTCTTGTTTCAGCCGGATCTAACGGCAGCGACTCCCTAATAGATAGCTTAGAAAGTGAGGTTTTATCTAAACCGCTAGGCTCTTATTTGCGGGTAGTTTTTGCGGCTAATATACGCGCAAGAAACCTTAATAATATATCTTTTATTGGTTTGGATGATACAAGCTCAAGCACCAATGACGTTATGTTTTGCCTAGACGGTAATAGCACTACCGATAAGGTAGGAATAGGCGTACAGTATAAAAGCGCTTCTGGGCAGGCACATACTTTTGTAAGTAATTTTGATGAGAATGTCCCACATATAGTTAGTGTTGAATTGGACGCAGATGGATATAACATTACACTAGATGGGCATGGTATTTTAACTCACTCTGGCGTACCTGACCCAGTTCTACCGCAATCCACATACCGCTGGACTATATTCAATAACATAGATACCAATAACTTTGTGAGTCTCAAAAGTCGCGGCATGCTTCATGAGTTGCTTGTTTTTGATGAGCCTTTAGCTCTTGAAGATAGCACGGCCGTGTATGGTTATCTCTCACAAAAATACCATATACCACTAAACCCTTTCTCTACATATTATGAGGCTACAGCCTACGCTAACTCATTATTTAACGGCGCTAATAAAATATCACCAAGACAACCGATACAAGTCGTTAAGATATATTTAGATTTTTGCGATAATGTTTATGGTCAAACATCTTCTGGTCAAAGCGGTAGAAGTAACTGCACAGCATCTTCTGATGCAGGTAATGAGTGTTACAACACAAGGCACACTTGCCAAGATTTAAATAATTTTAGATTAAGCACTAATGGTAAAAAAACTTACACCTTTACAAGTGAGGTAGGAAGTACCCTTAGAGGTCAGCTTCCTAATTCGCACCCAGCTTTAATTAAAGTTACTAGCGCGCCCGTAGAGATAGTTCCTACAAAAGGTGTATCTTTGCGCGGAAGTATAAGCATAGAGTTACGCGATTTTGTTTCTACAGATTCAGATGCAGACCCATATACTACAACTAGGAATATAATTGCTTTAGAAAACGGCACTTATTTCTCAAAATTAATACAAAGAAATCCACATTATATAAATCGACCGATAGAGATATACGATGGGTATATAGATTATGACGGTAAGATACAAATAAATGACGGTAAAAAAGAATACATAATTGATAGCTTACAATTAAGTGCCAACACATTAAAAATTAAATGCAAAGACCCTATGAGCCTAGCTGATGAGCTTAAAGCTAAGGTTCCTACACCGTCGAAATTTAGTTTAAAGGTAGCAATGGCCCACGGGACTCAAAATAATCAAGTTTTACGTATTAACAATCTTGATGCAACCGCAGCGCAGATTGAGTCATACTTTGGAACAGCTGGGCACTGTAGGATTGAAAAAGAAATTATAAAGTATTCAAGAAATGCTGGTGACGCACATATTGATTTTGTAGGGTCAAACCGTGGTGCTTGGGGTAGTAAACAGCTTGCTTCACCTGATGAATATGACGCTGGCGAGTTAGTGCAAAAGTGTGTTGTATTCGGTGAATATGACGGTAGCGGCGATATAGTTACAATTAATGATGCGGTATACGAGTTACTTGTAACCGAAGCCAAAGTGCCAGCTAAAGCAATTAACAATGAAAGTGGCGGTCAATATTCTTGGGCTGACCAGAAATCGCAATGGTTATCATCTTATAGAATAGACGCTATATTTAGTGAGCCTAAAGACGTAAATAAGCAAATATCACAATTAGGCTCTATGGTTGGCGTTAATTTTTTCTATGACGACCTAGTTAGTCAGATAGTTATGCGCGCAGAAACTCCTGAATTGGATGCATCTGTTATTAATACAATTGATGATAGCCAGATTGTAGAGCATAGTGTTAAATTTATTAATAGTGAAAAAGAAAGGGTAAGTCGGGTTCATTATTATTACAACTTGAGAGACCATACAGAAGATAGAGATAAACCAAGGAATTTTAAAAATTTATATATTGCTATAGATGCTGATGGCGAGCTTCCAGTAGAGTATGGAAAGGAATCTAGTAAAACTATATACGCATATGGCATAACTGATACCTCAACAGCAACAAGCGTATCTCAGCGAATATTAAGTAGATTTAAAGTTACGCCTAAAACTGTTACTTTTGAATTAGATGCAGCAAATACTAATATCACAACAGGCGATCACTTCTTTTTGAATACTAGGCATATTGTAGATTTTAATGGAGTGCCAACCACTTTAGAAATGCAATGCTTATCTTCACAGTTTGATTCAAAAAAGCAAGTTAATAAAATTAAAGCTAAGCAGTTTAGATTCGGAACATTAAACACCGCAGGCATAGCCGCAAATGACGTTGCAGCTTTTGCTACTGGTGGCGGTACAGGATCAGAGCTAGTCCCCTATACTGGAGTTAGATCATCTAATTCTTACCTATCGGATGCAAACCACATAACTGTAGAGCTACTAAATGGTGGCACAGGTTTTGGTAACAGCGAGACTATTACATTTTCGCCTGCATCTGGAGCTACACGCAGCTTAGCAGTAACTTATACGCAAAGCGCAGGAGTAGTTCAGTCAATAGATAGTGTTAGCTCAAACCTAGCAGCGGGAGCACTCCCAACAGTGGTGCATAATGGTTATGCTGAGACTGAAATACTACTTGGCGCTGGAAGCTCAGGAACTGGCTTACAGATTAAGATAACTAAAAGAGCGAGAATGTCAGGCGCTCAAGAACCGTATACGGTGGCATAAAAATGGCTTATAGAACTATAGCAAATGCAGAGCTAGGAATAGATGCGCCTATTGATGTGGCGTTAATGACTTCAATTAGAGATAACCAAGAAGCTATAGGGTTAGGTTTAAGTGGTGCTCCAAAAGTTGCCATAGATGCCCTTGAAGATTCCATCACTTCTAATACAGTTACTGTCCCTGATTCTGATGGATTCCCTGAAAAAACAGGCATTAACTTTTCACAAGAACATATTATTTATGGCATACAGGTAACCAACGGCTCTTTATCCAGTGGCCAGCCTACAGCTAGTGATATAACCTCTTTGCAATATACATTTATACGCTCAGGCACTTATGGTTTTACTTTACAGGTAAAGGCAGGTAGTGGGGTAATAGTTAAACTCTTTAATAATACTACACTGGTTTATACAAGCCCTAGTTATAGCTCTGTAAGTAGTGACCCTATATTTTTTACATTAGATTATGCAAAGGGTCAGAAAATTAAAATGGTTGTTGAGACTGCTAGCAACCTATATTATAACGCAGCTTTGTTAGTATATAGCTCTAATCCATTTGCAGACCCTGTAAGTGTTGGGCAGAATTCTCTACACTTATCAGGTAGTCAGTTTGATACATACAGTTATTTAGGCTTTGGTGAATAGATGACCACTTTTAATTTAATAAGTGAAATAGAGGTGGAAGTCGATAGGCCGCTAAATGCACAGACTTTTTTAAAATTAAGAGAAAACCCTTTAGCAATTGCAGAGGGTGATAGTTCAGCTAGTGAACATAGGTATCAGCCTACATCCTTTACTGATTCAACTTGTACAAGTGGCACACAGTCTAGACAAGTTGGCTATAGGCTTACTACAAGGAGGGGCTACAACGGCGCTAAGGAGAATGCCAGAGGCGCTGACTGGAAAGTCGCAAGGCGCGGGGCATATGCTGTTAGTTTAGTTAAGTATGCGCAAGATACTACGACAAGCGCGGATATTATGGTTAATGGAAGCTCTGTTTTCAGCGTTACTGGCACTGGTAGCGGAAATGTTCAGCAGGCTTGGTACGTTATAAACGTAGAAGTAAATGATTTAGTTAGGGTTGATATGACTACCGATAACGAATCTGTTACTTTTGAGTTTGTATTTATGTATATTTACACTGATAACCCAATATCAGAATTTGAAACTTTACACGGTATACAGTCGCGCACAATTAATACGAGCGAATCTATAAGTGGTGCACCGTATACTCAGGATGTTGGATAATGGCTACCTATAGACAGATTAGTGATTCAGCGATTGCTGAGGGTGCGCCATTGTCTCAGCCTACGATGCAGGCTTTAAAAGATAATCAATTAGCAATTCCGCAAGGTGAGGGCAATGCTCCAAGAGTTAAAGCTCTGGGTATAGAGCTGGCTACCTCAAGTGCAGAAACAAAAGATATATCAGTATTCAGATACCATTGCATTAAGCAAAACTATGACTCAAGCAATCAAGATAACGATACTGTAATGGGTAAAGAGTATATTTTTGGTCGTGGAGGTACTTTTGCTGTTCACATTGTTAGCCAAGGCTCAAGCAATCACTCAAAAGTACAAGTCAAATTATATAAAAACGGCTCTGTTATACAAACTGGCGCTTCTAGCTTTGGCACTGTTGAAAACTGGTATCAGATAGCTTTTGCACCTTTAGACAAGATTAAAATAGAGCTTATAGATACAGATACCTCAACAACTTTTCAGTTAGGTAAGGCATGGGTTTTTGTTTATTGTGATAACCCTTTAGGCGATGCTCAGCACGATCTAGGCAGGTTTGCGGCACTAACCGCAGGCACATTAACATATGGCGTTTTGTCTTTACCAGACATTTATTAAGAGAATATTATGGCCACTAGAATACAACAAAGACGCGGCACAGCAGCGCAGCACGATAACGGATCAGGCTTTACTGGTGCCGAGGGCGAGCTCACTGTCGATACTACTAACGATACTGTTAGAGTTCACGATGGCTCTCTTAAAGGTGGTCATGTAATGGCTAAGCTGTCAGACGTTCAGGCAGAAGATACTTTAGCTGAGATGAACGACGTTAATTTAACTAGCCCTGCTGACGGCTCTTTACTTAAATACGATAACGCCTCTAGTAAGTGGATTGATAGTGCTAAGTTAACTGAGACAAGCTCAGGCATAGCCGTAACAGGTACGGTTGCTGCTTCTGACGGCTTAACCGCTGACTACATTGATCTAACTGGTGGTGAATCTACAACAACTACAGGCACTATAACTTGTAAACAGATTGTATTAGATGATTTAAGTACAACTCAAAATGATGCCTCTACTATTTTTACGGAAGCGTCTGGAACTACCTCTAGTTTAGTTATTAGTCAAGCTGATGATATAGCGGATAAAATAAAATTAAGAGTTGGTAGCGCTAGCACTCTAGTAGACGCTTTAACAGCAAGTACAGACGGCATAGACGTAACAGGTACGGTTACTGCTGATAGTTTGGCTGTTCAGCCACCTAGCGGAGATGCTGCTGCGTCATTGACTAGCGCAACAGGACAATCTGTACTTACGGTGCAAAGCACTTTTGACGGAGATGAAAGTGCGGAAGTAGCAGCAATTGAAGTTGGTGCAAAAAGCCTTGCGTTCATAGATTTTAAAGCTCCTAGCTCTGATGATTATGATTTAAGAATATATCATTCAGACCCAGCAAATCATTCAATGGTCAACTCCTTAACCGATGACTTGTTTTTAAGATCGGGTGCAAAAGTAGCCTTACAGCATGGTGGGGCAAATACTAAACTTGAAACCACAGCAACAGGCATAGACGTAACAGGTAACATAACTGTTAGCGGCACTGTAGACGGTCGTGATATAGCTACTGACGGCACAAAACTAAACACTATTGCAGAGAATGCAGATGTAACTAACACTGCTAAAGTTGTAGCGGCGCTCACTGCTGGTACAAATATCGCTATCGCTAATAACGGAACAATCACATCTACAGATACCAACACCACTTACTCAGTACAAGATGGCGAACTATCACAGAATAGTTTCACTAACGACGACCACACTAAACTTAACGGAATAGAAGCCTCCGCTGACGTAACAGATGCGACTAATGTTGTAGCTGCATTAACCGCTGGTACAAATATTGCTATCGCTAATAACGGAACAATATCTTCGACTGATACAAACACCACCTTTCTAGGCGGTACTGGCTTAACTTTAAGCGGCACTACTTTTAACGTAGACGCTGCTCAGACAGGTATTACCTCTGTAGGTACGTTGAGCAGCTTAACTACAGGCGCTACTACAGTTAATGGCTCGCTATCGGTTAATTCTACTACCGCAGACACTTCTTATAGCCCAGAAATAGTTTTAGAAAGAAATGGTGGATCTAGTGCTGGAGATGATGGTGATAAGTTAGGTGTCATTACATTTAAGGGTGATAATACAAGCGGCACACAAGCTGTATATGCTCAAATTGGGGCAAGAATAGTTAATGATGGCGTAGATAATGCAGATACAAAAGGTGAGATTAGAATAGCGTGCGGGTACAACAATACTTCCAATTTAGAAGACCCAGTATTGAGAATAGATCATAAAGGGCTTCATATTAATGAGTCAGCAGTAGATGGGTCGTCAAATGCGAATTTTTATAATGTAGCAGGGGGTCAAGGCGGTTTAAAATTCTGGGCCAGCAATGCTAGCTCAGGCTTCGCCACAGCGGTGCAAGCCTCTACACCAACTGCCAATAGAACCATAAAACTACCTGATGTGACGGGTACGGTAGTTGTCGCTGGTGTTGCGGGTGGCTCTTTAAATGGAGGAGGTGGCTTAGGTACAGCTAAAACTGCTTGGACTCCTGCACAATTTTTAAGTGGTGCGAATACTGATTACTATCATTACACTGCATCAGGTACAGATGTAGATTTAGTTGTAGCTGTACCTTTTTCTGGTATTGACCTCGGCGCGGACAAATTCGGTTCAAAATTCATTTTTCGTAATATATCAGCGGAAGCTGGCTCGAAAATAACTATAGATCTCAATGGGTTTACATCTTCATCTTCACAAGGGCAGACGCAGTATTATTCAATAAATAAATATGATGGCTCTACACCGTCATTAATAACTAGCGCTGCTTCTGATTTAGTTATAAGTGTAGGCGGCGTTATAGAGATGATTCCTATTTCAGCTGCCGTTTGGTACATAACTGGAGTTGGATTTGCATAATGGACTTAACAATGGAACAGAAAATCGACAAGGCTTTAGCTCGTATAGAGGGCCACGAAAACGTATGCGCTGTGCGCTATGAGAATATAGAAAAGATATTAGAAGAACGCGGCTCAAGACTTGATACATTGGATGGTAAAATTGATGGGCTATATAAAACAGTCATTGCTTGCTCGCTTACTCCTATTGTGGTTATTATTGGGCTTGTACAATTCATGTGAAGCTAGAGAGTACGGAAAAATAAAACAGGTTACAATTAATATATATGACTATAGTATAGATGGCGAATCATTATGCGTAGCAAGTAAATATATGCTTGAGCAGTATTCAGGGGCAATCATTAAAACGACTAACTTTTGTCACTTAGGCCACCGATACTGTTCAGGCATTCTAAACTACTAGAAACTATTAGGGGAATATAAATGGGAATAAGCATTGCATTCAAGGACTTAAACTCAGCGTGGAAGAAATTAAAAGCAGAGATACAAGTAGTATTCAAAGCGGAGTTAGCGTCAATAAAAGCCGAATTAGCAATCTTGAAAGCAAGGTTGAAAGGGTTATTTATCAGGTTAAAAAAAGCAATAAAAATCCACTAGGGTGATCGTATGGCTAAGAAAGACCCACGACTAGATAAGAATAACTTAGAGGGCTTTAATAAGCCTAAACGCACTCCGAAGCATGGTAGTAAGAGCCATGTTGTTCTTGCTAAAGAGGGTAGCAAAGTTAAGCTAATCAGATTTGGCCAGCAAGGTGCAGATACTAAACCACCAAGAAAAGGTGAGAGCGATGCTGATAAGGCTAAACGCGCATCCTTTAAGGCTAGGCATAAGAAGAATATAGACAAAGGCAAGATGTCTGGCGCATACTGGGCTAATAAGGTTAAGTGGTAAACTAAAGGGATATAGAAATGGACACTAATCATTTAGAATTTTGCACAACTGATAGACAAACCGAAGCAGTCAAGCTGTATATAAAAGGCCACTCTGAAAACGAAGTAGCTGAGATAATGGGTTGTACTAGAGCTACTGCACAATCATTTAAGCGAGCAGTAAGAAAGAAAGCGGCGGCTAGAGGTTATGCACCTGCTAATGATATGACCAGGCTCTGTCCTAGTAATTACAGAGTCAAAGGCACCTCCACGCTATACGGCAATGACGGACAAGTTAAGATTCAATGGGTTAAAACTGACCTCGAAAAAGAAAGCCAGTTAGAGGCTATAGAGGTTGCGCTAAGAAACTTTATCAGAGACCACGAAAAAAAATCTCCATTCGTACCGACACCAGTTAAAAGTAAACGCAGCAACGAATTAGCGGTAGTTAATATTGGCGATGCTCACTTTGGCATGTACGCACATAAAGATATTAGCGGCGATAACTACGATGTAAATATAGCAGCGCAGCGTCACAAAGATGTATTTATGCGCCTTATGAATAACGCCCCTGATTGCGACACTATCGTTATTAACCAGCTAGGCGATTACTACCACGCCGATAACTACGAGAGCACGACCACTAAAGGCACGCGAGTG
>Ga0209279_10002048_pt1 | contig 10084 bp, 10 predicted proteins | sample CoawatmetaG00DNA_3_FD_187508 | JGI IMG/M metagenome (GOLD analysis project Ga0209279, IMG submission 187508) | Marine microbial communities from the West Antarctic Peninsula - Coastal water metaG006-DNA (SPAdes) (version 2) | ecosystem: Environmental > Aquatic > Marine > Coastal ... | reverse complement strand
CGGTCAAGTACCAAGTAACTTTACAGATCAAATGTATCGGGGTGGCCCACCAAAGGCAATGGCGGGGTATATGCGAAATCCTGATGGATCAGCTACGGGTGGAGGTATGGAGAGAATGCCACAGCCAATGCCTATGCCTATATCTCAACAAGCGCCACAGTATGATGTTAATACAGCAGCAGCTCAAGGCTTGCAGGCGGCTCAGATGGGTGCTTCAGCAGAGATGGGCTACAAGCCTATGGCTGTTAATAGCGGTGTTTATAATCCAGCACAGGTAGGAGCTACAGGATATACTGCTGGCAGTGTAGGTAGTCAGGGTTATAATGCTGCTCAATCTGGCGCAGCTCCAACATTAAGCGCAAGCCAAGTAGCTGGTGGTCAAATAGCTGGCACTGACTTGCAAGCCTATATGAACCCTTATGAAGATCAGGTTGTTCAACAATCGCTAGATGATCTTGAACGTAGCCGACTAATGCAACAGAACATTGGTGGCGCACAAGCAGGTGCAGCTAATGCGTTTGGCGGTTCACGACAGGGTATTGCAGAGGCAGAGACTAATAGAGCTTTTGCAGAACAAGCAGCTCGCACAGCTTCTGGCTTACGTCAGACAGGTTATCAGAATGCACAGCAAATGGCAGGGCAAGACATTGCTACAGGTATGCAAGCAAGCCTAGCTAACCAAGGTGCTAACCTACAGGCAAGCACAACATCTGCTCAGTTAGGGCAACAACGTGCTTTACAGAATCAATCAGCACTAAACCAAGCAGGTCAATTCGGTGCAAGTGCAGATAACCAAGCAGCATTGCAGAATCAAGCAGCTTTGAATCAGGCTCGACAGTATGGTGCAGGTGCTACTAACCAAGCTTCATTGTCTAACCAAGGTGCTTTTAACCAAGCTGGTCAGTTTAACTCTAGCCAGAATATGCAGGCACAGCTAGCTAATCAACAGGCAGGTCTATCAGGTTCACAGCAGCGCTTACAGGCAGGCTCACAGCTAGGCAACTTGTCTAACTTAGGCTTTGGTATGGGTCAAACTATTCAGAATCGTATGGATCAGCAAGGCAGTCAGCAGCAGGCATTGCAGCAGCAGTTAATTAACGCTGCCAAGCAACAGTACGCAGGATACACTGGCGCACCAGCAGATTCATTACAGTATTTATTACAGGCGGTTGGCGCAGCTCCAGCGGTAGGTAGTCAAACATCTGGATATACTCCAGGCTTATTTGATTATCTATCACTTGGTGCTTCAGCGATTGGGGGAAGATAATGGGATTACTAGACAGCATTACCAATATGTCTGATTCAAACAAAGGTATAGCTCTAGGGCTTGCCTCTGGCTTTGCAGGCATGAGCGGAAATCCCAACGCAGGCAACATTATGCAGGGCATTGGTCGCCAGCAGGATGCTTTGGCGCTTAGGCGTAAAGAGGCTACTGCTAGTGAAAAGATAACCTCACAATCTGCTATGGCTCTTAAGATACTTGGTAATAAGTTCCCAATGCTGTCGCAGGCTTTACAGGCTGGGATTATATCTCCTAATGATGCTATTACGGCTGCTAGAAAAGGCTCTGATGTTAAGGTTGTAGGTAAGTCTTTAGTGGATATGGAAGGTAATGTTTTATTTACAAGTGAAGACAGCTCAGGCGGTGATACTACTGCATTTCAAACGCTAAAAGCTAGAGCGTCAGCAGCAGGTCTTAAAGAGGGGACGCAAGAGTATCAGCAGTTTATGATCCAGGGCGGGGCTAACAAAGGTATGTCTTTATCTGTAGGCGCTGATGGTTCTGTAGTTATGACTCAGGGCGGTGCTTCAACACCCAAACTTACTGAAACACAAGGTAAGGCAACTGGATTTTATGATCGGGCAAGCAAGGCTAATTCTTTGCTTAATGGATTAGAGCAGCAAGGCACTGAGATAAGTTCTAGGTTAATAGGAAATATACCTTTTGGTGCTGGCAACTTTGCACAATCGTCTGAGTATCAGCAGTTTGAACAAGCAAAGCGTGACTTTATTAACGCGATATTGCGTCAAGAGTCTGGCGCAGCCATAGGTAAAGATGAGTTTGATAATGCTGAGAAACAGTATTTCCCGCAAGTTGGGGATAAGCCAGAAGTTATAAATCAGAAGCGAAAAAACAGAGAAACGTCCGCGAATGCTTTACGTATTGCATCTGGCCCTGGTGCTGCTGCTTTAAATCAGCCTGGTGGTAATGGTAAGGTAGTTAGGCGATATAACCCAGTAACTGAGAAGGTTGAGGTAGTTACTCCATGATAGAAATACTTGGCCCAGATGATCAACCTGTGCAGTTTGAAGATGGTACTGACGATGCAACCATTGAAAGGGTAATGGCTGAACTTTATCCAAACCCTTCTGCACAACAAGCCCCGTCAGTAGATTGGATGCAAAACCTAAAAGAGCGTGACTATCTACAGCAAGCTCCGATGACTTCCAGAATATTGAAGCAAGCAGAGGGCATACCATTTGTAGGTGGCTGGATACAGGATGCAGCAGGATTAGTATCACCAGAGCTTGAAGCAAAAACTAAAGCTTTATCAGAAGCAAAACAAAGTCAAGATCCAATTGAGAGTGCTGCCTTGCAAGCTAGCGGTGCGCTAATCACTACTGCTGTGGCTGCCCCAGTGGTTGCTCCAGCGGCGTTTGCAAGCTGGCTGTCTAAACTGCCAACAGTTCAGAAAATGATTGCATTAGGTGGCACTGGCGGACTTCTAGGTATGTTCGAGGGTGCTATTAGTGGCGCTGGTCGTGGTGGCGAGGGTAATCGATTAGGAGGCGCTACAGAAGGTGCAGTTACAGGTGGTGCAGGTGGTGTATTGGGCGGTCTATTGCCACCAGCAGCAATAAAAGGTTATGAGAATTTAAAGTCAGCATTTAGAAACTATGGCCCAGAAGAGATAGCAAAATCATTAAATATTTCAGTTCCAGCAGCTCAAGTTATAGGTAATACATTCCGTGACGCTGGGGGTGATTTTAAGGTTGCGCTTCAAAACATATTTAATGCTGGTGAAGAAGGTATGCTTGCTGATTCAGGCGTGGCAGCACAGGCCTTACTTGACGCAGCACAAGCAACAGGCGGGCGAGCTGCACAGATAGGATCAGAAGAAGTTGCAGGCCGAGTATCTAGGCAAGGCGCACAATTATCTGGAGTTATGGATGCCAAGCTAGGCGCTCTGCCTAAGTTCGACGGAGTAACTGGCGGTGCAACTGATCTTGCTGAAGGTATTGCTGCCTCCACTAGACCAGCTAGACAAGCGGCATATAAAGCTGCTTATGAAACACCTATAGATTATAGTTCTCAGGCAGGTAGAGATATAGAAGCTGTATTTGAAGCAATACCATTAAGGTTTAAGGGTAAGGCTATTGAAAGAGCCAACGACCAGATGAAGCTTGACGCTTTAAAGTCAGGTCAACCAGCTCCAAAGCAGATTATGGCTAATATTGCTGACGATGGAAGCATTACATTTTTAGAGATGCCCAACCTACGCCAGTTGGATCAAATCAAGCAAGCTATTGGTTCGGTAGCATTTAAAGAGGTTGATAATCTTGGACGACCTACAACAGACGCTTTAGATGCTGTGCAGTGGTATCGTCAGATATCAGATAGTTTGAAGAGTGCATCCCCAGAGTATGCAAAAGCAGTCGCAGCGGGAGGTGACAAGATTAGTTTGGATAATGCGCTTGAGTTAGGTTTGAGTATGTTAAGCCCTAAGCTAACACCACGCCAAGTATCTCAAGCCTTAAAAGGTGCTGACGCTACAGACAAACAGTATACTAAGTTAGGTATTCGTAGTGCTGTAAATGATCTTATAGGTAATGCTAAGGCGACTATAGCGTCACCCGACATTGATATAAACGCATTGCGTACAGTGTTTGGGCAGTTATCCTCAAAGAATGCTCGTGATAAAATCGGTTTAGTGCTTGGCTCTAAAAGCGCTAATCAATTATTTAAAGACTTGGATCGGGCGCAGATGTCTTTGGCTTTACGTGCAGCTACTGCCATAAACTCTAAAACGTTCACGCGACAAGTTGCGGAAAAGCAGGTTGATGACTTAACTGATATTGGCGCTATATCCCACTTACTAAGACTTGAGCCAGCAAAAGCTACTCAAAAGCTTACACAAAGCATTACAGGTGAAACTGATTCGCTTGGGGTTGCTGCAAAGCAAGAGATATTTACTGACATTGCAAGGTCATTAACTCAGATCAAGGGTAAAGATGCTAGAACTGCGCTTAAAGTAATAATCAGAGCATCAAAAGGTCAACAAGTAAGCGATGAAGAGCTTAAAGCAGTTAGTGATTTACTGCTTGATAGGTCAGGATTTGCTACAATAGCAGCTGGTTCAGAGCTTACACAGACAATGGTTAACGGGGATCAGTAATGCCGCAAATGAAAGAAGATGATATTCAGGGAGCAATTCAGCAAGCTATACAGGCTGCTATTGATTACGTTGATAGTGATATTGCATCACAGCGTGAACGCGCCCAACGCTACTTTGATGGACAAGTAGACCTAGAGCATGAAGATGGACGCTCTAAGGTTGTTTCTACCAAGGTGCGTGATGTTGTACGTGGAGCTAAACCTAGCTTAATGCGTATCTTCATGTCTAACGACAAGTTTGTTGAGTTCACTCCTAAAGGCCCAGAAGACGTAGCTAACGCAGAACAAGCGACAGCTTACACACACTGGGTGTTTAATAAGTGCGGTGGCTACAATGTACTAAGCAGCGCTATACATGATGCTTTAATTAAGAAGGTTGGACTAGCCAAGGTTTGGTGGAATACTGAAACTATTGCCAAAACATACACCTACGAAAACTTGTCGGATGAAGAAGTACAGGTTTTAGTCAGTAAGGAAGGTGTTGAGGTTGTAGAGCATAGCCAAGAAATTGAAATGGAGATGGATGAAAGCGGCTTTGAAATGGAGCGCAACACCCATAGCATGGTTATATCTCACAAGTACGAAGAAGGCGAGATGGTCATTGAAGGCATCCCACCTGAAGAGTTCTTTATCGATGGTTCAGCTAAATCTATTGATGATGCTTATATTGTCTGTCACCGCACCGAGAAACGCGCAGGCGACTTGGTAGCGATGGGATACGATCAAGAAGTTATTGATAACTTATCAGGATCAGATGACGATACATTAAGCGGCGAAGAAGAGAAGGTATTGCGATTTGGTCAACAGATCGACACTACTGAAGGTTTGGCTAACGATCCATCTATGCGCAGTATATTGGTTACTGAAGCTTATATGCGTATCGACATAGAAGGCGATGGCGTACCTACCTTGCACAAGTTCTTATGTGGCGGCTCTAACTATGAAGTATTAGACATGGAGCCTTGGGATAAAGTTCCTTTTGCTGATTTCCATGTTGACCCAGAGCCACACTCATTCTACGGTCGCTCTTTGGCTGAATTAGTAATGAATGACCAGGATACTACCACATCGGTATTGAGAGGCATTCTTGATAACGTAGCATTGGTCAATACACCACGTCTGGAAGTTAACGAAGATATGGTAGAAATGGACGATGTGCTTAATAACGAGATTGGCGCAATCATTCGATCAGAGCAGATTGGCTCAGTAAACCCATTAACAGTACCTTTTGTAGCTGGATCAACTCTACCTGCGCTACAGTACCTAGATATGCTTGTTGAAGAGAAAACAGGTATCAGCAAGATGTCTATGGGTGTTAATGCCGATATGCTTCAAAACACTTCAGCAACAGCAGCAGCTCTTACTGCACAAGCTGGAGCAGGTCAGGTTGAAGTGATGGCGAGAAACCTCGCTGAAGGCACTAAGCGCTTATTCCAACTAATGTTACACGTAGCTGTTAAAAACTCTCCTGACGAGCAGATGATGCGTCTGAATGGGCAATTCGTGCCAGTAGACCCAAGTGTTTGGGATATTGAGATGGATATGGAAATTAATGTCGGTTTGGGAACAGGCCAGGAAGACGTTAAAGCAGCAGCACTTATGCAAACATTTGCCACACAGCAGCAGATTTGGCAGACCTATGGCCCTAAGAATGGCCTGGTTAGCATGACACAAATGCGTAATACCTTAGCAGATACTTTAGCTTTATCTGGGTTCAAAAATGCAGATCGATATTATGCACCCATGAATCCAGAGACTGAGCAGCAGCTTATGGCTCAGATAGCAGAAGCAGAAGCACAGGCAGCAGCACAGCAAGGTCAGCAAGGCGACCCAATGGCACAAGCTCTAATCGAGGCAGAGCAGATTAAAGCCCAAGCTAAGATGCAAAGTGACCAGATGCGTATGCAGGGTAAGATGCAAGCTGACCAGATCAAGGCTCAAGCCACTATGCAGGTTAAGGGTGCAGAGATGCAATCCGCACAAGGCAAGGAATTAGCTGAACTACAACTAAAGTATCGTGAACTACAAGCTGGTGATGACCTAAGTCGTGACAAGATGAACCAAGATCTTCTGATTGAAGCAGCCAAGATTCTGGGTCAGTACGGTAGTGCCGTTGATGTTGAGCGAGTACGGGCCATGCAAGCAATGCCTAGAGATGGTGGAGTTGTATAAAATGATAAGAAAGGCACAAGCTGAATATTTGCTCAAGGATGATACATTTGTTTCAGTTTTTGATATAATCAGGCAGGAACAAGTAAAAAAGTTCCTGAAATCTGGTAAATCTGATACAGAAGCCAGAGAAGATGCCTATGCAATGACGCAGGCACTAAACCAGTTTGAGCATATTCTCAGAAGTGCAATAACTAATGAGGTTATGCAAGAAAAACGCAACAAATAGGATAGCACCGTGGAAACGACTAACCAAAGCATTGAAACTGCAGTTGAAGCGTTAATGGCTCCAGTGGAGTCAGAGACAGCCGAAGTAGAATCTACCGAAACCGAAGGGCGTGAAGTAGAAGAAACGGAGGCTGAAGTAGAAGCCGAAGTTGATCAACCAGATGATGAAGAATCGGATGGTGATGATGAAGGTGATGATGAAGAATATGAAGCATCGGATGAAGAAATTGCCGATCAAGTTGAGCCTAGTACATTCAATATCAAAGTTGATGGCGAAGATGTATCAGTAACTCTAGATGATCTAAAGCGAGACTACTCAGGCCAGCAATATATTCAGAAGGGCATGAAGCAAGCTGCAGAGCAGCGCAAGCAAGCAGAGGTGGCTTATAACGAGCTAAATCAGCAACGCGAGCAACTGCAACAGTTTATGCAACAGGTTCAGCAGCAAGGTGTAATGGCGCAACCAGTTCCACCCACGAAGGAGCTACTGTCAAGTGACCCACTAGGGTACATAGAAGCAGATGCAACATATCGTGAAGAAATGGGAGCGTTTCAGAACCAGCAACAGCAATTAGCACAGCACCAACATGCTACACAGCAAGCGCAAGGACAGGCACAAAAAGCCCACTTGCAGGAGCAAATGAACGAATTGACTAGAGCTATTCCAGACTTTGGGGACGCTACTAAAGCTCCTAAAATGAAAGAACGTCTAGTTAAACAAGGTCTTAGTGAAGGCTATAGCACTGAAGAAATCGGTGGAATAGTTGATCACAGAGCCATGAAAGTTCTACATAAAGCGATGTTGTATGATCAGATGATGGCGGGAACGGATTCTGTAGAATCTAAGCTGAAGAAGGCCAGGCCATTGATCAAAGCGGGAGCTAAGAAGCAACCTGAATCTGCTGCCAAAAAACACAGCAAGCGAATGTCACAATTGAAGAAATCAGGCAGTGTAGCAGACGCAGCCGCATTATTGTTTAGTAGTTAAATTTTAAATTATTTAGGAAGAAATTATCATGGCACAACCAACAAATACATTTGATACATATGATACAGTCGGCATTCGTGAAGACTTGTCTAACGTAATCTATAACGTATCACCTGACGAGACTCCATTGCTTAGTGGTATTGCTAAAGTAACAGCAACTAGCACCTTGCATGAGTGGCAAACTGATACATTACGCAGTTCTGCAGTTAATGCACACGTAGAAGGCGGGGACACAACTGCAGACGCAATGTCACCCACAGAACGTCTTCAAAACTCAACGCAGATATTTAAAAACGCTGTGGTAACTTCTGGCACTAATGATGTGGTTAAGGCTGCAGCCCGTAGTAACTCAGAAATGTCTTACAATATCGTAAAAGTAGGGCAAGAGCAGAAGCTCGATATGGAAGCCGCTTTGATGGCTAACCAAGCTCGCGTAGCTGGTAATGCTACTACTGCTCGTCGATTAGCTGGTTTAGGCTCATGGCTTAAAACCAACGTAACCAATATCGGAACTGGCGGTTCTAACCCTACTGGTAACGGTACTAACGCTCGTACAGACGGTACACAGACTGTTTTCTCACAGGCTGACTTTGATCTTTGTATGCAATCAATCTGGTCAGAAGGCGGCAAGCCTGACACCGTGATCTTGTCTGCACCTCAAATGAATCGCGCTTTGGGCTTCGTTGGTAACAACAACCAACGTGCGAATGGCACTGGCGGTAAGGTTGAAAACTTACTTTCAGTATATTTAACGCCCTGGGGATCTGTGACTTTCCAACCAGCTCGTGAAAACCGTTCACGCGATGTGTTTATCATTGAGAAAGATAAGCTTGCACTAGCAGCTTTACGTCCAATGAAGAACGAAGCTCTTGCAAAAACTGGTGACTCAGAAATGCGTCAAGTGGTTGGTGAGTGTACTTTGGTTGTTCGTAACGAAAAAGCACTAGGTCTTATCGCTGACTGTACTGCTTAGTAAAACAGCTATATAACACTTTTGTGTTACAATAAGGGGGTGCTTCGGCATCCCTTTTTTTATGGAGAAAATATAATGGCAAAGATTTCAGAACAATGGGTTGAGCAAGATAATAAGCTAATTCATATCAGGCAGCAGGATTGGACTCCAATGCTAGAACGCGCAGAGGCTATGCGCCAAAATGGTAATGCTGAGTTTGGCGAATCTAGGTGTGTTGGTGTGGTAGATGCCGCATTAATCGGAGAATGGCTAAAAGAAGCTGGTGTTGCTTGGGATGACCCAGCAATGGACGATGTCATTAAGCGTAAAATGCTTAGTGGTGAATTTGATAAGCTACGTGTATGGGAAGGTAAATACTAATGAATTATTTCTCAGAAGATGAATTAAAGTGCAGCCACACAGGTGAGTCTAAAATGGACGAAGAGTTCATGGTCAAGATTAACACCATCCGCAAGGTCTGTGACTTCCCGTTTACGGTTACGTCTGCCTACAGACACCCAACGCATCCAATTGAAGCCAGAAAGGCTAAGCCTGGCTCACACGCGTCTGGAAGGGCTATCGACATTGCAGTGCGTAATGAAAAGGCCCACAAGTTGATTGAGGTTGCTTTGGCTCATGGCATTACTGGTATAGGTGTGGCCCAGAAAGGTGGCTCACGCTTTATTCACCTAGACGATTTAGACGCAGCTAGCGGCTACTCTAGGCCAACTGTTTGGAGTTACTAAAATGGGTTTCATGAGCTTATTAGGGCCAATAGCAGATATTGGCAAGACTTACCTGGAAGGCAAGCAGGAGGTCGCTAAGGCTAAATCAGCAGCAGCCATAGTAGGCATTAAAGCTGAGGCAGATGTGAAGGTAGCAGGCGCTAGGGCAGCTAATAAGCTTGCTGATGATGGGCAGACTCAGGATTACAATTTAGACGCTATTGCCATGCAACAGATGGATAAATCTTTTCTTGATGAAATCATGATCGCTTTGCTATTAGTTCCTTTGGCTGCTTCTTTTGTAGGCTACCAGGAAGAGGTTTCAGCAGCGTTTGAGTCATTCTCTGCAATGCCTGATTGGTATCAGTATTTGGTTTTGGGCGTATATATCGTGAAGTTCGGTATGCGTGGACTGCTCACCAAACTAATGTCTGGCAAGCTAAGTGGGATTAAGCTTAAATAGCATTAAGATCCTTGGTTAAAGAAGCTATACGCGCCTCAAAATAAGCATTAAATGATTCTGTTTTGTTTGTTTTGAGGGCGTTTTCATAGTTAGATATTTCAACTTTAATATTGTCCGACTTCTTGATCTTGGCTATTTTTTGCTGAATTGTATTCATCTAGTG
>Ga0209279_10002047_pt1 | contig 10085 bp, 8 predicted proteins | sample CoawatmetaG00DNA_3_FD_187508 | JGI IMG/M metagenome (GOLD analysis project Ga0209279, IMG submission 187508) | Marine microbial communities from the West Antarctic Peninsula - Coastal water metaG006-DNA (SPAdes) (version 2) | ecosystem: Environmental > Aquatic > Marine > Coastal ... | reverse complement strand
GCTTAACTCCGGGTTGTATACATTTTGTTCCATTACATGACGGTACAGCGCCCGACTAGCCGTGATTTTTTGAAACATCGTCGCGAGCTTAATACGGATATTTTTGTGGTTAAAAATCGGCTCCCCCCCTTGAACGCGGTCTTTGGAATAATTAAGTGCCAACTCATAGGCAGCGCGTGACAAACCGGTATTTAGGGCCCCTACGGGTCCAGATCCCCCCGACAAAATGCCTCGCAATACATGCGGGTATTGTTCAGGCCCGAAAACCAGATTTTCAAAGGGCACTTCGACATCATCGAAGAAGATTTCGCTGTCAGGCAGAGCGCGAAGGCCGAGCTTGTATATATTTTTACCACGGCTAATACCGGGCAAGTCTAACGGTATTAGTATGGCTGCTCGACCATTTTTGTTGTCGCCATCGTCATAGCGACAAAAGAGAGACATCACATCGGCAATATATCCATTACTGATCCAGGCGGATTTCTGCCCTTTAATAATCAACTTGTCGCCTTTGCGCACCGCCACGCAGTCGCTGGCCTCGCCGCCGCGGGCATGCGGACTGATGGCTTGGGAATAATCGATTTGATCGCTACCGTGATTAGGTTCGGTCAATCCCCAACAACCTATTTGGTTATAATGAAACTTCTCCATCAGCTCAGGCCGGCCTGACATCATCGCCAGGTACGCGGGAAATGAGGCCGCAAAGAAGCTTCCCGCGAGGCCATAATCGCCCCAGCCCAGCTCTTCGGCGATCAAACCATTGATACGCGAATACTCCATGGGGGTGACTTCGCCAATCAACTCACCCAGGTGGAGGCCCAGGTCGCAAAATTGTTTGCGGACCGCCCAATAAGGAGAGTCTTTGGCAAACGCCAGTTCAGGGTCCATGCGATCAATGGTTTGTCCTGCAGGTCGCATGATATCTTTGGCAAATCGGTGCGCCGTTTCCTGCATGGAAAATTCAAGATCGCTAAGGCCAGGTTGTCTTTCAAATACGTCGCTCATGTAATCCTCCTTTGAGTATTAATTGGTAAAGCCTCAGCTACCTGGATCACCTGCCGACCCAGGTTTTTCCCTGAGATCAGGCTATTGATAGCCTCGTGACAGTTTTCCAGTCCTTTGACGATCGACACAGGAGACTTATAGTCCCCACTCCTAAACCACTTTTCTGTTTCGCCGCGAAATTGTGCAAAACACTCGAAATGGTCATTGGCGAGAAAGCCTTGTACCTTCAGTCGTTTCAAGGTTAACGGGAACCAGTTGGGACCATGGCTTGCCTCGTCACCGTATTGCGCAACCTGGCCGCAGAGCGCGATACGCCCGAAATCATTCATCAAGGGTAATACGGTTTGCTGCACTTTCCCGCCGACATTTTCAAAATACACGTCGATACCTTCAGGGCAGGCAGTTTTCAGATGATCGGCAAATGCCGGATCCTTGTAGTCAACACAGGCATCAAAACCACCTTCCTCAACCACGTATTGGCATTTATTAGCGCCACCAGCAATACCGACTACGCGTTTTGTACCTGTCATGCGCGCCAATTGACCGGCCGCAAATCCTACCGCTCCCGCGGCGGCGGAAACAACCACTGTGTCGCTCTGGGTGGGTCTAGCAATTTCGTTTAAACCAACCCACGCCGTAAAACCGGTAAACCCGAGGCCAGCCAAGTGTACAGCGAGTGACAAGTCACCATCGATCTTGTAGCACCAGGGACCTAGCTCTGCCGGCTTAAACACCGAGAAATCACTCCAGGTGCTCATGGTATGGACAAAGTCCCCTGGCGCAAATCCTTCGGCATTCGATTGAACCACTTGTGCTATTTGGGTGCCAACGAAGGGGTGCCCCACTGCCATGTTTACTACGTACGGGTCATCGTTCATCATGGCACGGCAGCCGGCGTCTACGCCGATATAGATCGTTTTTACTAATAGCTCACGTTCACCCGGTTCTGCTACAGGCATTTGAAGAATTTGAAAATCTTCGGCTGATACCGTGAGCTGGGCGGGATGACGGGCCATTGTGACAAGTCGATTATTCATTATCACCTCAAAATAACAGGGGTTTTTCAACCGGGCTTTCAGGGTTCCTTAATGCATTACCCGCTAACGCCGTCTGGATCAAGGCGGTGTCGAAAAACTCCCAGATCCCACTGATTTTGTCACCGTTAAACTCGAAGACCTGGCAGTAACGTTGTGGATAATCAGCGCCGGTGGCTGCCGATTTCCAGTTAACCGCCATCATGCCAACAACGCGAATTCCGTCGGCCACCATGATTTTCCATTCGGTATCTGTTTCGGGATTTTCACAGGGCTCAAAAGTAGCGAACAATGGTGCAAGTGCCGCCTGGATAGTCGCCTTACCTTCAAAGGTTCCTGAGAAAGGACTATTGCCAACAGCCCTTATAACAACATTTTCTGCGAGAGTAGCGACAAAACGGTCTCCATCGCGGTGCGTAAACCCCATATACCACTCAGACACCAACGATTTTTGTAACTCGATATTCATGTAAAGTACCCCTATCTTTCTAATAGAATGCAGTCTATGGACATACACTTCTCAATTTCCGTCTCCGCCACAGTTGAACCTGTGAACGCAATGCCAGCATTAGTAATCGGGTAATCGATAACCCCAAGCTCGTCAAAGACAGCTACTGATAAAACATAAGAGTATACTGTTATATCGCGATGCTCAAATGCCATTGCATATTATTATAACCGCGTTGATCAGTATACTATTATTTAGTTATTACCAACTGATCACTGAAATACTTCGCCTTTCCAGCCTACTTTTAAGCTGCAGAAATAGGCTTTAACTGGTGTAAAATAGTTAGGCAGTCATCCTGACTCATATACCGGGGAACCGCATACACTGTGTGAGCCTCTCTCAGCGCAGCGGATGCAATAGCAGGCATATCCTCATGCCGCAGCGCGTCCATCGTTCGCGGTATACCAATACTATCGTTTAAGTCCTGTACTGCATCAACAAAACGCTCACCAAGGATCAGGCTAGCTTCCTTAGGCTCGCCAAGCCCGACCGCTATCGCCATTTCAGCAAACCGCTCCGGCACTGCGGACATGGAATATCTCAATATATGTGGTAACACAATACCGTTTGCCAGACCATGAGGGATCCCATAGGCACCACCCAGGGCATGACTGATTGCATGTACATACCCGACCAATACTCTGGTGAAGGCGAGACCAGCATAGGTGGACGCAATTGCCATACTCTGACGTGCATCGAGATCGCTACCCTTGTTGTAGGCCGTCTCGAGATTGGAAAATATTAGTTTAATTGCCACGAGCGAAAAACGATCGGAGTCTGCAGTGGCATTACGAGAGATAAAGGCTTCGATAGCATGCGTCAATGCATCCAATCCGGTAGCGGCTGTAATTGATGGCGGCATACCGACCATCAACTCGGGGTCCAGTGCAGCAACCAGCGGGCAAAGTAAGGGGCTAGCCACGCCATCTTTCTTGTGTGTAACTTCATCAGTGATAACCGCACCGATAGATACCTCCGACCCGGTACCGGATGTAGTCGGTGCGACATAAAGCGGTATAACCGGTGCTTTGACTTTCATAAAACCTTTCAGTGTTTTTACATCAGCGTCTATACCAATAGCGGCACTCAGTACTTTAGCGACATCAATAACCGAGCCCCCACCGACAGCGAGAATAGCATCACAGCCCTGCCTTTTTCCCAGTGCAACACCCTGGCGAACAATGCCAAAGTCAGGGTCGGGTTCAACATCACTGAACAGCGTTAATTTCAGCCCTAGATCTAATAACTTATTTCTTATCAGATCCAATAAACCTAACCCCAGCAATATTTTATCCGTAACTAGTAACACATGAGTACCACCAAACCGGGAAATATCTTCACATAAAGTCAGCGAACATCCTGGGCCTGTCAGCAACAAGGGTTGGCGCTGCTTAATAAGACCTAGCATAAAACCCACTATGCGGTTAAATACTTTTAAAACTAAAATTTTTAATGTAAACATATTATTGATCCATAGGGGCTACTGGATTAACAGAATTTCAAGTCAGTTATAAGCACACAATATAATCGTCTTTATATTTTGTAACAGGGTAACCGGACAATTTTAGTATACTATATGATTTAGAATAAAGCGCGTCTATTTTAGGTAGTATTTTATATCATCATATCGATATATTGGCTTCATTTTTGGCCCCCATACATGTATTGGCATGCAATTGGGCAGGTTAGAAATACGCACCTTTATGCAGGATTGGCTAGAATAATTGCCAGAGTTTCACATTAAAGAGGGTGAGGAAATGACCGTCTAAGCCGGTATCTTTGGCCTTGATAGGCTTCCACTTTGGCCTTGATAGGCTTCCACTAGAGTGGGGTTAACGGTAACTCGCACAATCTGTAGCCAGAAAAAATTACTGTAGTATATTTTTTAGGTACTCTGCCAGCCAATATTACGCTGTATAAAGATAATGGCTTTTATTTCTGTTTTAAAGAGTATACTATAAATACTGTTGAAAATGTAGCTGGCTAATTACTTGAGGTACGATTATGAAAATGGACGATATGATATTAATCAGCACAGATGATCATATATGTGAGCCCCCCACAATTTTTGACAACTACAAAGGGAAATATAAAGATCAATTTCCCAAGTGTGTATCAAAAGACGGCATTGACGCCTGGGAGTTTAACGGCAAGCGTGCCGCCAACCTCGCACTTAATGCTGTGGTAGGCCGTCGCCGTGAAGAATACGGCTTAGAGCCCAAGGCATTCAATGAGCTGCGCAAAGGTTGCTACGATGCAAAGGCTCGCCTCGACGATATGAATATCAACGGCGTATTGGCGTCACTAAACTTTAACCAGTTTACGGGTCATGGCGCACAGGCATTTATGTGTGACGATCCAAAACTCTCTAATACCATTGTTACTGCCTATAATGACTGGCATATTGATGAGTGGTGCGCTACCGCCCCTGGCCGGTTTATACCTAATATTATTATGCCGCACTGGGATGTAGAGGCCGCTGTAGCGGAGGCCATACGCGCACACGAAAAAGGCTGTAACGGCATATCCATGCTGCCCACACCAAACCGCGAAGGTTTCCCAAGCTGGAATAGTGGCTACTGGGATCCACTACTACAAGTCTGTAACGATCGCGGCATTGTGATTAACACCCACATTGCTGACGCAACCATTGCCACACCTTCACCGGAATCTACCGTTGATGTGTTCGTTACCAATATGCCTGTCACTCTATTTGTGACTGCATCGGATATCCTCTGGTCACATATCCCCAAGAAATTCCCTAAGTTAAGATTCTCTCTGGCTGAAGGCAGTGCCGGCTGGATTCCACACTTAAAAGAACGTGCCGATTTCACCTTCCATCATCATGGTGCCTGGACACACTCCCCTAGCTCTATGCCAGAGGGCATGTTGCCCAGCGAAGTGTTTGATCGCATGTTCATAAACTGCTTTATATTTGACCGTTATGCCATTAAGAACCGTGAGGATGTTGGTATTGATAACATGACTTGGGAGTGTGACTACCCGCATTCTGATTGTACTTGGCCGAAATCTCCTGAAACTTTATTTCCGCAGTTGGAAGGGTGTAGCGATGAAGACATTAATAAAATCACTCACTTAAACGCGATGAAAGCTTTTCATTTCGACCCGTTCAAATATATCGATAAGAAAGATGCAACAGTAGCGGCACTTCGTAAACAGGCTCCGAAAGAGGACCTTAGCTATTTAGAAGGCGGCGGTATCAAAACTCATGATGTAGGCACTCGTCCCACAATGGGCGACATGGCAAAGCGTATGTCTGAGGCTTACAGCTCTGACAGCTGGATGGGCGAGGTTTAAAACGCACATCTGTATAATTTTTTAAAATTCAATATAAGTTTAAAGCGGGATCCTTATGGAACCAATAAGATTAATGAACGTAGTGATTATAGGAATATTTGTAGCGGCTGTGATTTGGCTGTTTCGCGGAGACCGGCAAGCCGGTCATGTGCGCACGGTAACCTGGTTGTTTGTTGGTGCCACATCCATATCGTGGATGGAGGCAGTATGGGACTGGGTACTTTATTACCGCTTTAATCCAGATGTATTCTGGCTTTGGCCCGACACGATTCCGGTTCTTGGTATGGCCGGTGGCTGGCCTATTATTATGCCAATGATTTATGGTCCGTGGTTTGTACTGCTTAACTACGTTACTGCGAAGCAACTGGTCGCAAGAGATTTGGGCCTGAAAAGCATTGCTTTCTTTGCCCTGATATTGGGTGCGGTAGAGGAGTTTGCGCTAGAAATTCCTTTCTTGTTCTTGGACGTTTACGCCTATACGCGCTCTATTCCCGGCGCCAACTTCTTCACTGGGACACAACAGCAGTACCCTTTTGAAGTACCCATATTGATGGCGCCAGTCATGGCATTTATCACGGTATTTATTGCGGTATCGATGCGCCGTCAAAAAGCTCTGGCAGACGGTACGGCGACGGCTGCGAGGAGCGCTGATACTTTGTGGTCAAAATTCAGTGAGCTGCGTGCCTTTGGTGGCTCAGATGATCGCAAAGGGATCAATGCGATTAGTGTGATTGTTGCGTCTCATATTGTGTTTTTCATTCCAATGATTCCGGCATTGATTATACGGTTTGCAGGTTGGCGTACGCAGATTGGAGATATAGCGCCGTTTGGGTACATGCCATATGCTTTTCCTTTCTGAGGTTAATGACAATAACAAATATCATTGTGTACGGGTTTATGCAGGTACAAGCGCTAACCGTGATTGGATCAATCGTCCCCGCCGGCATTTCGCGACCGATCGTCTAAAGTAGGCGATGAATTCGCATAATCCCAATGCGCTAAAGGCAGACTTTTGCCTGCATAATATTCTCATCACAGGCGGTTCCCAGAATTTCAATCTGCGTACCTGATCGTATATTGTCAAAACTGCCAGCGGGAAGCTTTTCGAGCGTATCGAACAGTGCAATACATTCTGTGGTCAGTTTATGTTTCTGTGCCATATGGATAAGTGGTTTTTGGCGGTGCTGGGATTCTTTCAACCGGACAGAACTACCTAGTATTTATATCGACTCGTCTTCAGTGAGTTCCCTCATCCTATTCTTCAACGATCTCGAAATAATCTTTGGTTGAGCCACATTCAGGGCAGGTCCAGTCCTCAGGTAAATCATCAAAAAGTGTGCCTGGCTCAATGTCATATTCCGGCATACCCAACGCCTCGTCATAAATAAAGTCACAGGTAATGCAGTACCATTTACGCATTTAAATCTCCAAAATACTGTCTATATAGCTCGACAAATTCGCTTTTCTTCCTGTAAAAAGGCCTCGGCGATATCAACCTTATGGTGATTGCCGCAGCGCTCAATACAGTTGGTTTTTTGCTATGATCAGGTTTCAGGCATTAGCCTATAGGGTAAGTTAATGTTTGCTGATAACTAAATTCCTTTAGCCCCTCTTCTCCCCACTCACGACCAAAGCCAGAGCGTTTAATACCGCCAAAGGGGGCATTAAGATCCGGGCTTACAGCTGTTGGGTTGATATTTGTATAACCGGTTTCAATTAGCTGGCCTAAGTGGAAAGCCTTGCCGCGATCCTGCGAGAAAATGGCGCCAGACAAACCATATTGACTGTCGTTAGCAATGGAGATAGCCTCTTCTTCGCTGTCAAAACCGATCACAGCAATAACAGGGCCAAAGATTTCTTCTTGGCATACTCGGCTGCTATTACTCAAGCCAGTAATAATGGTTGGCTCATAAAAGAAGCCTTTCTCTAAATGGCTTGGGCGGCGCCCACCAGTAACAACTTCACCACCCTCTTCCCGAGCAAGCGCAACAAATTGCTCAACACGATCTCTCTGCTTAGCTGAAATTAACGGCCCCATTTGCGTGTAGGGGAGCATAGGATTGCCAATCGGCATTGCCCAAAGCATCCGTGACAACTTGGCCACGTACTCATCGATAACACTGTTATGTACAATATGGCGGGTACAGAGGGCACAGCCCTGACCCGCCATAACGACAGAGTTACCCGCGCCAAACATGGCCGCGTCTTTCAAGTTGGCATCTTTTAATACAACGGAGGCGGACTTGCCGCCCAACTCCAACAGCAAGCGTTTGAGGGAGGGCGCTCCCTGCGCCATGATTGCAGAACCCACGGCATCAGACCCAGTGAAACTAACAACATCTACATCAGTATGAGCGGTTAAGCAGTTACCCACTTCGGGCTTACCCGTAATGATATTAAGCAAGCCCGCCGGTAAGTCCGCTTCAAGCGCTAGATCACCCAGCAGCAGGCCCTCTAATGGTGTTTGCTCAGAAACCTTTAAAACGACTGTGTTGCCCATCGCCAGTGCTGGGATGATTTTGGCTAGGCTTAGCATAAAGCAAGCATTAAAGGGCACGATGGCAGCCACCACACCCAGTGGTTTTCTTACGACCACTGATGCTTGGGCATTAGTCGTCTTATAGCCATCAAGTGGATTGGGGGCCGTGACTACCGGTGTGTATTGATCAAAGCCTTCATGGCTAATTTCTAGTTGCCGCCGACAGATATCAATGGCTGCTTTTACGTGAATGCTAAATGTAATACCAAAACTATGCCCCGACTCCTGCACGATAATTGACGTAATATCCATTGCCCGAGCCAGAATGACATCCAGGTACCGGTTCAGGACTACCGCTCTATCAGCGAAACCCATGCGCCGCCAAGAGCCTTCATTATAGACTGCTCGGGCTGCAGAAATCGCTAACTCACACTCGGCAAGACCAGCCAGAGGAGCACGACCAATCACTTCTTCGGTAGCAGGGTTGACCACCTCAATACTTTGACCGCTACTATTGGCCACCCATTCGTTATTGATAAAAACGTGCTCGTACTCTTTACGCATTGGATTGTCCATCACTCGTCCCCGTTCTAAATTACATCAAGCCAGCAGCAGCGGCAGTCATTAAGGCAGCAGCAGATCCACCATCATTGTACAAGCTCAATCCGACTAAAGCCGATGAACGAGGGTGGTTTAGAAAAACCATGGCAAACGCCTGCTCTTCTGTGTTGGTATTGCGCCCCAGGGGCTGAGGCAAAAGCGCGAGTGCTTCGCCAGCCGCCTCCTCAAAGTGAGACATCATAGGGGTTGATGTCAAACCAGGACACAGGCAGTTCACTCGAATACCTTGCTGAATCCAACGGGTAGATTGCATCGTCGCCCAGGCAGCCATTGCCTCTTTGGCGACAATATAAGAGTCACCTAGATCGGCAATCACGCCAGCGCTGGCTTCCGCCCACTCACGGGCATCTGCCATAGAGTGGGTATTTATCAAGGGAGCCAGCATCTCTGCGTGTGGTACCCACCCCAAAGTCATCGAAGTGATAACAGCCATAGCACTGCTACCTGCGGTCATTTTGGGCACCAGTAATTCCATTAATAAACGGTTGCCACCAAAATTGACAGTGACCACATCTACATCTGAAAATGTTTGTGGTAAACCGGCACAGAGGAACGCCGCATAGATAGTGCCGTCACCTAGCTCGTCAACTACGCCGCGAATTGACTGCTCCTCTAGAAGGTTGATGTGCTTACCCTCTAGCTCGGGGTTTTCAATGGGTTGAATGTCAAGGCCAATAACATCAGCCTCCAATTGTAACAACAACTCAGCGGTTGCCTTACCCATACCGGACGCTGCACCTGTGACAATAACTTTTTTACCGCGATAGTCGTTACCGAACATTGTTACTCCGTTAGAGACTTTAAGTCTACTATATCTGTGCGCCCTCGAATGTAAGGGAGCTATAAAATTTCATTTAAATAGTATACTCTAAATAGCTATTTAGTCTACACTCAAAAGGGAGTCAAAGGCCGAGAAATATTGACTGCTTTAAAATTTATCGTGTATTTCGTACACTAAAAATTTTTTTCGCTCACGTATTATCAGTATACGGTTATAAACCCAGTTAATTTTTCAGGAAAAGATTATTCAGAAAGATAACCCATAAATACTAAGAGGTAGTAATAATGAAAAAAAACGCATTTGAACCCCACAAAATAGGCGTCATGGTGGATATGCGCG
>Ga0209279_10002042_pt1 | contig 10103 bp, 4 predicted proteins | sample CoawatmetaG00DNA_3_FD_187508 | JGI IMG/M metagenome (GOLD analysis project Ga0209279, IMG submission 187508) | Marine microbial communities from the West Antarctic Peninsula - Coastal water metaG006-DNA (SPAdes) (version 2) | ecosystem: Environmental > Aquatic > Marine > Coastal ... | reverse complement strand
AATTGTAATCTAGTTTTGTAGTTTGTTAATTTATGCAGTTACTTTTATATAATTATGAAAAAAAAACCTCACTTCTGTTTGATAGTGAGGTTTTTAAATTTATTTTGAATAAATTTTATCATATAATTCTTTATAGATTTCTTTTATTATCGGTCTTTTCATCTTCATTGTTGGGGTCAGATGTCCGTCATCTATAGTCCAAGTATTTGATGTTAATTCAAAACGTTTGATCTGTTCCCAATTTCCGAAATTTGTATTGCACTTATCTACTTCTTGTTGAACCCTGCTTATAACTATTTCAGATTGTATAATTTCTTCATTAGTCTTACCAATCTTGTGTCCTTTCTTATCAATCCAATCTTTTATAAAGTCAAAGTTTAGTTGTATAAGTGCCGCTGGCATTTTTTCACCTTCACCAATAACCATTACTTGTTCTATAAATAAAGATTGTTTTAATTCACCTTCTAATAAAGGTGGCACCACATATTTACCACCAGAAGTTTTAAACATTTCTTTGGTTCTACCCGTAATTTTTAAGAATCCATCAGCATCCAACTCTCCTTTGTCTCCTGTATGAAAATAGCCATCTTTTAAAACTTCTGCAGATTTTTCTTCATCTTTATAGTATCCCATCATAATGTTAGGACCTTTTACTAATATTTCTCCAGTTTCTGCAATTTTAATTTCAACATCATCGATTACTTTACCTACAGTTCCCGGTCTAAAACCACCATTTTTCACATCATTTACTGTAACTACTGGAGATGTTTCCGTAAGTCCATAACCTTCCATAATTGGCATGTTTGCCGCAGAAAATACTCTCGTAAGTCTTGGTTGCAAAGCAGCACTACCCGAAACCATACATTTTAATTCACCTCCTAAAGCTGCTTGCCATTTAGAAAAGATTAATTTTCTAGCTAGACTCAGTTGCTTCTCGTACCACCAACCATTTTCTCCATATGGTTTGTATTTTAAACCCAAGTTTACTGCCCAGAAAAAGAGTATTTTTTTAATACCGGACAAGGTTTCTCCTTTTAAAATAATTTTATCATATATTTTCTCATATAAACGGGGTACAGCCGTCATTATATTCGGTTTTATATCTTGAGCATTTTCAGAAAGTTTTTCTATAGATTCCGCAAAGTAAATAGACACACCACAATACTGATACAGATACAAAATCATTCTCTCAAAAATATGACAAATAGGCAAAAAGCTTAGCGCAATATCTTCACCATCTGCTAAGGGTACTCTTTTTTTAGCAGCTAATACATTTGTTACTATATTTTGGTGAGAAAGCATTACCCCTTTCGGCCTACCTGTGGTACCTGAAGTGTAAATTAACGTTGCTAAATTTTCTGGCTTTACAGCATCTTTTCTTTGTTCTACTTCTTTCTGGTTTGTATTATCTTTTCCTATTTCTAAAATGGATTCCCAAGATTTTTCCCCCTCAATAGCATCAAAAGTAAAAACACCTTTTAATTTGGTATTTCCTTTTATTTTATTCACCTTTTCTAATACTTCAATATCTGAAACAAAACAATAAATAGCTTCTGAGTGATTTAAAACATATTCATAATCTTCTTTACAAATAGTTGGATAAATTGGCACATTTTGAGCACCTATTTGTAAAATTCCAATATCACAGACATTCCATTCTGTTCTATTATTAGACGATATTATTGCAATTTTATCATTTGGTTGTATTCCTAAATTTAATAAGCCTCTACTAAGTTGATTGGCTTTATCAATATATTCTTGGGTAGAAATGCTTTCCCATGCATTATTGTGCTTGGTTGAGAATGCTTTCTTTAAATTATAAGTTTCTAATTGGTAGTAAGGAAAATCGAATAATCGGGTAATTTCTGCAGCCATGTTTTTCTTAATTTATGGTATGCAAAATAGGAATTTTTACTTGATTTCGCAAATGAATAATACGAACCTAAATATTTATATATTATATATTTTTTGATATAAATTTTTGTATTTTTCTTTAATTATCTTTCTACGCATTTTCATGGTTGGGGTAAGATGACCAGCATCAACGGTCCACTCATCATGCGTAATTTCGAATTTTTTAATCTGTTCCCATTTACCAAATTTTTGATTGTGAAAATCAATTTCTTTTTGAATACGGTTGATAAACCTTTCATTATATAAAATAGTTTCAGCATTTAATTGTTTGCGATTTGCCCATTCTTTAGCAAAGTCAAAATTTATTTGAATGAAAGCAGCAGGCATTTTTTCACCTTCGCCAATAATCATTATTTGTTCTATAAAACGAGACTGTTTCAATTCACTTTCTATAACTGCCGGTGCAATATATTTACCACCAGAAGTTTTAAACATTTCTTTTTTTCTATCTGTAATCTTTAAAAAACCCTCCTTATCAATTGTTCCAATATCACCAGTATGCAAATAACCATTGATAACGGTTTTATTAGTCATTTCCTCGTTTTTATAATAGCCCATCATTACGGTAGTACCTTTCATTAAAATTTCACCGTCTTCAGCTATTTTAACATCTAAACCTTGCAAGGGTTTTCCAACAGTCCCAATTTTTAATCCATTATTTCTTAAATCATTAACAGTAATGGCGGGCGAGCTTTCTGTTAATCCGTAACCTTCAAAAATAGGTATTCCTGCGGCCATAAAAACACGAATTAATTTTGTTTGGAGTGGTGCACTTCCGCTAAGCATAAACTCTAGATTACCTCCCAAAGCTTTTTGCCATTTAGTAAAGATTAATTTTCTTGCAATGCTTAATTTAAAATCGTAAAACTTTCCATTTTTATGATAAGGTTCAAATTTTTCTGCTAGCGCAACTGACCAAAAAAATAATACTTTTTTTATGCCCGCTAAAGCACTTCCTTTAGTGATTATTTTATCAAAAATTTTCTCTAATAGTCTCGGAACAACTGCTAAGAAGTGGGGCTTTATTTCTCTAATATTATCACCTAATTGTTCTATGCTTTCAGCAAAATAAACTTCAAATCCTCGATATTGGTAATAGTATGAAGCAGATCTTTCAAAAATGTGAGAAATAGGTAAGTAGCTAATAACTCGTTTTTTGTTGCCTGCTAAATTTAAAGATGCGTGCGTTTTAAAAATATTATCTACAACGTTTTTGTGAGATAACATGACTCCTTTTGGGGTTCCTGTTGTACCAGAGGTATAAATAATTGTTGCTAAATGTTCTGGCTTAACCGCAGCTTTTAATGCTGTTATTTGTGCTTGTAAATTAATGCTTTCTCCATTTGCTAAAAATGAGTTCCAACTGTGCGCATCTTCAGACTCTTCTAGTGAAAAAATATTCTTAAGTTGTGTTTGACCTTGAACTTTCTTTACTTTTTCATACAAAGCTGCATCAGAAACAAAACAGTATTTTGCATCAGAATGATTTAAAACATAGGCATAATCTTTCTCTGATAGTGTTGCATATAATGGTACATTTTGAGCACCAATTTGCAAAACACCAATATCTAAGATGTGCCAGTTAGGGTTGTTATTGGTAGTTATAACCGCTATTTTATCATCTTTTTGAATACCTAATGCTAGTAATGCACTACTTACTTTGTTGGCTTTTGCTATATACTCTTGAGTAGATATATTTTTCCAGCTATTTTCATTTTTGTACAAGAAACAGTTTTCCTGTGGGTAGTTTTCTAGTTGATAATAAGGAAAATCAAAAAGCCGCGTAACGTCCATATAAAAAGTTTTACAGCAATATAGTAAAAGTTTTTTGGTAAAAGAGTAAAATTAATTGTTGCTATGGATAAGTAATTTAAGGTAAAACAGCTTTTAGATTTCTCTAAAAGCTGTTTCTTATGCATTTATAATATTTTTATTTTTTCTTTTCTATCCAGTTTTTAGCATTTACAAATGCTTCTAACCAGGGGGAAACATCATCTTTTCTTCCTTCAGGATAGTTTGCCCAATTCCATTGAAAAGTAGAACGCTCTATATGCGGCATTGTAACCAAATGCCTTCCGGTTACATCACTCATCATTGCAGTATTATAATCAGAACCGTTTGGGTTATTAGGATAGCCTTCAAAACCATATTTTGCAACAATATTATAATTTTTCTCATCTTCTGGTAAGTTGAATTTTCCTTCTCCATGAGAAATCCAAACACCTAATTCTGTTCCCGCTAAAGAAGATAGCATTACAGAATTATTTTCTTGAATTTTTACAGAGGTAAAAGAACTTTCATGCTTCTTAGAATCGTTATGAATTAATTTACCATGTACTTTATGTTTTGGGTTGATGAGATCTAATTCCATCCATAATTGTGCCCCGTTACAAATACCAACAGATAAGGTGTCTTCTCTTTTAAAGAAACCTTTTAATGCTTTTTTTGCTTTTGCATTGTATAAAAATGCACCTGCCCAACCTTTTGCAGATCCTAATACATCAGAATTAGAGAAACCACCAACAGCACCAATAAATTGAATATCTTCTAGAGTTTCACGTCCAGAAATTAAATCTGTCATATGTACATCTTTTACGTCAAAACCCGCTAAATACATGGCATTTGCCATTTCACGCTCAGAATTAGAACCTTTTTCTCTAATAATTGCAGCTTTTGGTTTTGGTAATTTGCTATTAATTTTTGGTAATGTTCCTTTAAAGTTCTTTGGAAATTTATAAGTTAAGGGTTGCTTTTTATAATTATCAAAGCGGTCTTTTGCTAAATTATTAGCCGTTTGCTTTTGGTCTAGTAAGAAAGAAGTTTTATACCAAACATCTCTCATCTCTGCAACATCAAAAGAGAACGTTTCTTCATTATTTTTAATAGTTACTTTTCCTGAATTGTTAGCTGTACCAATATTAAAAACAGTAATTCCTACTTCTTCAAATGCTGCTTCTATAGAGTTGTCTGCTTGAAAAACAATTCCTGCATTTTCAGAAAATAAAACTTTTATAGCATCTTCTTCATTCAATTCAGAGATATTAAAATCTGCTCCTAAACTTACATCAGCAAAACACATTTCTAACAAGGTTGTAATAAAACCACCAGAAGCAATATCATGTCCTGCTTTAATTTTATCTGCTTTTATTAATTTCTGAATAGTATTAAACGTATTCTTCACATAAGAAGCATTCGTAACATCTGGTGTTTCGTTTCCAATAGTATTTAAAGTTTGGTTAAATGAACTTCCGCCTAACTTATATTCATCTTGAGAAACATTAATATAATAAATATTTCCACCGTCCACTTTTAAAAGAGGCTCTACTACTTTACTTATTTCACTACAGTTTCCTGCAGCAGATATAATAACAGTTCCAGGAGAAATTACTTCAGTATCTGTGTATTTTTGCTTCATAGATAAAGAGTCTTTTCCCGTTGGAACATTGACTCCTAAATCTATAGAAAATTCAGAAACTGCTTTTACAGCTTTATATAAACGTGCATCTTCCCCTTCGTTTTTACAAGGCCACATCCAATTTGCAGAAAGTGAAACACTTTTTAAATTATCTTTTAATGGTGCCCAAATTAAGTTGGTTAAAGATTCTGTTATTGCAATTCTACTACCAGCTGCAGGATCAATTAATCCAGAGATAGGAGCGTGGCCAATAGACGTTGCTACACCTTCTTTACCATTATAATCTAAGGCCATTACACCAACGTTGTTTAACGGTATTTGTAATGGACCTACACATTGTTGTTTGGCAACTTTACCACCAACACATCTGTCTACTTTATTTGTTAACCAATCTTTACAAGCAACAGCTTCTAACTGCAAAACTTGTTTTAAATAGATTTCTAAATTTTTTGTTTTATAACGAGAATTCTTATAGTTTCTCTCAACCGTTATATCGGTTAGGACCGTTTTTGGAGATGAACCAAACATATCTTCCAAGGCTAAATCCATTGGTTTGTCACCTTTCTTTTTAGACTCAAAAGTAAAACGGTTATTCTCTGTAACATCACCAACAGTGTACATTGGAGAGCGCTCTCGATCTGCAATTTTTTGCAAAGTATCGATATGTTTCTCTGCAATAACTAGACCCATTCTTTCTTGAGACTCATTGCCAATAATTTCTTTTGCTGATAAAGTTGGGTCTCCTAACGGTAATTTATCTAAATCTATTTTACCTCCGGTATCTTCTACTAGTTCTGATAAACAATTTAAATGTCCACCAGCTCCATGATCGTGAATAGAAACAATAAAGTTTTCTTCACTTTCTACCATTCCACGAACTGCATTTGCAGCACGTTTTTGCATTTCTGGATTTGAACGTTGCACCGCATTTAACTCAATTCCTGATTCAAATTCTCCTGTATCTGAAGATGAAACAGCAGCACCACCCATTCCTATTCTATAATTATCTCCACCAAGAATTACAATTTTATCTCCCTCTTTAGGTGTATCTTTTAATGCTTGATTAGCCTTTCCGTAGCCAATACCACCAGCTTGCATAATTACTTTATCGTATCCTAACTTTCTAGGCTTTGAACTACTTGAAGAAGAATTTTCTGCATGTTCAAAAGTTAATACAGAGCCCGTTATTAAAGGTTGTCCAAATTTGTTTCCAAAATCAGAAGCACCATTAGAGGCTTTTATTAAGATATCCATTGGCGTTTGATACAACCATTCTCTTGGTTCAAATTTATGCTCCCAATATCTGTTTTCTTCTAAACGAGAATAAGAAGTCATATAGACGGCTGTTCCTGCTAAAGGCAAAGAACCTTTTCCGCCAGCTAATCTATCTCTAATCTCTCCTCCAGAACCTGTTGCAGCACCATTAAAAGGCTCTACAGTAGTTGGGAAATTATGTGTTTCGGCTTTTATAGAAATAACAGACTCAAAATCTTCTGTTTGATAAAAGTCGGGTTTGTCTGCGGTTTTAGGTGCAAACTGTGCCACTTTTGGTCCTTTTATAAAAGCAACATTGTCTTTGTATGCTGAAACAATATCATTTGGAAATTGTTTCGATGTCTCTTTTATTAAATTGAATAATGATGTTGGCATTTCTTCCCCATCAATAACAAAAGTTCCATTAAATATTTTGTGTCTGCAGTGTTCTGAGTTTACTTGACTAAAACCAAATACTTCAGAGTCTGTTAATTTTCTTCCTATTTTTGTAGCAATATCCTCTAAATATGTAACTTCTTCAGCACTTAAAGAAAGGCCTTCTTCTTTATTGTATGCAGCAATGTCTTCAATATTTAAAATAGGTTCTGGCTGAATGTCTATTGTGAATGACTCTTGCTCTAAGCTTTTAAATTTTTCAGAAATCATTGGATCAAAATCTGTAAAATCTTCTAAAACTGCTGTAAACTCTTCAATTCTAATGATGCCTTTAATACCCATATTTTGAGTAATCTCTACGGCATTCGTGCTCCAAGGTGTAATCATTGCAGCTCTTGGTCCTACAAAAGATGTATCAATTGATTTTTCTTCTATTTTTGGTTGATTGGCAAATAACCAAGTTAATTTAGAGATTGTTGTAGCAGTTAACTCTTTTGTTGTTTGAACAGCGTATACTTTACTGTCTTTATTTCCAAAGAAATGAATCATTATAATATGGTGTTAGCTTATAAGTATAAAAATGCAAATTTACTTTTTTTCAGTTAAATAGTTAAGATTTATTTAAGTGAAATTCTAGAGTTATTCACTTATTTATAAACTGAAAAGAGGCGCTCTGTTTAGAACGCCTCTTTTATAATTATTTGTAAGAAAAATGAGCCTTATCTTCGAATCAATTTCTTGATGATCGAGTTATTTTCAGAAGTGATTTTTAATAAATAAATCCCATTAGAAAGCGTAGAGATATCAATGTCCTTTTTTGTTGTCGACACCTTTTCATACTTAATTAGTTTCCCTAAAATACTATAAACAGTAACTTGTACCTCTTTGTTTGTATTAAAGAACAACGTATTTCCGTTGTTTGGGTTTGGATACACCTGAAAGTTTTCAAAATTATTCTCGTTCACACTAAGGGTAGAACTGTGCGACCCAATACCGTTAAAGGTATTTGCTGCAAAAGAATCCCATTCATTGTTTGTATAGGTCGTATTTGGTGAAGAAATCGTTGATTTTCTTCTTAACGTAATGTTTTTGCCAAAATCACCCCCACCCCCAAAGGTTCCTACAACATCAATAAGTACACCATCTTTAAACAAACCAACAGGATCATTCCCATTAAAATTTATTGGGGCACCCCAAACACCGGATACACTTTGATGAACTAAATCAGCATTATCAATTAAGTCTTGAGCATCTGCATCTCCATGGATGATAACAAAAACATCTCCAGAGACAATACTTTGCACAGATCCGGTGCTTATATCTAATTCATTAATCCATTCTCCAGTTCCATTTGATTGTTTCTTAATTGAATAACCAGTTAAGTTAATCGCGGCACTGGTTAAATTTACAATTTCAATTGCTTTATTATTTCCGCCATCTGGCTCCACATATTCAGAGATAAAGAGTTCTTCAATTCCATTAGATCCTCCGTCTGTAGTAGTAATATCAACGGCAGGACTTTGTGCAGATTCATTAGGTACTGCATCTTCTGCAGAAATTGATATTTGATAGGTTGTTGAAACAGTCAACCCTGTTAAATTATAGGTAAGATCCGCAGTAGCTGCTTTAAAAGTTCCGTCCACAAAAACACGGTATTGAGTTACCCCAGTATCATCGGTTGCTGCATCCCAGTTTACTTTAAATGCAGAACCAGAAATGTTGGTAGCAGTAATGTTGGTTGGTACTGTCGGTGCAGTTGTATCTAAGGTTGTTGTTGCATTTACAACCACACTTTTTTCAGACATATTATTAATCAAATCTCTTGCTTCCACTTGTATTGCATACGATGTGTTTGGCATTAAACCTGTAATTTGGTAATTAATATTTGTAGTTTGGGCTATTCTTGTATCATCTACATAGATATTGTACCCAGTAACTTCAACATTATCAGTAGAAGCAGTCCAATTTAAGTTTATTGTTGTGGTTGTTTCATCACTAGCAATTACTTCAGTAGGTTGAGAAGGAGCTTCTGTATCACTACTGGTATATATGCCCCATAAATCTTCTGCTGAGTCTCCGCCCCATATTCTGGTTGCTAAATAAGGATTATCAATTAGTGGATTTCTATTTCCCTGTGCAGAAGAATTGTCTGTTGTATTTTCGTGATATGTATTTCTGTTTCTTTCAAAATCTGAAACAGGGTCTTCAACATTCCATTTTAAGAATAAATCAATCATATCATCCTCAGTTAAACTACTATCTCCAATACCGACATTTGTAGGCAAGCAAATATCATCATAACGCATATACATATACATCATCATTCTCGCTACATCTCCTTTCCATTCATCACCTGGGTACCAACCACCGTTAGATTCTCCTGAATTTCCTGAACCATCTGCAAAACGTTTATTCCCTCTTGAACTATTTGTTGGTTTATCTACGGGTCTAAGTGAGTGTGCATCTTGACCTGGTATAGTTGAAGTTGTAATTGCAGGAGTACCAAGTGATTGAGGGTATACATGTTCTCTATTCCAAACAAAACTTCCATTACTTCCATTATCTTGAAGCGAATTATCTCTTGTTCTATCATTAGTGCCGTCATTATCAGAGCCATCTTCCCATCCATAAATAAGTATTACTTCGTCAGGATTATTAGGATTTACATCTGTAATTTTAGAAGCTATCCAGATTTCAGGAGTATACTGTAAAAAATTTGTATGCGTTTGAGTTATTTTAGTGGAAAGGGCATTTTTTAATTCTGAACCTGTTAAATCTAAGTCTACATCATTGTAATAGGATTCTTGTGAAAAACCACTAAAAATTAGCGAGATAAAAGCAACAATTAAAAATATTTTTTTCATAATTTTATAGTAAGAAGTTTAACTTTAGTTTTCAAATGTAATTTAAATAAATTTAATGTTTTATTTCTTTTCTAACAGCGCCATATAAAATCCGTCAAAACCAGAAATGTGTGCTAATACTTTTTTGTCTGACACAAATGTAAAATCTTTTCCGGCATCAGATGTTAAGAAAATCTTAACTTGTTCTTGGTTCTCTGAAGGCAAAACAGAACAGGTTGCATACACCATTTTTCCTCCTGGTTTTACCATTGTAGAGTATT
>Ga0209279_10002038_pt1 | contig 10110 bp, 11 predicted proteins | sample CoawatmetaG00DNA_3_FD_187508 | JGI IMG/M metagenome (GOLD analysis project Ga0209279, IMG submission 187508) | Marine microbial communities from the West Antarctic Peninsula - Coastal water metaG006-DNA (SPAdes) (version 2) | ecosystem: Environmental > Aquatic > Marine > Coastal ... | reverse complement strand
CTATAAACCGATACAAAGTTTAGTCAAATAATTCATCACCATACCATTATTTAAATATTTTTAAATAAAGGAAGAGAGATAGAAAACCAAGATAAATTAAATTCATTAGATAAATTATGGTTTTATTTTCCCACTTATTAAGGGACGTTAACGCACAACTACTATCGTGGGAACAGGGGACAGGCATGTTAACCAGTCCAGCTAGATGGTTGCTAAAAACTCCCAATTTAATTCTTTATATATATATTTCCATATTTCATCCGGTTCTATTCTTTTTACTGGATCTTTTAATAATGGAAAATATGGTAAAAATTGTACTTCACCAGGTAATTCACATATTTTATATAATATATATATAATGACATCTTTTTTTCTAGATAATATTATGAATACCGTAGCTCCTCTTCCTACAACACACCAAGATTCATTGGTCAACCAAGAAGAAACAAATATGACTGTACAACAGAAACAAAAACAAAAACAATGGGTCAGATTAATAAGCCAGGTCGGCGAAGACGATAATAGTGAAAGTAAAACGGTAAGTGGATCTATTGAGTCGGAAGTTGATTCGGAAGTTGCTTCTGAAGAATCTCCCCAACTGACAGCCGAAGAACTAGTCAAGATAAAACGGGGCGAAGAGGTAGATTTAGATGCGCTTTATGAAATAAATTCACACACTCAAGGACTAGTTGGTTGGTCTCCTCGTAGTATACACGGTAAGTCATCCGCCGAACTCGCGTCACAAGAAGCTTTCACAAGAAAAAACCGGCAACGAAGAAGAACTGTGACTTGGAAAGACGGACTAGAAGATGTAGTCTATTTGCCAAAGAAAGATTTTCATTATCCTCATATAAGATATAATTTGAACAGAAAAACAAGAAAAAAAACATATACTGGCGGCAAAAGAAAGAAAACAGCTAAAAAACGTAAAAGAAAAAAAAGAAAGAAAACAAGAAAGAACAACAAAAAGAACAAAAAGAACAAAAAGAACAAAAAGAAGAATAAAACCAGAAGGAAATAGTGTTTGAAGAACTTCTAATAGTAATGTTCAAAGTTTTATTTTTAAGTAAAATTAAATTTTTTATAAAATTGATTTTATAATTTAAATCATTTGTTTTTGAAAAAAACAAATGATTGTAAAAAGGTTTTTCAGTTCAAATAATGTTAAACGATTGTTTTCCACTCGCCCAATCTATTTAAGACCAGATCAACCAGAAATACATACCCTATCGGTTATTCATGATTCAGCTATTATAGATCCTAGTGCTAAAATCGGACCATTTTGTACAATCGGTCCGAATGTACAAATAGGGGCAAATTGTGAACTTAAATCACATGTGGTAATGGATGGTTTTACAAAAATGGGTTCAAATTGTATTATTTATCCACACGCTTCTATTGGAACCCATTCTCAGGATAAAAAGTATAAAGGTGGTAATACTAAATTAACAATTGGTAATAACTGTGTCATACGTGAGAGTACCAGTATTAACTGTGGGACAGAAGAAGAGTTTGGAGGAAATCCAAATGGCACTCGCATCGGAAACAATCTATTGTTAATGTGGGGGTCACATATTGGACACGATTGTGATATTGGAAACGATGTTGTTATTACATCGTTATCTGGTCTTGCTGGTCACGTTAGTATGGAGGATAAAGTAATTATTGGTGGCATGTGCGGCATTCGTCAAAATATACATATAGGCAAATTAGCCATGATATGTGGCGCTTCAACTGTTATAAAAAACGTTTTGCCTTATAGTATGATAATGGGTAATCCAGGTTCACTGAGGGGTGTCAATTTAGAAGGACTTCGTCGCGCCGGTATTCCAAAAAATCAAATAATATTTTTGCTAAAAATACAAAAATATTTATTTCCAACTATCGTTTCAAAAAATTCATCGCAACAATATCCAGATCTTCCCCAAAGAAAGTTTTTGAGTGATCGTGTTTCAGCAGTTATGTCTCTAATTAATTCAGGTGTCGTAGAAAAAGAAACGACGGTATTGGTAGAAGAAGTATTACATATTTTGAATGTAAATAAAAACGCAACCACGCCATTATGCGAATATAAATAGTTAAAATAGTTAAAATATAAAAAAATTGAAGTACAATTTTGAAACATAGAGGAAGACATCTAAAAACCCAAAACACAAAATCAAAATATAAATCAAAAACTTTAAAATGTCATCTTCTAATTCCAACACCAAAAATGTCAAAAATGTCAAAAATGTCAAAAATGTCAAAAATGTCAAAAGCTGTGACACCGCAACTGGTGTAAGTCTTTGTATCCCACGAGTCTTTAATAATATTGGATGGCGTCGCATTAAGCAAACATTCATTTCATGTGGCTGGGGATATGTTGAACGAGTTGATGTTATTCCTTGTGGGACCCATAAACGAGCTTTTGTCCATTTCGCTCCTGGAAAATGGAATACAAGATCTGGAGAGGCAATGGCTGTTCTTGATGCCCTTCGCAACGGACAACAGGTTCAAGTCATTTACGATGAGCCATGGTTTTGGAAGGTTTCGGCGAGTGGAAGCAAGAAACCAACAGAAGCCCCAAAACCTCGCTTGCGCCCGTCAGTGGTCATCGGAGCGTCAGAAGAGGAGAAATCAGCCGTAGAGGATTCTCATGTAGATATTACGCCCGAAGAAGGTGAAATCAGAGAAGAAGTAGCAGCAGCTATGCTATTAATGTCCTCGCTTGGCAAACCGGTATCAACGCCTTCAACGTCTTTAATGCCATCCAATGTTCTTCATTAGACCACCAAAAAAAACCTGTGAGAAAACACAGAAACGAACTAAAAAAACCTTTTTTTTTCAACTGTAGCAATTTATTTTTGTTTGTAAATGTATTTTTTCCTTTTGTTATATTATTTTTTGGAGAAAAAATGAAGCGAATTTTTGCGGAGCATCAAAAAAGTGTAGAACGCTTATAGTACGGATTGGTTTATAAGTATTTTTTCAGGTTATTGACACAAACTTCCAATTTTTAAAAAAATTGAAGTCCGTATATTAAATATATAAAGGAACAGAGCATCGCGTCGTTAGTGAATGTTATGTATCTCGGTTAGCTCAGTTGGTAAGAGTATAGGTCTTATGAGCCGAAGGTCATGGGTTCAATTCCATACCGAGAACAATCTGATAAGCTTAATGGTAAAGCGGCCCTTTTTACGGGCGAAGAAGTGAGTTCGATTCTCACATCAGATACGGGGAGCACGGGAAAAATATAAGAAGAATAAGGGTGAGTTTATTAAAAATATATTTGGGGAGCACGGATTGAAATCAAATAATGAACAGAATATTGTCGTATATTAGTAATTATAATGATTTTTGGGGAGCACGAATAACATCTCGGTTAGCTCAGTTGGTAGAGTATCGGTCTTATGAGCCGAAGGTCATGGGTTCGACCCCCATACCGAGAAATTTTTTTTTTATTTCTCAATCTTTCATTTGTTTTTATCTAATCTTTTGAACAGTCAATGTAAAATTGATATTTAAATTTCATGTTTAGAGGCGCTCGTTGTGCCATTAACTCTATAAAAATGAAGTATAGCAACGAGTGAAAGTTCAGAAGACAAATGGTGAAAATATCTTTTTCCACTAGTCATATAGTAATGACTCAAATAAAAGTCTGGGAAAAACCAGAAGACATTTTCTATGGGTATTGGATTTTTAAAAAATTGAAATTAAATTATATTAAATACGAATTAATTATAACTATTTATAATGAGCAACGGGCCTTGGTATGAATTTCACGGACCCCGTGCTTGTGAAGTAAGAAAAGATGTATTATACTGTATGAATATAATCAAAAATAACAAAGATATTTACCAACAAGAAAAAGATAAAATAATCCAAGATGCGTTAATGAAAATTATTCCGGATAGTCGAAAGGATTTTGGATCATACAGAGGTTATTATACATTTGGTGTTAAAAAGGAAATAACGAACGATGTTATTAAAGAGGTGCGTAAATGCTATGCTCTACTAACTATTGAAAAAAATTTTATCCCAATTGTTAGACACCAACTGTATAAACCTGGTGGAATTATGGCAAAAAAAATAGCTAGACATACAATGGTTGGTAAAAATTAAAAGAATTATTTCTGACACTTTAAACACATAAATTTTTTATTTTAACTTCTTTTCTAAACCTTTTTTGACTAAAATCTGAATCATATGCTATATTACAAAAAGGCGACAAACTGTTGTTTTTGGTTTCAAGAACTGGTATTTTTATCCTTTTCAAACTGTTTACACTCTTCTACAAGGTTTGTAAGTCTTTCCAAAGTATAATAGTATCTGTTCTCTATCCATTCTTCGTCGTCATACAAAACTGGGTATCGGCGACCCGTTAGACCAATATAACCACCAATGCGACCAATTGTACCCCTGTATACTTTTTCATTTTTCGTATTCTTATCAAATACAACTCCAACTCTTTGTCCGGTTCTGAAATTTGACATTTTTTAAACTGCTTTTATAACTCTATAACCAGTGTCAAATCATAGTTCAATTTTTTAAACCATTCCAAAGTTGTTGACAACAGTATGTGTTATCTCTAATAGTGGCCAACCATCATTGCTATTCGTTTAAATATTTTGGATAGTTCATAATATTTAATCGTTTTTTATTTTATATAATATATATATACAATGTCATCTACTATCACTACTACAGTACATAAAGTTGGAACCGGAAGTTCCAAAACTTCCAAAAAAAAGCGAAAGCCGTTCTCCACAGAAGGAACTACTTTAGGAGATGCAAATCATAAATACTGTTCAGATTTTACCAGTCCCGCTGCTTGCGTGAAAAAAGGCCGTCCATGTAAATGGGACAGTAAAATAAATAAATGTATACCTGAAGCTAAACAAATACTACTGAATAGTATAATAGAAGCATCACAACAACGACTTATTAGAAATTTTATTTCCAGTTTAGGTCCTCCTAATAGAATAGAAAGACCATCTAGTGCCCCAGGGTCATCAGAAAAAACTAGCGCACCTACTCTAATTCGGTCACGTTCATATGGAGATTCACCAGACCCTAATAGTGTTGATATACAAACAAATCTTGATAATTTAGCTACTTTGGAAGAAAAATTTTCAGATAATTCAGATTTTGACTTGTCAGATAATTCAGATTTTGACTTGTCAGATAATTCAGATTTTGACTTGTCGGACGATGAGGTGGAAAATAAAACAACTTCGTCTAGTAGCGAAAGCGCCATAACAGACGATGATATAGATCATTATATTGATGGTATTGAAAACATTTTAAATGAACCATCCATGTGGGAAAGATTAGTCTCTTTTTTTAGCAGTCGGTTCGATGGAACTATATCTATGATAACGCAACTTTTAAGATTTATGAGTCGCATATTATCTATCGGTATAAATTTAGGAAGCACTGTCCTTGCAGGAATTAAAGCATTATTTAAAGCTATTTTTAGTCTATTAAAAGCGTTGAAAAAGGGCGGAGATGCTATTGTTAGTGCTTTAGGTGTATTACAAAATGCTTTTGTTTCTTTAGTTCATATGTTAATACCATTGGGGGAAATAGTGTTACCGTTATTGGTATTAATATTGAATATGTTAGAATTTTTATGCGCTTATGTTTTAGGACCTATATTACGATACTCTCCTTATGTTGCCAGCGCAGTTGTGGAGTTTGTTTGGAATAGTTTCGCGACTTTAATGGATGGTATTATTAATATATTTACTAGTAGTGACAGAACATCAGGTGGAAACCAGCGAATGCCAAGAATAAGATTAAGAAATTCTCCTATTGTTAGACTACTACAAGATGCTGGTATGAGTTTAGAAGAAATACGACAGCGAAGACCAAATTATTTTAAAGGTAGTGAATTTAAAAAGTCGTTTATGGGGGGGAGAAGAAAAACCAGAAGAAAAACCACAAGAAAAACCAGAAGAAAAACCACAAGAAAAACCAGAAGAAAAGCCATAAAAAAACAAAAAAGAAAATCTCGCAAAAAAAGAAAATCTAGAAGAAAATCAAGACGTTAAAGTATTTATAAAGAAGACGAAAAACAAATACTGAATGAAAGTATTAATAAACAACAGTATCTTTTTAAAATTGAATATATTTGAATATATTCAACTAAACGGGTGTTAAAACAAAAAAAGAACCCATCGTTGGATACAAAAGATGAAAACAAAACTTGATGAACTTTATAAATTATGGCATTTTGTCTTATCTAAATTTTAAAAAGATACTATACGTTTTATTTATATTGGCAATGATACGCTTGTCTGAGCACCGGTTCTTGTTGTAACGCTATACACGCTTCCATTTACGCGATGTGATCGAACAATAGAACCATTGTTGCTGCATCTTTTCAAACCACGTTGCCGATTTTCTTGCTTTGATGAAATCATCTACTATCCAATTGTAGCTATTTGATTATTTCACTACAATATCAGTTAACAATTGTGATTCCCAATAATATTTTTTTTTAATTACTTGAAAGTTAATAAAATTGAAGTAATTAAAATATATTTAATGTCAGGTATTAAAACAAAAAACCAACAAACCAACAAACAAACCAACAAACAACAACAATGGCTTCATTAACAACACTTTCCTGCTTAAATTCTGTAAAACGTGGCGCTGTCACAACAAGACCAGACGCTGTACGACCTCCTGCTGTCATTATATTTGAATATATTGGTGATCGGTCAGGATCAACGGAAAATATTGCGGCTGCTCAAATGACAGGACTCCAAAAATGTATTGATGATAGAAGGGAAGACGCAAATAATACTGGTGCTACATGTTTTGTCAGCATTACAACATTTGATGACGAGGCGACCACATTTACAACCGAGTGGGGTGGTGATGAATATGCCAATATTAAAGATATTCCAAAGGTTATTGATGTCCAAAAAATGTTAGAACCACGCGGTTGTACACGTTTGATTGACACTGCTTATGAAAGAGCCATTGCGTTTGAAAACAAATTATCAGAGATTCACGAGTCATTAAAAGGTAAGGATAACGACAAAGTTGTCGCTGTATTTACTCTTTCAACTGATGGAATGGACAATGCTTCAAATAAGTACAAAATCCAAGAATTAAACGCGGTTATTCGGCGTCTAAGAAACAGCGGTGCTGAAATGATGTTTTTGGCAGCAAATCAGGACGCAATTGCTACCGGAGCAAATTTCGGATTTGCTGCCTCACACGCCATGACATTCGGAGCAACCCCGAGCACAGCAAAAGCAGCATTTAATGGAATGTCACAAGTAACGCGAGATTCATCCGAGGGAATGCCTTCGCCTGGTTTCTCTCAAGCGATGAGACAATCAAGTGCCCCGACCGATAATGCATCGTCATACAGTCAACCAACAATGCCTTCTTCGTTAAGAATGACGACTTGTGTTCCCCAAACACCACAGCCAAATGATTTACATTCGTTTTCTAGCCAGTCTGTGGCTCCCCCTTTAACCCGATCACCAGTTGTCCATTTCCATTAGGGATTAAAAATCACTTTGTATTATAATTGTATGAACATATGAATATATCAATAAATGTATCAATAAATGTATATAAAAATTCTTTTTTTCTTTGTTTTCGCCCTGATTTTTACCACAATAGATACCAGTAACCTATCGAAAGACAAGCAAATTCTGCTTAAGTTATTGTGTGAATATGCATTATATCGTGCATACTTGCTGTTATAAAGGCTATTTGCGGTTATGTAAGCCATTTGCGGTTATGTAAGCCATTTGCGGTTATGTAAGCTATTTCCCGTTTGTAATTAAAGCTAGATTACACCCTATTACAACTGTCAGTTGTGATATCAGCGTAATGAGGTTTTCTAGATTCGACTATAGTGGAAAATGAGGTGAAATATCATATTTTCTCCTTATGTTTTCTTTAAATCTTTCCAATTCTTCCTTTGTTGTTTTATCAGGATTCATTTTCATTATAAGATGACATTCTTTACCACCCATACGCCTATCAAATATTAAATGTGGTGCGGTACGCACGAACAATGGGAAAATTGTTTTTAACCATAAACCAAATTGTGTACAGTAGTCTTCCGATATATAAGCAAAGTGACAAGGTATATTTTCTATAGTAAAATATGATTTTAAAAATGGGTCATTATCGTCATCAACGATTTCAATGTTATTTTCTAAATTATATAATATTTCTTTTATTTGTTCTAATTTTTCTAAAATGGTTGATTTTGATGAATTTGAACTACACATCGGTTTTCTGTACAACGAATTTCTATAATCATTGAATTTTTGAACGTGAATTGGATGTCTTTCAATTCGAAAGAATTCACGAAAAAGTTGTTTTTCTTTATTATAACATTCTTTACGATACCATACATATTCCGGTAGCATATCGTGTGTAATTCCTTCGGGTAATTTTAGTCTAGCTTTTCGCCTTTTGCTTTCTTTATCCCGTATATTTTTCCATTTTTGTTTAAATGATATATTTTTGCGTTCTTTTTTAAATGACATATTATTATTCTATCATATGTTTAATTTTAATTCAATTTTTAAATTAAAATTAGTTTGAATGACAATAAATGTTGCTTTTATTCTGATATTTTTCTTTCATTTTTGCTTTCCGTTTGGATTTTTTTTTATACGATGTTTTCTTTTACCACCATCCAAATCTGTAAATAATTCATTAACTTCATTCCGTAAAAGGTCATCTTCATTGCGACTGTGTTGTTTCTGATTTAGTGTCCGCCAGAATATACGACTTGAATATATCAAAAAACACGTATTATAGTTCTATTATAAATATTAAATTATTTTATATAATTATATTAATGGAAAAAATACCCAACGAACTTTACGCGCATATTTTTAGTTACTTAAAAACAAATGAATTAAAACCTTTTAATAAATTAAGTGATGTAATAATTAAATCAAATGTTATTTGGGAACCAAGAACAAAAAAAAAATTTAATATTAAAGAAAGCATTAACTATTACCAAGAATATCAATGGCAATTAAAGTTAAAAAAACACCAAACAGCTTATAAAAGACAGTGGACACTTGGGTGCGTTGGCAGAATCAATCCGTTAATTAAACCAATCTTGAACAAATCCGTTATTTTTTAATTTTTTTTTTAGTTTTAATATTATAATCTCAAATTGGGCTATAAAAACATTATGAGAGAGAATTTAAAAATTATATACATGAGTTAGCAAAAGTGTGTAATTTGATTAACATGTTCTGAACTACATTAAAACGACAACCAATATTCTGCGAGATTTGGAAAAAAAGAAATCAAAATAGTATAAGAATTAAAAGATGGTTGTCTAGTACATTCGGTTATTGGAAATTTTGGAATTCATTGTCTCCCGAAGCGGACATTTAACATAAATAAAGCATCAATGTAAAACTATCCGCATGAAAAACAGAATAATTTTCAATTGATTTTATTCTTGGAAAGTAAAATTTGACTTCACACTATTTTGTTCACACTAGAGTATTAAAAAAACACGGAATTAAAGAACACTAAACATTGCTTCCAATAAAATTTCATTATCTGATTATTTTAAGTTTAATTTGGTGTTTTTCAAATAATAATATTTTAATTTATAATATATAAAATTAGAAACTTTTAAATTAAAAAGGTGTGAGAATTGTCTGTTATCCAAAGTATTTAAATAATAGATGAGTAAATCATTTATAATGTCACAGGTAGTATATATCAGTCATTTTGACGATGGAAAACAAAAATACGAAAAATATGTTAATAAATGGCTTGTAATAGGTAGCAAATTTAATGGTGGCAAACTGGTATTAAAAAACTTTTATAAGTCAGATATTGTCGTTTCGTCCATATCCAGCTGGAAAACAGAGATTTATAAGGAAGACAATCCTTCTTAAGTTGCTGGTGGGAAAACATATGAGTTCTATATACCATTTGCTGTTCGGATAAATTTATAATAGATTTTTTATATTTCCCTTTTTAAAAATATTCAACAACTACGTGTTGTTGAATATTTTTAAAATATGATATTTGTATATTAGATGCTTGAGTAGAAAATAAATAGAAATTAATATTTTCAATATAATGAAAAAAAAGAAGAACACACAAGAGAAGAAC
>Ga0209279_10002032_pt1 | contig 10125 bp, 5 predicted proteins | sample CoawatmetaG00DNA_3_FD_187508 | JGI IMG/M metagenome (GOLD analysis project Ga0209279, IMG submission 187508) | Marine microbial communities from the West Antarctic Peninsula - Coastal water metaG006-DNA (SPAdes) (version 2) | ecosystem: Environmental > Aquatic > Marine > Coastal ... | reverse complement strand
TCACAGAAGAACGATTCAATATGTTAGAGAGTAGTCTTAATAGCATTGATCTGACTAAGGTGATAGAAGCGGAGGACGAGACTGACCTATCAGGTGAGGCAGCATGTGCAGGAGGTGCATGTGAAATCCCTTAGTGGCATAGGTATTGCATTGTACTACTGTACTGTCAAGGATTAGACAGTAAAAAGCCCCATTGCTGTCAAGAGCTTTGGGGCTTTTCTTTGGGTGGAGTTTACTTCTCTTTAGTGCTGTAAGGCCGACCTTCAAATTTGAATCCTGTCTGGCCTTTGCCCTTTGCGCTTATCTGTGCTGCTCTAAACGCCTTTGCTGACTTGCTACCTTTAGGATAAACAGGATAGTCAGAGGGGTTTATTCGATTGTCAGTTCCTTTTCCTTTAACCTTCTTGGCTAACATACGCTGTATCTCGCCTTGCTGCGCTACTTTCTTTTTATCAGCAACCTTTTTAGCGGCAGCTTTCTTAGCCTTAGTAACATAATCAGGTGTACCCCTAGCAGAAGATGGCTTCTTAGGTTTTTTATCACTATCCTTTATTATTGATTTTGCTATTGCGCCAACACCACCTGCGCCAGCAACAAAGCCTTGGACACGGCCTATATTTTTACCTCTGCCGTAAGACTGTGAATGTTTACTAAGGTCATGGTTAGTCTGCTGCCTGTCACTAGGTTTCTGAAGTGCCCTCTTCTCATTCTTTATTGTCTGCTTCGCTGCTGTTATGGATCTCTTAGTGAACTTCTTAATAGCCATAGCAATTCCTTTTGAGGCAATGTATCGGGCTACTACGGGTGCTGCTGCTACTATTAATGGTACGACTACTGGCATAATTACTTTCCTTATTAATTAAAAATATCCCATATAGATTTCTCTTTAGGTACTACTTTATCAGGTTCACCTTGCTCCTTGAGTATATCAATAGCTGCTTGGTTTAACTGTCTTTCTAACTCTACCCTAGAACTGCTGTCCTCAATAGGAACTCCTTCTTGTAAGTCCCCTCTTAAACTTTCCCTATGATAATCAGATGTTTCACTATCTGCTTTCTGTATAGTCCTTCGTATACCTCTAACATCATCCTCATTTCGTGGATCATCTTCGGGATATCTATCCTCTTTTAATATACTATCTGTTCGGTCTGATGTATCATCAAACATCTCTGTAGTAAATTCATCGGGTCTTCCCGATAACAAAAAGTCTAAAGCTTTCTCCCCATACTTAGTTAAAAAAGCTACTGGATCTTCTAGGGCTTTGGCTCTAACTATTTTTATACCCCTATGGGTGTACTCATGACTCCATACAGGTTCATCTGCCGCAGTGCTAGACACCATAATATCGCCACCTTTTACTCTGGAATAGTCTTGCCTACGAACTCCCTCCCTCTGAAGTTGACCCTGAACAGCTTTAGTAGTGGCATCATTATCTATAGGAAAATAAGCTGCTGTGTAACTACCTTCGCCAGCATCAATCACTTTAGATATCTTAGGATCATACCCTAGCCTTGCTAATGCATTCCATGATAGCTGCTTGTCCATCTCTGACCGAAACTCTATATCACCTAGCTGATCAGAAGGATTAGTGGAATCGCCATATGGGACTGTCCTCTCTGGAAGACCCCCCTTTGCAAAGCCCATTGCTTTCATCTCTTCTACTAGACCACCCTTATTAAACAGTGCCTTACCTTTAAGGATAGACTCTTTCATGGCAGGTGTAATCTTTATGTGTGAGTATGCGGAGTTAGTAGCATCAAAATAAGAACCAGCCGCATCTTGTCCTGCATTAAAGTACTTCTCCTTAAAGGCATCGAATCTTAGTCGTTCACCATACGCCCCATTATTACCCGTCCTTTTGTAGTGTGCATAATCCTCTTTAGCAATGTCATAATCTTCTTTAGTCACATTAGATCTAAGAATAGGTCGGGGATTACTATCTTTAGAATGTTTACCAAACTCTATCTTGGCATTCTTGTCCATCTTTTTAGCCATCTTTTGTAATGCAGTAGGTACAACTACGTCATATATATTACTCAGTGACTCTTGTCTAATCTTGCCTTGTTCATCTACAGGAGTCCTTGAAGAATCATTACCCCAGTATCTAACTACTTGTGATCTACCATTAGGCCACGACACAGAATCATAACCCTCTTTAACTGCTTTAAATAACATGGCATTTAATGCAGCCGCCATCCACTTTTCCCTGTTCTTTAATGGAGCGTCAGGTTTTAATTGCCTAGTCCACCTTTCGTATGCAACATTAGTACCCTCCTCTTTATCCATATTTGCTAATTTATCTAGTTTAAATCGGTACGCTTCGTGAGATTTTAGGTTGTCCTTAGTTTTCTGTTCATCCAATAGCCTAGCATAATATCCGTTTAGTTCTTCTTGACTAGGAAATATAGTTTTTAGAAGTTCATTAGAATACTCTTTTCCTTTAATCTTCCTTGCTTCGCTTAAGGATAGTCCAAGCTCCGCAGCTTCAGCTACACTGGTAAATTCAAGCAGTTGCTCAGGGGTGGAACCTATAATATCTCTGTCAAAATCTGCTGCGTCTTTAGCATCTTTATATAATAGCCTTGCCTTTTCAATATTATCTTCTACTTTTTTTACAAGTTTATCTACTGGCAACCTATAGTATCTGTCCTCTACAGGTACATTAAGATTAGTTTTGTGCCAGTCCGATTGAATTTCATCTATAGCTAGGCTCTTACCTCCCCCTATATTTCTATCAGTTATTCTCGTATGAAAGATAATGTTCTGATCGTTCTGGTGATGCCCATCTGTAAAAGTAATTGCCCTTAGTTCTGCGCTCTTAGCTTTAATCTCCCTGCTAATTTCCAAAATTCTCTTGGTTACTTCTGCTGCCCGTGGGGTTACGGCAAGCTCCATGTCGGCAGCCATTTCTATTTCATAATCAACCTCTTCGGCTTCACCCCAAGTGAGCGACTCTGCATCTGCATCATCAGGATCTGTAAGTGCTTTCTTTTGTGCAGCCTTCATTTTTTCGACCATAGGTTCTAGTAGTTTTGCTCTCTCCTCTCGTAAAGCTCTATACTCTTCTTCTAATTTAGGACGATCCTTATTTTTTAAGTCAATAACAGATTTCTCTAATCCTTCAGTGTCTGTATCAAACTCAAACAATAACTCCTGATAGTTTGCACCCCCTACAGTATTGTACTTAAAGAACTGACTATTGTTAGGGGCAGTAACTGGTATAACTTCTAGTGTTATGGATCTATTTTTAGCCTGTCGTAACGCTTCATCTAGTGGTATTGGTTTATTACCCAGTGTATCTACGTAATCACTAAACGTACTCCACTCAATCTCATCATCTTTAGCCCCCCTCTTCTTGAGTAGTGGCATTAGCTGTGCAGCGTTTACATTGTTAGGTACTTTGGGGTCATTAAGCATTGCTATTATTCCCTCTTCAATACCAGAGGTAAAGCCTAGCTCGTCTACATTTAAGGTGGGGCTAGGGCGAGATGCAGGTAGCCTAAGTTGCTCACTCACAGGTACAGGTGCTGGTTCTAACTGAGGTACGTCTTCATTACCTCTAGGCACACGATTAATATCTAGGGGGTCAGCTAAGTCAGACGGAGGTACAAATCTATTCGCTTCCTCAATCTTATTGAAAGCAGTCTTTACACCTGAGGTTGTCTTCTTAGCAGCAGTCTTGGCAGCACTAGCCGCAGCACCGCCAAAGGCCACTGCACCTAACTCTGTTCCAGCAGATATTGCCATACGATCTTTCTCAGGTAAGGCATTCCACTGCTCTTCCGTATAGTCAATAGCACTGTTAACTGTTTCACCTAACATTCCTCTATTGTCTTTCCAAAAATCTCCTAAAGCAGACACGCCTTTACCCAGTAGTTCCTTACCTGTGTCGCTGTACTCTTGTCCTATGTCAGTGCGAGGTATGTAATCAAATTCTTTTTCCCTAGCTTCTGCTGCACGTATCATCTCGTCTTCTGGTACACCAGTAACACGATCCACTAAAGTCTGTCCTGTGTTTAGAAAACCTCCCACCATACCTGACACTACATCAGCACCATGATCTAATGCACCTACAATTTCATCCATGTATGTAGGTTCTTCTGTGGGTAGGCTGGCATCAAAACCTTCTGCGGATAAGTCTTTTTTATACTGCTTAATTGATTCTTCTAGTGTCATTAGTTAACGTCCTTATATATTCTTTAACAGAGTTAAACCTACATCCCATCGTTTGTCCTGATATATAGTAGTAGTAGCACTTTGTCCACTAGGTATTTCAGAAGGATCTAGTTTTTTATGTCTTAAATATGCCTCGTCTACTAATTTACGCTTATCGGAGGGTAGGCTTTGCCACTTTGCCTTTGATTGAAGAGAAGTTTTCCTGTCAAAGTTTATTCCATTTATATCTTCCTGTGCTAGTATTTCTGCTAGAAGTGTAGCCCTTGCAATAACCTTATCAATTTCTAATTTCTTCTTTGTACGAGTCCATTCATTTTTGTATTCGTCTAAATCCATTAAAGATTTCATAAATTCATTTAAGGGTACGCTCATTTTCTTTCTAACTAAAGCGTCTAATGTTCTATTACCAGAGTCCCTCGTAATAAAATACTTCTTAATACCAAACTTCTCCAGTTCACTCTCCACTTCGGTAGGTTTACCTTGAGATATTATACCTGTCATTTGAGAGGAAGGGGCAAAGTCACTTCGCTCTGGATTACCTGTAGTAACACTGTATCTTGGTGGTAGTTGCTGAGACAAAATTGGAGTGTTACGTTGCAATTCATTTACCCCTCTTTTATAAGCACTGTCCCAGAATCCATCACCATTAATCTGAGTAGGATCTCTAATGATGGATTCCTCGTCATCAAATGCGGTAACCACCTGCTTAACAAATTTAACAGGGGTAGCAACCTGACCAAATAATCCAAAGGTAAACTTACCAAACCTCTCCCCTAGTCTTTCTAGGCTCACCTCGTCAGCATCTGTTATACCACTGAAGTCTGAGAAAAATCTACCTGCATCTGAGAATGGTGCTTTCTGTAATCCCAGAATACCCTGTGAAATATCCCTCCAGATTATGCTACTGGCAGCACCTGTACCTGCCTTAAAAAATAAGTCTCCCATTGCTAAGTAAGCAGGTAGGGGGTACATTGCAGATACATCCACAGCCTCCCCATTATCTCCTCTTATAGATAGTGCGCTTATATCTTGATTCTCTGACCTATATTTAATAGCCGCCATAAGCATGGCTGTTCCAATAACAGTTCGACCGAACTCTTCTGCTGCTTCTTTTTGTGAACGAATTGCTGCTACATTCTGCGTTTCTGAAGTTGATTGTAATAACTTTTTATACTTCATAGATTTAGAACCTGCACTTAGTATATTAAAGAAGCTATATTTATATTGAAAGTTTACTGCATTCATCATGAAACGCATGAACGGAAACTCTGTAGTAGCAATAAGAGGGAGTTCTTCAATAATGCCTATAGTATTTCTAGCTATAGCAGATTTTGCAGGGGCAGAGAAAGTTGCCTTTAGTGCTTCTTCTACAGCTTTCTTAACCACGGGTCTAGGTATAACCTTACCCTGAGCAAGTATCTTCTTAGGGTCTAAGTTAAAAGTTTTAAGCTGCCGTTCAATACTATCTATGAATACACCAGACCTTATGAACTGATCTTGTGCTATGTTAAGAGCGTTAACCCCACGAACAATTTTATTTAATTCATTTTCACCTGCTTCGTTTGTGGTACGTAGTAGTGAACGGGCTAGTTTAGTATGGTCTTTTAGTATAAGATCCGATAATGCTCTGTTATTTCCATAGGTAAGAAGCTTACCAAATAGGCTAAAGGAATCTCTAACTATGTCATTAACGCCATCTACTGTACCACGTACAGAACCCCTGCCTTCTGATGCTGCACGTAGCCCTCTACCTATAGCTAATGTACTCCCTGCAAGAATGCGAGTTCCTGATTCTAAAGTTACGTAGGATGATGCACCTCCAATGTTACGAATAGTAGTTATGGGCATAGATGTAAGTAAGGCTCTACGTGCTCTATCCCAACTCTTAGCAGTGTCCCATACTCGCTCAAAGAAACTCATGGATATTAAGTCTTCATTCTTAGAAGGATCTAGTATAGCCTGTTCTCTAGGGGTAAGATTCCTAAACTTATTCATTCTACGACCATTAATACCATATCTACCTAGAGTAGTACCGCCTATATCCGCAGATAGTCGCATCATCTGTGCAAACTCTTCCTGTGAAATGTCTGCTTTCTTTAACTGAACTTGTATAGTTTCAGATGCTAAATCTAGTGCGTCCTCAAATGCAACCTCCTGCATACCATCTTTTGTTTTAAGAGATTTATTATATAGAGGATGCTTCTTTCCAACCCTTAGTGTCTCCCCCATAATGTAGGGAGTTAACTCGCCTCGTCTTTCTGGAGTCATTATGGTAGCCACTACATCCATTACCGCATCAGAAAGTTGCTCGTCATCTACCTGTCTTAAATTAGGTACAAGTTCCATTATTCTCTCAGCAGAGTCTATAATATCATCCGTAATTGTCGTCCGTAACGCTCCCGTAGCAGCATCGGTAGGTAGTATGTTACTATCCATTAACCTCTGCGCTCTTACATTATCATATACAGTATCACCTCGGCCCAAACCATCTGCTGTAGAAGCGGCTCCTTGCTGTGCAGACCGACCATGAGTAGCAGAAGAGGGATCTATGTCTACTCTTATTTGATCTAACTCGCTACGTAATGCACCAGCGTAATCTGTGTTTCGTGCGCCCTGCCTTAATCCTAATATGTTTAGTCCCGTACCTACAGTGCCATTTAATAACCCCATAGCAGTTATTAGTTTCCAATCTTTCTCGTCCCTCATGTCTATAAATTCACCATCCTTCATACCCTCTGCTCTCTGCTCAACAGTCTGGACTGCTGCTTCCTGCACTGCCCCAAGTAAAGTTTCCACAGATCCTGCTATGGCAATACGGGGTACTGCATTTCTTAGTGCGGTGCTTAGTAGCACTTGACCTGCCATACGACCTCCCACAACCTTGAGTGCCATAGCAGTACCTAAAGTTACTACGTTAACTGGATCAAGTACGCTGGCGTATATGTAGTCCTGTACTGCACTGAAAGCACTACCACCCCCATCTGAAAAAGCACCTGGCATTTTTTTGTATGCAGTATATAAATAAGCAAAGTTACCTTTAGCTGCATCATCTGCTTTACCTAACCACGTAATACCCTTACCTGTCTTGTATAAGTTTGATTCAAGCCACCGCATGTGCGTGAAGTATCGTTCAGCATACTCTTCTTTAGATTCACCTTCCTGTCTAGAACCTGACTTACCATCACGGGATGTGAGGTAGGCACTAATACTATTTTGTACTGGTGCTAATTCAAAGAACTCTGCATTATATAAATTTACATCAGGCTCTTTGTATTTGACTCCTAGATCCTCTGGGTTATACACAAAGTTTGAAAGATCAGTATTTACTGGTGTAGTATTTTGTTCTTGTTCCTTCTGGGGTTTAATTTCATCAGGTACAACTTCTTCTATAACCTCTTCTTCAATATCAGTGTCGGCAGAACCCAATACAAAATTGTCAAGGGTGGCTACCTCTTCTTCTATAGTAGGAACTATAGTTGATGCGCTTCCCGTACCTTCATTTTTATAATCTTCAGAGTCATCTGTACCACCAAGGATCATGTCTTCCAATTTTATTGACATATTTACTCCTATTGCGTGATACTAGATAGTGTAGCTATAACATTGTTTACAGTTGCTGGATACTGAACTTGAGTAGCAAATCCATTTAATACTTTTATTAAAGCTTCTGCTTTTTCTGTGTCCCCACTGGCTATGTATTTTTTTGCTGCTTTACTAGCTTGCCTAGCCAAGCGTTCAACCGCAATCTCCGACATTGTACTGTAATCTGGTACGCCACCAGCAAGACCAGGAGGTAGTATGAAATCATTGCTAATTAAATTTACTTCTGCCGCACTAGAATTTGAATTTTGTCTAGTCAAGTCCTGTATAATAGTAGCCCCTGTCACTACTGTATTAACAACTCCATTTTTAGTATTAGTTGGTATAGTATAAAAGTAGTCACTATTAATAGTATTTATAGGCATACCCTTTACTATAGTAATAGGATCATCCTCTGTTCCCGAACCTATATTATCTGAGTATTGTAAGCCCCCTAACATGTCAGGTACTTTATCCTCAGGAGATAATACTATTTCCCCCTTTGGAGGTGGCTTAGGTAGATACTCACTATATACAGCTTTGAGCAATTCATATGGTTTTCCTGACACCCCTTGATCTTGTGTAATCTCCATCCACATCTGCGCTGCTTCTTTCTTGGCTTCTCCAAATAACCTAAAATGATCTTTATTATTTTTATCTAGTATAGTAAAAGAACCATCTTCGTTTCTCTTAAAAGCACCTGCTTTATCTGCACCAAACTTCTGATTCATTTTTACAAGTAATGATTGATTAAATACATTATTAAGCGTTGAGTTAGTATACTCACTTGCACCCTCAGGTGACTTTGCATTATAGTATAGAGCAGCTTGTATCTGTATAGTTGCTAAGTCTGCCGTTAGACTTTCAATAAGATTTTTATCTTGCTCTTCTTCTGGCTTCCGCATTTCATCCCTTAGTGCCATGCCAAAATAAACAGCACCCCCCTCAAACGTCTGTGGATTTTTTGCAAGGTCTGCTGCCCGTAGCATTTTTTCATGCTCTACAAGGAGTTTGTCTTTATCCATACCCTCTTTAATAACAAAATTCTGCAAGAATACTTTGCGTTTTGCTTGAAGACCACGGAGCTTACGTTCTGAGACTAAGACAACTTCTTCCGCAGCAGTAGATGTTATAAGCGCATTAATCTGTACTAGTTGTCTGGATGCATAATCATATTGCTGCTTAGAAGTTAGCAATGCTTGCTGTGCCACAGGGTCACCTGCATAACGAACAAGTCCCTGTGCAACTTTATCATCTCTTTGCCTGTCAAAACTGTTACTAGACGCAGCTAAGGATTCCTCAACTGAGTATCCTAAGCCCGATGCAAGACCTGCCCTGTTACGCACAGACGCTGAACTAACAGACTTAGGTGTGGTATCACCAAACATTTTATTTAGTATGGAACCACCTACAGGAGCAACACCTGTATTGCTATACACATCTGACGTATTAACAGTACCCATGATTGTCTGATCTACGTAGTCTTCCCACGTTACACCTGATGGCTTACCCTGCATAGTTACCAGACCAGAGGCATCTACTGTCTGCCCCGTTGGTAGAGATTTCTCTTTAGTACGTATTGAATCTAAGAAAGAAGTAGCAGACTCTAAGCCCCCCTCTAATATAACAGCCACTTGATCATTTGATAGTTCACGTTGCTTTAGCTGGTTACCTAAGTTTATATACTGCTTCTTTTCTTCAACTCGCTTATCCATTATCTCAGTGCCACGTTGAACACCAAAGTCTAAGTACTTATCTATACGGCTGTCTATGTCTTTACGCTGTTTAGTTACAGTATCTGCTACACCACCAAGTACACCAGCACTAAATGCTCCTAAGTTAAAACCCATTATGAAACCCCTCTAGCCATTAAACCTATTACTTTCGGCATCTCTTCTTCTGCCACTTCTTCTTCTACCTCAGGGTTCATGTAATCCATACTTACATTATCCATAACTTCTTCTAGCTTCTTTGTATTTAACTTTTCAGTGGCTTTACCTTCCATAGTATAGTCAAGGTCTAGCTTCTCACAGACAGCTACCATGAACTCCGCAATTACAGGGGCTGCTAGTGTAGCTACATCCATTGTGTGTAATCCGTCCATGTTGCCACCTGCTACTAATACATCTACAGCAGTGGTAATAGGCAGACCATCATTAATAGATTCAAATAGATCCATGCTGATATCCATGTTGGCTAACCTACTAATGTAGAAGTCTATAGCCTCTTCTGGAGTATTGTATTTAGCTGGCTGCTCCCAAGGATATGCTCCTAACTCACCTGTTAAAGATTGTCCAGGAATTGGTGCTTCAAATGTTTCACTCATATTAGGATCTCTTACTTCTAATGTTACGTATGTAACCTGCTATG
>Ga0209279_10002031_pt1 | contig 10126 bp, 8 predicted proteins | sample CoawatmetaG00DNA_3_FD_187508 | JGI IMG/M metagenome (GOLD analysis project Ga0209279, IMG submission 187508) | Marine microbial communities from the West Antarctic Peninsula - Coastal water metaG006-DNA (SPAdes) (version 2) | ecosystem: Environmental > Aquatic > Marine > Coastal ... | reverse complement strand
GTCCTATTATAGAGATTAGTGCAAAATAATTTGATACAGAGAAAATATAAATACCCCACCAAAAAAATACCTCTCCGAAATAATTCGGATGCCTGCTATACGCCCACAGGCCTGTTTTTAAAAAGACTTTATCTTGGGTAGAATTTTTTTTAAAATTATCAAGTTGATTGTCCGAGATTACCTCCCATAAAAAGCCAATTACAATAATCGCTAATCCAATCTGGTTGATCAGGCTAATGGTAGCATTCTCGTCTGTACTTAATACAAACTGTATTGGTAGAGTTACACACCAAATAACTATTCCCTGTAGGAGGTAGACTTGTCTTAACGTAAATAAATTAAGGCTCAGACCTGGTTTTTTCCAATCGCGTAATTTTGTGTAGCGAACATCTTCTCCATGACCAATTTTTCTTTTTAGCATTAAATAAGTTAGCCGAATTGACCATATTGATACTGAAAAAAATATAATGCCCTTTGTCATGATTGGAGCATTAGACAAAAATATTGATAGCAAGGTAATAAGTAAAATGATTGGTGCAAAAGCCGTATCAATGATACTAATATCTTTGATAAGTATTGAAATAATCCATAAAACTAAAATACAAAAAGTACATAAAATAAACGTATTTATTATTATTGGCATCATCATTATTATTTATAAGTTTAATTGTGCAAGTTATCAATATAATAATGTATAATTCTTGAAAATCGAAGGTTTTTTATAATAATTGCATGAATAAAAATAAATTAAATTCTTTGCGACTTCCTGTGATAGTTGCTCCAATGTTTCTTGTATCTGGTCCAGAGCTTGTAATAGCAAGTTCTAAAGCTGGACTTGTGGGTTCTTTTCCAGGCCCTAACGCTAGAACTATTGACGATTTAGAAAATTGGATGCATGTGATTACATCTCGTCTTGATGGAGAGTTATGGGCATTTAACATGATTGCTCATAAAACTTATGATAGGTTTCAAGATGAATTAGATTTAATTGCTAAATTTCAACCTCCTATTGTTATTACAGCATTAGGGAGTCCTGCAAGGGTCCTAGAAACAGTTCATTCATATGGAGGCATAGTAATAGCAGATGTTAATACTGTTGAGTATGCAAAAAAATGTGTAGAGTATGGAGCTGACGGACTTGCCTTGGTTAGCTATGGAGCCGGTGGCCACACGGGGACTTTGTCACCCTTTGTTTTTACCTCTCATGTTAGAGAATTTTTCGATGGAATTATTGTTTTAGCAGGCTCAATATCAAATGGAAGTCATATAAGAGCAGCTCAATGTCTTGGCGCAGATCTGTGCTACATGGGAACTAGATTTATCGCAACAAAAGAAAGCATAGCTGTTGATGAATATAAAGATATGGTTACGAGATCTCAAAGCACTGACCTTAGATTAACGAACTTATTTACTGGAGCAAATGCATATTATCTAAAAGATAGCATAATAAATAATGGGCTTGACCCAGACAATCTTGAGACAAATGAAAAAGGTTTTAATATTTCAGGATCTCAAGATAAGATTAGTGCTTGGAAGGATATTTGGTCAGCGGGTCAAGGCGTGGGATTTTCTAAGGAAATTCAAAGTTTAGAAGAAATTGCTATCGCATTAGAGGAGGAATGGAGAATAGTTAAATTATGAAAATTACAAAAGTAAATACCGTAGAATCCTCACTTTTAACTAGAGATCATCCCTATATGCAAGGAGCTTGGGAAACATTTTATGATGAATATAATGCTGTTAACTTAGATGCAATTGGAGAGATTCCCAAAGATTTAGATGGCGTTTATATAAGAAATACAGAGAATCAGGTGCATGAACCAATAGGAAGATTTCATCCATTTGATGGAGATGGAATGCTTCATTCTATTGTCTTTAATCAAGGTAAGGCAGATTATAGAAATCGCTTTATTCAAACAGAAGGTTTTCAGGTAGAGCAAAAATTCAAAAAATCTAAGTGGGCTGGTCTAATGGAAAGACCGGGGTCATCTGAATTACCTGGTTGGGGCGCCCAAGGCTGCCTAAAAGATACCTCCTCTACAGATGTTGTAGTTCACAATGGAAAAGTTTTAACTACGTTTTATCAGTGCGGAGATGGGTATAGCATGGATCCCATAACACTAGATCCAGCTGGTAAGGTAGATTGGGCCCCAATTAACGGAATTTCAGCACATACAAAAGTTGATCTGAAGACGGGAGAGCTGTTATTTTTTAATTATTCAAAACAGGCTCCATTTATGCATTATGGGGTAGTAGACAAAGATGATAACTTAATCCATTACACCCCTATACCTCTTCCGGGTCCCCGCCTACCTCATGATATGGCGTTTACGAGTAATTATTCTATCTTAAATGATCTGCCTTTATTTTGGGATGAGGAAATGCTGAAAAGAAATATTCATGCAACAAAATTACACGATCTTCCATCAAGGTTTGCAATCATTCCTAGGTTTGGTTCTGAAAAAGATATTAAATGGTTTGAAGCCAATCCTACTTATTGCCTACATTGGAATAATGCCTATGAGAGCGGTGATGAAATTATTGTAGAAGGTTATTTTCAAGAAAATCCTGAGCCAGGTAACTACGAAGGAGCGCCTCGAGGCCTTGAGAGAATGATGGCATTTTTAGATAACCATTTACTAAAACCGAGACTGCATAGATGGAGGTTTAATCTTAAAACTGGCAAAACTATTGAAGAGTCATTAGACGATAAGATTCTTGAGTTTGGTGCAATCAATCAACAATATGCTTGTACCAAACATCGTTTTACTTACAGCATGATGCCAACTAAAGGTTGGTTTACCTTTGATGGAATAACTAAACATGATCATGTTACCGGAAAATGTGAGGTATATGAATTTGGAATGGGTATATTTGGAAGTGAGGTTTGCTTTGCCCCTAGAATTAACTCAACGGATGAGGATGATGGATATTTGATATCAATTATTACAGACGTAAATAAAAAGAGTTCTGCTTGTGTGTTATTTGATGCTAAAAATATATCTTATGGACCAATATGCACCCTACCCCTTCCCCAGCAAATCTGCTCAGGTACTCATGCAACATGGGCTCAGATGAATGAGCTTGTAAGATAAAAATTGAATCCTGTTTATATTCTTGAATCAGTTAGAACGCCTAGAGCTAAGGCAAAGGAATCAGGTGGCCTTCATGAACTTAACTCTTTTGAGGTATTAGATTCCCTGTATCGTTATTATTCAGACAATGGAATCTTAGATCCTGAAACATTAAATGAAGTGATTCTGGGTTGTGTGACTCAATACGGAGAGCAAGCGGGCAACATTGCAAAATCTTCAGCAATGTACTCAGGTTACCCAGACCATATATCTGGACTAACTGTAAATAGATTTTGCTCCTCTAGCTTAGATGCAATAAATATAGGCTTCTTAAAAATATTATCTGGTCAGAATAGCCTTATTATGGCCGGAGGTGTAGAGATGATGTCGAGGGTTCCTATGCTGTCAGATAAGGCTGCAATATGGACTGATATAAATATTGCTCTCAAGTCAAAAGTATTCATGATGGGAAGTGGCGCTGATTTAATTGCCTCTGTTCATAGCATTAACAGGCAAGAAGCCGACGCTCAGGCTATGAAAAGCCAGCAAAAAGCATGTAATGCTCAAAAAAAAGGTTTTTTTAAATCAATAGTTCCTGTAACTAATCCGGTTAAGGGGACTATATGCTCAATTGATGAGTGCGTGAGACCAGACACAACGATTGAAAGCTTGGAATCTTTAAAACCAAGTTTTAAAGAGCTTGGTGACAGTGGTGTAGATAAGATTCAGTTAAAATATTTTCCTGAACTAGCGAAAATAGATCATATTCATACTGCTGGAAACTCTCCCGCAATGTCAGATGCGGCTTCTATTACCCTTTTATCAAGCTCAAAAAATTCTGCATCTTTTAAATATAAAGCGCGAGGTAAAATTAAAGCAGTTGCTGTTGTGAATGATAATCCTCTGTTTGTTCTCTCGGGATGCATTGAAGCAACTAAGCAATTAATGAAAAATGAAAACTTAAGTGTTAAAGATGTAGATATTTTTGAAATTCATGAAGCATTTGCTTCTACAATTATTTATGCTCAAAGAGAATTGGAGATTCCTGACGATAAGCTAAATGTTAATGGTGGATGCATTGCTTTAGGTCATCCCATGGGCGCTACTGGCTCTATAATGCTCTCTTCCCTACTAGATGAAATGGAGAGACGAGACTTAACTTTGGGCGTGGTATCAACCAGCGGAGCTGCTGGAGCAGGAACCGCCGTCCTAATAGAGAGGTAATCAACTTTATAACTTGCTCAACTAAACCTACTAAGATATATTTAATCTACTTAATAAATAAGGAGTAATAATGAGTAAAGAAACATTAGAAGTAGTTGAAAGCATGTTTGAAGCATGGGAAACACTAGACATGGAGGCTGTGATTAATCTCTGGCAAGAAGATGGCTATCTATGGAGCATGATGAATGCAGAAAAAACCCAAGGTCACGAAAAACTAAAGGTACACCTAGCCAGATTAATGGGAACTTGTACAAGGCTAAAGATCGAAGTGCAAACATTTCAAGTGTCTGGAAATACATACATGTGTGAATGCATAGATGATTTTGACACCGAGCAAGGTGGTCATGGCTACATTCCAACTGCAAGAGTTATGACAGTGAGAGATGGCAAGGTTGATCAATGGAGAGATTACTATAATCGAGCTACATTGATGGCTGCTATGGGGGTCGAGGAGTTTGATCCTAAGCAAGGCAAAAAATTGGAACCCGAAGATAAAAAACTTTTTATAATATCTTAGCTAGAGTGCCTGATTTATTTGATCCATTAAAGATCAGGTCTATAAAATTTTTAAATCGAGTTGTTGTTTCACCAATGGTACAAACTTCATCAGTAGATGGATTTGCAAATAGCTGGCACTTGGTACATCTAGGATCAAGAGCAGTTGGTGGTGCTGGAATGGTTATGACAGAAGCTGCAGCAGTCAGTAAGATTGGTAGAATCTGCAAGAATGATTTGGGCATTTGGAAGGATGCTCATATAAGTCAACTAAAAAAAATTGCATCTTTTATTAAACAGCAGGGCTCTATCCCTGGAATTCAATTAGCTCATGCTGGAAGAAAAGGTAGTTATACATCTCCATTAAACAAGAAGGGTTTAACTGCGTTAAAACCTCTGCCATTAAATGAGGGATGGCAAACTATTGCTCCAAGCCCTATTCCATTTGAAAAAAATGCTCCTAGACCCATTCAAATGAGTCAAAAAGATATTCAAAATGTAATTAGTTCTTTTGCCAAAGCAGCAAGACGAGCAGATAAAGCAAATTTTGATTTAGTTGAAGTTCATGCTGGGCATGGATACTTACTTCATCAATTTTATAGCCCAATATCAAATATTCGAAAGGATGAGTACGGGGGAAATATACACAATAGAATGAGATTAGCACTAGAAGTAGCAGAGGCTATTAGAGATGTATTGCCAGATAAGAAAATATTAAGTTTTAGAATTTCATATACAGATTGGATTAGTGGTGGCTGGAATTTAGAAGACTCAATTACTTTAAGCAAAGAATTAAAAAAGAGAGGTGTTGACATAATTGATGTAAGTTCTGGAGGAACCTCCCCAAATTCAGTGGCTATCGCAAAAGACTTAATTGAGGATAGAGATAAGATGAAAACCGAGAGCTTAATTCCCTTAGAGCCTGGTTACCAGGTAGAAGGGTCTGCTTCGATAAAATCAAAAGCTAAAATTAGAACAGCTGCGGTAGGTTTAATTACAGATGCTAAACAAGCTCAAGATGTAATTTTTTACAACAAAGCAGATTTTACTTTTCTAGCAAGAGAGCTATTGCGAGATCCTTACTGGCCGATAAGAGCAGCGATTGAGCTTAATCAAAGTCATAAGCTTTCAATACCTGGGCAATATTATTTAGCATGGAGAGATCAAGAAGATTTTCAATTCAATGGAATAAATATCCAATAATCAGTTATAAGGCATCAAAACTTTCCGAGGCATCCTCTCGAAAAATTAGGTTAGTAGAGTCGACTAGAGATTTAAAGCTCTTAGATAAACTATCTTTAGAAATATTAGAAAGAGAAATACCATCATTTTCATACATTTTTGCTACTTTAAATTTACCGCCACCAGCAATAAAGATATTTCCTGAGACATCAGGCGATTCAAGCAAAAACTCAATAAAGGGTGCTATTTTATCTGCAGTAAATTTTTCGGACTGATGCTCAGTAAGAAATGTTTTTGTCATGTTAGTTAAAGCAAATGGCGAAATAACATTTACATTTATATTTTTATTTTTTGACTCGAGATGCAGAGATAATGCAAGACCAACAATTGCCGCTTTTGCACAGGAGTATGCAGGCATTCCGTGTTGCCCATATAGGCCTGCACCTGAAGTCGTGAATATAATTCCTCCTGAATTTTGTTTATATATATGCTGGAAACAAGGGTGAGTAATATTGATCGTGCCAGTTAAATTTATATTAAGTACTTTATTAAAATCATCTAATGAAACTTTATTAAAGGTTCGCCCCTCTGATATGCCTGCATTATTAATTAAGTAATCAAGTGAACCAAACTCATCTAAACAATGTTCTAAGATTTCATTGCCACTATTGGGATCTTCAATGCTTGCATAATTAGCAAATGCTGTCCCACCATTTTGTTTGATTAGTTCAACTATGTGATCGGCTGTATTTATTTGTTCTGGATGTTTTCTATTATTGACAAGAACGTTCATGCCCTTAGAAGCAAGATGAAGAGCATAAGCTGCACCCAGACCTTTCCCGGCTCCAGTGATAGCTACTGTTTTAGTTTTAATAGAGGGCATAGATTTACTTTCTAAGCTTAGCAGTTTCTTTAAAGTCTATTTTCATATTCTTAATTGCTACTTTATATATCTTTCTTACCGCAGTTTTTGAGATCTTATTATTAAGTAAGTCCTCAAGCACAAGCGCAGGCTCTCTTTTTGCTGGATCACCAAAGCCACCGCTACCAGTAGTATGAATTTCGATTGTGTCACCTTTAAATAAGGGATGATCAATCTTTCCAGGAAGAGATATCTTCTTTTTTTTAGATATAACAGTTGTTGTACATAATGGTGCTGAATGGCCACCTTCTATGCCCCATGGTTTAAATTTCATTCTATCTCGCCTAAATGACCCATAACAATCGCCGCCCATCCATTGAACTTCTGCGGTATAACCAAGACCCCCTCTCCACGTTCCTGCACCGCCTGAGTCAGTCCATAAAAGACTTTTTTTAAATAGAATAGGTAATTTTGATTCACTTACTTCTATTGGAACAGGCGAACCATTGGTTGCACCATGCTCGGTAACATCAATACCATCTTTATTAGATCTAGCTCCATGCCCACCAGCATATGGACCACCTAGATGACCCTGAATTCTTTTGCCATCTAAGTCTTGGCCGACGAAATTAACCATAGTGTACTGGCCACTGTGAGCAGCTGTCATTTTGGAAGGAATTGCCTTTGCCATAACCCCACATACAACATCCTCAACTCGTTTAAGTGTGATTCCACGAACAGCGACAGGGGCTGGAAAATTACTATTAACAATTGATCCCTTGGGTAGATAAATATTAATAGGTCTAAAGCTTCCTTCATTATTTGGAACCCTATCTCCAGTTAAGGTTCTAACTGCATAATAAACTACTGAATTAGGGCATGAAGGAACATTGTTAATGGCTATGCCAACTTGTTTATCTGTACCTGAAAAATCAAATGATAAATTTGAACCCTTAACCTTTAAGGTTAAACATATTTTTACCGGTTTAGATGTTTTTTCAAGAGAATCGTCGTCAAGAAAATCTTCAAAATAGTAATCCCCATTTGGAATTTTTTTAATTTCATTTCTTGTCACCCTCTCTGCATAATCAAGAAGAGACTCTACACATTCGTTTACTTGATTAAAGCCAATTTTCGCAATGATGTCTTTATATCGCTTAACTCCTGTAAGGCAAGCTGCAATTTGACCACCCAGATCACCTTTTAAACTATGTGGGACCCTGCTATTAGCCAGGATTGTTTCAAACAGTGCGTGATTTACTTTTCCAGCTTTTATCAAAGTTGCCATGGAAAGAATCAATCCCTCTGCATACAGGTCTGAGGCTGCAAAATTAACACTGCCAGGTGCAAAACCACCAATATCTGCATGATGAGACATTGTAGCGACATAGCCAACCAACTTATTTTTGATGATAACAGGGGAAACTATTGCTAAATCAGGAAGATGGGTTCCTCCATTATATGGATCATTATGAATATATATATCTCCATCTTTAGCAGACTTATTGAATTCTTTTGCAAAAATTCTCCCCAAATCATGGAGGCACCCCAAATGACAAGGAACAGCTGTTGCTTGTGCAATAGTTCTTCCTTGAGCATCAAACAATGCAGATGTACTATCTCTGGCATCAGTAATCAATGGAGAATGGGACACTTTATATAAAACCTGTTGCACTTCTTCGACTGCTGAATCTAATAAACCCCTAACTACTTCTGTTGTGATTGGATCAGCTGCATTAAGATTTTTTATCATTACTTAATGTTTGGAACATCTATAATTAAGTTATTAAAATTATCGACTTTCAATTTATGATTTTTATGTATTAGTGTGGTCGTATCTGACTGCTCAATAATAGCAGGCCCCTTTAGAGCAAAGCCTGGATAGAATGAGCTTCTTTTATAAATTGGAATTTTTTTAAATCCATCTTTGGCTGAGAAACATACTTCTCTGAAAGTTTTAGAGATTTTAACTTTTTTAAACTTATTTATTTTTTCTAGTATCGAGCCTTCAGTAGAATTTTTTTGATGAACTGATCTCAGTGTAACAAACTCAACATCGGCTGAAACATCGCTATAGCTATAAGTATTGTGATGAAGCTGATGAAATGATGCTACAGCTTTAATAATTGAATTCTTATCTATTTTAATTTGAATCGGGACCTCAATCTCATGAGATTGGCCTAGATATCTCATTTCAATATAGTAATTTTTTTCAACATCTTTTTTAGGTACTCGATCTTCTCTCATTTTGTCAGAACAATCCCTATCAAGATATTTAAAAATTTTTCTTAAATCAGTCCATGAACTTTCATTAGTATTTTTTTCAAAACTAGACATTGATTCATGCTGAATAGGAGCTAACATCAAGCCAAGTGCTGATAATACTCCTGGAGTGGGTGGAATTAAAATCTTGTCGATGGATGAAATTTTTGCAAGCTCTCCACTATGAATGGGTCCAGCTCCACCAAATGGCATTAATACAAACTCCCTTGGATCATGACCCTGTTTGATAGAAACTAATCGAAGTGTTTGAGCCATGTTTGAGTTAACAATTTCATGGATACCCAAAGCAGCCTCTAGCAATGATATTCCCAAGGGTTTGCATATTTTTTTGATGATTGCATTTTTGCTTTTTTCAAGATTAATATCTAGAGAACCAGCAAATGTTTCTTTATTTAAATATCCTAAAACAAAACTTGCATCTGTGACTGTTGGATTTTCACCTCCTTGTGAATAGCATGCTGGGCCAGGAAATGCACCTGCGCTTTCAGGCCCAACTTTAAGAGCGCCACCACTATCTACATATGCGATGCTACTACCTCCAGCTCCAATGGTTCTAACATCAATCATTGGTATATTCAGAGGATAATCCTCAAATCCACCATCAGAAGTAATAATAGCTTTCCCATTTTTAATAAGAGCTACATCTGTACTCGTTCCACCCATATCTAAACTGATGCAATCTGGATAGCCTGCATTCACTCCAACATTTGCGGCGCCAATAACACCAGCTGCCAAGCCAGATAAAGCGGTTCCAACTGGTTTTTTACATATATTAGCTATCCCACTAACACCTCCATTCGATTGCATCACATGAAATGAACAATTTGCTCCTTCTGCCTTTAAAGATGATTCAAGATTTAATAAATAGTTTGTAACAATGGGTTTAACATAACCATCGAAGCCACTAACCACCAATCTCTTATATTCTCTTTTCTTGGGCAATACCTCAGATGAAATGGAAATTGGAATGTCTGGATACATTTTCTGCAATACTTCCTTTGTTTTT
>Ga0209279_10002030_pt1 | contig 10131 bp, 6 predicted proteins | sample CoawatmetaG00DNA_3_FD_187508 | JGI IMG/M metagenome (GOLD analysis project Ga0209279, IMG submission 187508) | Marine microbial communities from the West Antarctic Peninsula - Coastal water metaG006-DNA (SPAdes) (version 2) | ecosystem: Environmental > Aquatic > Marine > Coastal ... | reverse complement strand
TCGCCGCGTAATCTTCTCCCGCCCGCACCACACAGGCGCCGAGGTTTTGCAGCTTGGCGGCAAAGCTCTCTGGTACTGTGCCGGCAAGATAAATCACTGCTTGAGCACCGAATACCTTGGCGCCTGCGGCAACCGATAGCCCGTGATTGCCCGCACTAGCGGCCACATAGGTTATTCCAGACAGATTATTTTTCTGTGCGGCCTGAGCTATCACATAGGCGGCTCCGAGCGCTTTGAAGCTGCCAAGGCCCATGCGGCTGCGCTCGTCTTTCACAAACACCTGTCCGGCGGTTGCAAAGGCACCTAGATCACGCAGCGGAGTCGACGCTGCGTCGGGACATCGCTTTAACAATTCGATGGGCCGCTCAGCTGAAACACTTGGGTGGGGAATATTGTCAAACCCCAGCGCATTATCTTGCCCAAACCAGAGATTTTTAATCGTCTGCATTAACCTGTATTACTCCCTATCTGTAGACTAAAATTTAACCCTATAATAATAGTAGCCCCCAATCGATTATTATTTTTAACGTCAGTCATAGGCTAGATCAAGGTATTTAATAGTGCAACCCAGCGCTGGGAAATATCAGTCCACAGGCTATGTTTTGTGCGGTAAGCGAGCTATATCTAAGCCGGGACTATGCACAGGGTATCTTGTCAGCACTCTTGCCTAAACCACACCCAATGACACTGAGGAAAAACGTTGGAATCATTGGGCATGGGCTGGGCTACTCGCTACTATCGGCTGTCTACCGCCACTGTCATCTGTTCCACTGAAGGCTAGCACTTACGATTACCAAGCCGGAAGCATGAACAGCCGCATAATTGCAGGTTACCGCGACGCTATCCATTAGCCAGTTTTCCACAGATAACTGCGGTTGGGCCGAACTTTTATCCGATAAAAAAATCCCGCCCAACTCTCAGGCAAGTACCGCACACACTGCGTGGTTAATGTGACTATGATGATACAATAATAAAAAGCGACAGCAAGGCTCTTGAGCGTCGAGTCTACTGGTCGAGAGAAGGGCGTCTATTTATAAAACTAAAGGTTTGTAAAAATTGAAAATTATTCGATGGATTGTGGTCATGATACTACTGATGCTAACCATTTGGGGGGCTCTGCACTGGTACTATGCCTACACCCCGAAAGCCTCAGAGCCAGGCCTGGCAGGCGAGTACAGGCCCAATAATACGGTATCAAGCGGCGCGATCGATCGTACCTTTTCCTATTATCTCCCATCAACCCTTAAAGAGGGTGCCGCGTTGATATTCGTATTACATGGCTCCAGAAGTAGTGGCGAACAGATTCGACAAATGGCGGGTTATGAGTTCGACGTTCTTGCGGAGACTAATCAGTTCATTCCCGTCTATGCTAATGGCTTTGAAAACCATTGGAACGATTGCCGAGCATCGGCAGGCTATTCAGCGAATAGGCTAGATATCGATGATGTTGCGCATATAGGCTTGTTAATTGACCTGTTTGTTCAGCGCCATCAGATAGATCCGAGTAAAGTTTTTGTGACGGGCCATTCTAATGGTGGTCATATGGCCTACAAACTCGCCCTCGAGGCGCCGCAGATGATCCGCGCAGTTGCCGCTCTAAGTGCCAATCTGCCAGTCGATGCAAATCTTGACTGCAAGAAGTCGGGCATACCCATTTCGCTGGCTATATTTAATGGCACCGCAGATACGATTAATCCCTATTATGGGGGTGCCGTAAAGTTGGGTAGCGACGCCAGTAGAGGTCTAGTGCTGAGCACTGACGAAACAACTCAATACTGGGCTGAGTTGGCGGGCTATGATGTGGCTGCGCCTAACCGGGTTGTTGAGTATCCACAGACCGATGGCATGCCCAACACCTCCGTCGTTGCGACACACTGGAGCGGCGCCAGTAATGTTGCTGTAAGCCTTTATCGGCTGCAGGGCTCAGGGCATGTTATTCCATCAAAAATTTATCATTTCCCAAAAATTATAGGGCCCAATGCAGGCGATATTTCTGGTCCCGAAGAGATTGTTAAATTTTTCAATCAGACGCTGGTGAATTGATTGGACAGCTAGCCTTTGCGGCGTTAGTACCATTGGTATAATTGAACTCGGCTGATTAAAAAATTAAAGCAGTGAGCCATTAAATAGACGAATAAGAAAAAAGTATGATTCAACTTTACTTAGAATACGAATACTGGGTTGCTGTAGTGCAGTTAGTGTTGGCGATGCTCGGCATGGGCGCTGGCCTCCAGCTCGCTGATTTTAAAAAAGTTGTACTCCATCCCAAGGCTGTGACGGTCGGGTTGGCAATGCAGTTGGTCGTCGTTCCTCTGATTGCTCTGGGCTTTATTACAATGACCACATTGCCGCCAGGTATGGTGATTGGTATCGCCATTGTCGCTGCGATCCCTGGCGGCACGGTGTCCAATATCTTCACGTTTATGGCGCGCGGGAATGTGCCGTTATCAATCAGTATTACCGCCCTGACTTCAGTGGCCTGCCTCGTCACCACGCCGATGATCCTAGACTTCTTAATCGCTGACTATATGACGGATAAATTTAGTATGCCTGCGACGAAAGTCGCTATCGAAATAGGCCTGTGCTTACTCTTACCTCTAGCCTTGGGTATGGGGATTTTACAGCGTTTTCCCCATTATGCTCAGCGCTTTTCAGTTCTCTGTGTCAGAGGTTCGCTGCTGGGTATTGTCATGATAGCTCTGGGGTCTTTAGGTGCTGGCAGACTGGATGTAACCCAAGCTGCAGTCGATGATCTTGCTGTCCTAATTAGCTTTATTATCAGTCTTACCCTAATGGGGGTGTGGCTGACCAAAGTCTTTGGCTTGAAATCAGCAGATAATAGCGCCATAGAGATGGAGGTCGTGGTCAGGAATATCAATCTCGGCCTTCTACTTAAAGTCTCACTATTCCCCGTGGCGATAGGAGAAATAAACCCAATGGCGGATATGGTGCTGTTGACGATGTTTTTATACGCCGCATGGCAGATGGCTACCGGCATCTTTTTTATTGTCTGGCGGCGCAGACGGTCACTGTAATACCTGCCACTTGGCCATCCGCCAGTTCACTGCAATGATGCCAATTAATCGCGCAATTCCACCCGCATGACAGGTACCGCTGGTTAGGTCAATTAATCGGGGCTATGGATCGGTGCCGATTTTGACGAAATCCCTTTATCCCATCAAGTTTCCATCGATTCAGTTCGCAGATTTAGTCTAGATATATTAATAGACTGATCGACCAGTATGTAATAACATTAATAAGTTGGAGGCATTCTATGCTCGAGCGAGGAATCTGAAAATTTCATCTGCTTTTTAGCTAACGAGGTTACTATGGAAAAAATATCTTTAAGAAATAGCCAAATATTATTTGCCTTAGTTGTATCAAGCTTTTTATTGCCGTCAATGAGTTTTGCGCAAGACTCTAAAATGGCGCTAGAGGAAGTGATTATTACCGCGCAAAAAAGAGCCGAGTCACTTCAAGAGGTGCCCATCTCTGTGACTGCATTATCCGGTTACCAAATGGATCAAATTCATGCGACTACATTGGAAGCTTTGCAGGGGTACATACCGAACATGCAGGTACAGTCGTTTGCCAACGTTTCTCATGGATCTGCATTTAATATCCGTGGAATGGGCGTAATTGAACCAGATCCAAACGGTGGTACTACCGTGGTTGTTGTGGAAGATGGTGTTCCTCAGTTTTTTAATATGACATCGTTTTTAGACACCTTTGATATTGATCGTGTTGAGGTGCTGCGTGGCCCTCAGGGCACGCTATTTGGAGCCAATGCTACTGGCGGTGTGGTTCAAGTCGTTAATACCGCGCCAAGTGGAGAGTCAGGTGCGAAAATAGAAATTGGCATGGGTAATTATGATCTGGTCGAGGTCAAAGCAGCTGCGGACTTCTCAGTCACCGAGAACCTAGCTGCCAGAGTAACAGCCACAAGCCAGAATCGAGAGGGCTATGTGACTAATATAGTCGACGGCGACAGCTTGGGTAGTCGCGACCGATCGGGTATTCGAGGGCAGCTAGCCTATGATGCTGATGATGGGTTTACTGCCCGACTCATCACATCAGTCGTTCGCCATAGAGACGGTGGTCAAGACACTGTAAGTGGCAGTTTGCCGGGTGAAATCACCTATATGGCACCGGGTACGATTTTCCCATCAGACGGTCAGTCTAATTCGTCCCTTGCGCCCATGTATCAGCAGCCTTGTCAGGCAAATGCACGCTGTAAAGCCCCCGATAAATATCTGTCTGCCATTAGTGACGAACCTGGTGTGTCAGACATGGATACCTATTCGGCAACCTTGCAAATGTCTTGGGACACCGAGTTGGGTGAAATCACCTCAATCACCGGTTTCAAAGATTTTGAGCTGCATGATGTTAACGATCAGGATTTCACTCCCGCATTTATCGACGATACTGAACGATTGACTAGTGGTGATCAGCTGTCTCAGGAAATTAGGCTTAATATGGAGCTGTCCGACGCATTGACTGTCATGGTTGGTGGGTTTTATGCCGACTATAGCTATGATCATTTCCAGGATTTTCGTATAGGCTGGGTGCCGGGGTTCCGCCAGCTCACCGAGTATGGTGGCAGTACAGAGACTTATTCAGTGTTTGCGCAGTCTTATTTTTCGGTTAACGAGCGCCTAAGGTTGCAGCTGGGTCTTCGCTACACAGCTGAGGATCAGGATTTTTATACGACCGTATCCAACTTCATGGACAGCAGAGGTATCCCTGCTCATTTACAGGGGTTGGGCAGTAACTCGACGGCTGCTCCTTTTGAGAGTTTTCTCGGCAGTGTACCTGTAGAAAAAAGTGAGTCTTGGAATAATGTGGGTGGGAAAGTAGGCGCCGAATATGACCTCAATGAAAACTCTATGCTTTATGGTTACTATGCGCGAGGGTTTAAATCTGGTGGTTTCGTTGGTCGTATCGTTATTCCCGAAGACTCAGGTCCGTTCGATGAGGAGTATGTTGATACCTACGAAATCGGGATTAAAACCGAATTATTCGATCGAACATTGCGACTCAATGCGGCGGCATTCTTTAATGAGTATGACGACATGCAGTTGGCTAATATTTACTTTACCGAGGATGCATTCGGTAACATTGTCAACGGAAATACCATTCTTAATGCGGCGAACGCTGAAACATCGGGAATGGAAATTGATGCACTATGGGTTCCAAATGACAGCCTGAGAATTAACGCTTCCGTGGGTTACCTCGATGCTGAGTATAAGCAGTTTCTCTATGGTGCGGATGAAATCGATCTGGCCGGACAGGTATTGCAAAATGCCCCTGAAACAACAGCTAACGTTGGCCTTCAATATATTGCTAGAACAGCAGGGCTTGAGATAAAGTCGTCTGTTCAATACAAGTATGTGTCGAAGAAATATACGGGCAGTATCGTAAATTCTCTGAGATCTGAAATACAGCCAACCGATTTAGTCGACGTCAATATTGATATTTCAGCGCCCGGATCAAACTGGTCGCTGGGGATCTGGGCCATGAATGTTATGGATGAGCGCTATGTCTCAAATACTTTCGTCGCTGCCGGCGTGGTCGGTCTTGTTGATTATCAGGACCCAAGAACATTCGGTGTTACGTTGACCTTAGAGCTCTAATAACAGGGTACCGCACACTTTTTATAAGGTATTAGCATTGCAGGAGACGGCAATATGAAAGTCTTCAATGCGTTATCGCGGTAATGGCGGTGTTAAAAGGAGTGCGGGCAATGCCCAAATAATGCCCCGGAGCTTTAGTAGTAAAAAAAGGGCCACCCAAGCGGGCGGCCCTTTTTTATTAGCCTCAGCGGCAGAAGTATGCCTGCATCTGCCACCTTAGTTAGACTGCAAAGAGCGAAAGGGGTTATGCTTGGGAGCTATCGAATAATCTGCTCAGTCAGCAGATCACTGGCCTCGCCAAGTCCTCCGGCATTGGTCACCTGGGAGTACCCCAGAGCTTCCAGTATTGTCTTAGCCTGTCCTGATCTATTGCCGCTACGGCAATACAGATATATAGGCTGATCTTTGTCGGTTGCCAACTCGGTAATATTCGATGCCAGTAGCTCTAACTGCATGTGCTGCGCCGATGCTAGGTGACCCGCATTCCACTCCTCTAACGTTCTAACGTCAATAATCATGCTCTTTGCTCCATCGCCACAGGCCGCTACACATAAAAGTGCAGTCGCCAGCATCAATCTGTTAAGTGAATACGTCATTGGTTATCCTAAGCTGTTGAGCCTCAACAGTGGCTATCTTACCATCAAGGGATAGACTCTCGCTTATTATTAGCGGCCATGGGTAGACCTTTTCCTAGCCTCGAAAATCCAGTGGATTTTGGCTTGGTATCAATGGCCCTGTGTGGCAGAATCTTAATGTAAGCTTAATAGTGTTAAGTTGGAGTGGTTAATGCCTCGTAATTTAGTTTTCGGTTTTTGTGATCCTCGATTTAAAAAGGTCGGAGATCTGTTTACACGATCGGTTGAGTCTGGTTATGAAGTTGGGGCCACCCTAGCGGTAGAGTACCGTGGGGAAATGGTTATCAATCTTTGGGGTGGCTATCAGGACGCCGCAAAGACAAGGCTCTGGCAGGAGGATACCTTAGTCAATGTCTTTTCAGTGACCAAGGGTATTGTTGCGACCTGCATTGCTCGTCTTGTCGAGGAGAAGCGTTTAGATATTTACCAACCTGTCTCGCATTATTGGCCTGAGTACGGGTGTAACGGTAAAGAGAACACAACGGTCTATGACCTGCTGTGCCATCGTGCGGCAATGTTTGGCTTTCAAGAGCAGGTACCTGAAGATCAGTGGCAGAACTGGTCACTGTTTACGGAGTTGCTGGCCAAACAGGCCCCTTATCGATCGCCAGGAGAATCTCAAAGTTACCATGCCTTAACGTTTGGTTGGTTGGCCGGTGAGTTGATCAGGCGAATTGATGGGCGATCGGTGGGCCAGTATTTTAAGGATGAGATAGCCGATCCGTTGGCGCTTGATTTTAAGATTGGCCTTGCGCTATCCGATATGGATCGCTGCGCTGATATGATTATGATGACTAAAGATAATTCTACAAGCCTGCTTTCAGCCCTGGCCTATGTCCCTGACTTTTTACTATCGAAGACACTCAGCGCTATGAGAGCAGCATTGGTGGTAGGCGATAATAAAATAGCATTTACGAATGTGTTGACGGCGGCTGATACCGTCAATTCGACAAGTTGGCGTTTGGCTGAAGTACCGGCGGCCAATGGTCATGGTACGGCAGCAAGTTTGGCGGCTTTTTATGGGGTGTTGACCAACGGTGGCAGACGGGATAATTATCATCTATTGAAGCCTGAGACTCTCGCCTTTGCCACCCAAATTCACTCTCATGGGCCGGATGGTTCGCTGTTTGGGTTACCCTATAAGTTTGGTTTAGGCTACATGGTGGATTCACCTATGACAGCTATATCTAGTGACAAGGGAAGATTTGGCCATTCGGGCATTGGTGGTGAAATGACCTTTGGTGATAAGCAAAAGGGTCTCGGATTTGCCTTTCTCAATAACCAGCAACACGGCATGACTAATCTGTATAAAACTGCCAACCAACTTTCCTCGGCGCTTTATAAGTTGCTCTAGTGTCTGCCGGTAGCCAGACCCTTTTTATAGTGCGGATCAATTCCGTTAGGGTCTGAAATTAGTTCATCTCGGTAATGGCTTGGTAAGTCAGGTTTCGAAATCTAGATCTGAGCACCTCTGGGCTCCACACTCGCTGTATCATTAATATTGCAATCAGCTCATGGGTTGGGTCAACCCAAAATAATGTCCCCGCTAATCCACCCCAGCTGTAGGCGCCCACTTCGGTTGCCGAGAGTTTTTGCTCCCCAGTGATTAGACCAAACCCCAATCCGAAGCCAATACCCCCGTTTGCGCGGGCAATATCGGCATAGCCTTTTGAACTGGTTTCAGTCAGTTGATTGCGCTGCATCAGCGCTACTGTGGTTGGGCTCAGCAGTCGAACTCCCTCGAGTTCGCCGCCATTAAGTAGCATCTGGGCGAAGCGCAAGTAATCCATAGTGCTACTAATTAGCCCGCCACCGCCTGAGAATAGTGAGACTGAACGACTAAAGGGGCTTGAGGATGGTCGATCGATAACTATAAGATTCCCCGTTTTATCGATGCTGTGATTAGTACCAAACCGTGAAATTTTTGCTTCAGGAATTTCAAAAAAGGTGTCTCCCATCTGCAGCGGATCAAAGATCTGCTCTTGCAGAAACTGATCCAGTGGCCGTTCCGAGATTACCTCAATCAGGCGGCCCAAAATATCCACTGAGAGACTGTATACCCATTGAGATCCTGGCTGATAGCGCAGAGGTATCTTGGCTAGGCCTTGAGACATCTTGTCGAGATTGATTACATGATTTTGCGCGGCTTCGCCGCCCAATTGAGTAACGTCTACCATGGCAGAATCACCAAATAGGGTCTCTCGATAACGTCGATCTATTTCGGTATTGCTAAAAATCCCATAACTAAGGCCGGCGGTATGGGTCATCAGTTCTCGAATAGTTGGTGCATGATCCGCTGCCACAAGGCTGTCATTGACTAGCACTTTAACATCCTTAAATTCGGGCAAATACTTAGCAATAGGATCATCCAGCTGAAATTTACCCTGCTCAAATAACAGCATAGCAGCGACACTGGTAATCGGTTTTGTCATCGAGTAGATACGAAATAAAGAGTCTTTTTGCATTTTTTGTCCGGTGTCTGCGTCCAATAGACCGGCCGCCTCAAAGTGCACAATCTTTCCCTTTCGGGCGACTAGGGTGACGCTACCGGCAATGGTTTGATTAGCCACAGACTCTTGCATCAGTTCGTTAATGCGCTCAAGTCTCTCGGCCGACATGCCGACGTTTCTTGGCATTGTGGACCTAATCTCTGAGGCCTGTGCCGATGGGACGCTAACTATTAGCAAGATCAGCAATAGCTTTTTAATTGTCATGTATTAGCCTTTAATTTTTAAGTGTAGTCCATTAAGAATGGCAAGCTTGATAAGTCATCAAGTCTGACCTCGACGTGTTGGAAGTCTAACAGCCTATTGTTTTTAGCCACAATGATTTTAGTGCCGGTCTGTCATTGGTGGTATCGGTACGATTTAGGATCAGCTCAAAATAAATTATACACCCTAGGGCTAGACCGTGTTCGAGTCTAAATTATGCTTAATTAATGAGTAAAAAATAATTCGTGCCGATCAATCAGCATGATAGTGCTAATACAGATTTCTAGTTTTTTCTGACCCGCTAATATTGATGCTAACATTAAGGTTACTCATGGGCTATGACTACGAGCATTACCCAAGTTTAGCCGTTTAGGTTATAGTGGCGGCTGTAAAAGTGTGCCCAGATGAAGTTGTTAGTGTGCTTTTTAAATCAACTGTAGAGCGAAACTATTATGTCCTCAACGCTAGCCACTACTATGTCCTCACAACCAGCCATTAGGGTAAAAGCGTCTCAAAAGCGATCATTGGAGACCAAGAAAGGCATCCTTGATGCCGCTGAGAAGCTGTTTTCTGAATGGGGATTTTATGGCACCTCGATGCGAGATATTACGGCCCTGTCGGGATCGCGTATATCACTTTGCTATTATCATTTTGGTACTAAAGACGATGTTCTCCAGGCTGTGGTCGATCGTCGAGCCGAAGAACATATGGAATATATGCTGGCCTCACTTGGACGTGCGGTCGCCGCCCATCAAGAGTCTGTTCCGGTCGGTGTCCTGGTCGAGGCTTATGTGCGGCCCTGCCTAGAGCGTCATCATAACTCTGGTTCTGGCTGGCGCAACTATGTCCGGTTGCTTGCGCATCTAGCCAGTGAATCGGCATCCAGTGAGTATGCTAAGAAGTTTTTCCAGTATGATTCGGTTAACGAGGCCTTCTTTGCAGAGTTCAAGCGAAGTCTTCCCGAGGCAGACGATGTTTCGATTCATTGGGCGTTTTACTTTTTACAAACAGCAAATATTAATTTGCTTTTGGATACGCATTTGGCCGACCACCAGTCAGAGGGTCAGTGTAATTCAAGTGATATTGAGCTGGTCATTGAGTCTGTGAAGAGGTTTTTCCATGCGGGCTTTGGTGGTATGGTAAATACCGCTA
>Ga0209279_10002027_pt1 | contig 10138 bp, 13 predicted proteins | sample CoawatmetaG00DNA_3_FD_187508 | JGI IMG/M metagenome (GOLD analysis project Ga0209279, IMG submission 187508) | Marine microbial communities from the West Antarctic Peninsula - Coastal water metaG006-DNA (SPAdes) (version 2) | ecosystem: Environmental > Aquatic > Marine > Coastal ... | reverse complement strand
GGTGGAACGCTAAGATTTATACACCCAGTGGTGTTGTCAATGCTAAAGACTTAAAAGATAAATACTTTAATAGAGAAAAGAAAGACTCAGTTCCCTATCCTTGGGAGGGGTTGAATAAGAAACTGTATGGCTTGAGACAGGGAGAGTTGATGACTCTGACAGGCGGCACAGGTCTTGGCAAATCCTCTATCACTAGAGAACTAGAACACTGGTTGATCAATAATACAGAAGATAACATAGGCATCGTGGCTCTTGAAGAGCATGACCTTAGAACTCTTGACTGTCTCATGTCTATAGAGGCGAATGACAGACTGTATGTAGACCATATCAGAGATAGCTATGATCAGAAATACTTGGATGAAATCTATAGTAAGATATACGACAACGGCAGGGTGTGGATACATGCTCACTTTGGCGCTAATGATATAGATGAAATCTTCAGTAAGATTAGGTTTATGATTATAGGCTGTGACTGCAAGTGGGTGGTCGTTGACCACTTACATATGCTTGTGTCCTCCTCAACAGAGGGTGACGAGCGCCGTACTATTGATAGCATTATGACTAAGCTACGCTGCATCGTTGAAGAAACAGGGGTTGGGATGATACTAGTCTCCCATTTGCGTAGGGTAGAGGGCAACAGAGGACACGAGAACGGGGTTACTGTGGGTCTTAACCACCTCAGAGGCTCTCAATCTATCGCTCAGTTGTCTGATTGCGTCATAGCTTTAGAGCGTAACCAACAGTCTGATGATGCTATTGAATCGCAGACTACTCACGTAAGAGTTTTAAAATCTAGGTATACTGGTGATGTGGGGATAGCTACTCACTTGCTATACAATCAGGAGACAGGTAGACTCAGTGAAGTAGATGCAGAAGATTATCAATACGATGGAGATGAACTATGAGTTCTTTAGTTTTTGACATAGAAACTGATGGGCTAGACGCTACTAAAATCTGGTGTATTAGTACATGTGATATTCATACAGAAGAATTGAACTCTTACTATGGCGACAGCCTAGAAGAAGGTCTTGAAATACTGAAGGATGCTGACAAGTTAGTTGGGCATAATATAATTGGGTTTGATATTCCAGTTGTAAAGAATCTAACGGGTGTTGATTTGTCTAACAAACCTTTAATAGATACTCTTGTCCTGTCACGCTTATTCAATCCAATCAGAGAAGGCAACCACGGCCTAGAGTCTTGGGGTTATAGAGTGGGCCTACCTAAGATAGACTTCACAGACTACGGTACATTCTCACCAGAGATGGTGGAGTATTGTGAGAGGGACGTACTGGTTAACAAGAAAGTCTATGATGTTTTAAATCAAGAGAGGCTAGGCTTCTCAAGAAAGTGTATAGATTTAGAACAGAGCGTAGCCGAGATAGTAAGTAGGCAGAGCAAGAAGGGGTTCTTACTAGATGTAAAATATACTACTCTCTTGCTTGCCGAGTTAGAAGATAAGCTAGATGCTACTGTTGCAGAAGTACATAAGGCATTCAAGCCTAGTGAAAATGTTTTAGTTTTATATCCTACAAAGACCTCCGCTGACAAGCTATCTAAAATGGCTATTGCAGCAGACGGTACTAAGTATAGACTGAACTCAGATGAGTACGATGATCTACACGACAAGGATAAAATAGCTAGGACAACTAGAGTAGAATTTAATCTGGGTTCCCGTAAACAGATAGGTGAATACCTAAAGAAATTTGGGTGGGTTCCTACTAAGTTTACGCCTACCGGACAGCCTATAGTAGATGAGTCTACTCTTAAAAAGATAAAGGATATACCAGAGGCTCTCCTCATAGCTGAGTATCTAACAGTACAGAAACGCATAGCTCAGATAAAGTCTTGGTTAAAAAACATTGACGATGAAGACAGAGTGCATGGGTTCGTCAATCCTAATGGTACAATCACAGGGCGTATGACTCATAGAGAACCTAACCTCGCCCAAGTGCCTAACTCTAACTCACCTTATGGCACAGAATGTCGGGCTTGTTGGACAGTTCCTAAAGATTATAAACTTGTAGGTATAGATGCAAGTGGACTAGAACTTAGAATGCTTGCACATTATATGGACGATAAGGAGTTTACAAATGAAATTCTCCACGGAGATATACACACCGCTAATCAAAAATTTGCAGGACTTGAATCTAGAAGTCAGGCAAAAACTTTCATCTATGCCTTCATATACGGAGCAGGAGATGAGAAGCTTGGAACAGTGGTCGGAGGAGGTAGGAAAGACGGCAAGAGACTTAAACAATCTTTCCTTGATAATCTCCCATCACTTAGGAATCTTAAAAATAGAGTTACAAGAGCAGCAGCAAAAGGTTTCATCAAAGGATTAGATGGTCGGAAGATATACATAAGGTCAGCTCATGCGGCTCTCAATTCTTTATTGCAGGGAGGAGGCAGCATAGTTATGAAGGAAGCATTACACCTGCTTAACAGTTACATTAAGGATAATAATTTAGACGCACACTTTGTAGCTAACATCCATGATGAGTGGCAGATAGAAGTGTTAGAGAAGGATGCTCAGAAGGTAGGTGAGTTGGGTATCTTGGCTATACAAAATGCGGGACTAGAGTTTGATATGAAGTGTCCCTTAGATGGTGAATACAACATAGGAGCGAACTGGAGTGAAACACACTAATATTAGGCAGCAAGATTTGTTTTTAAATACAACACCGTATGCGTTTGAATACGATTTTTCTAGGTTAAAAACTGCGCGAGATAAAGTGTATACTTTAATGAAAGATTCTAAATGGAGAACTCTTAAAGAAATATCTTTAAAAACAGGCTCACCTGAAGCAAGCGCCTCTGCTCTCCTAAGAGATTTTAGAAAAGCAAAATATGGTATGCACATTGTAGATCGTAGAATCAAAGGTACAAGAACTAGCGGTCTTTGGGAATATAAATTAACAGAGAACATTGCTGATGAAACTTAAACATGATCCAAGTAGAGTAGGCGATCTCGCAGAACACTATGCTATTACATGGCTATGGGATAGCGGCTATCATGTCTTTAAAAACTGTGGGTGTACAGGCCCAGTAGATATTGTAGCTATGTCTCCAGAAGGAAAGATAACTTTAATAGATGTTAAGTCGTATAAGGATGGGAGACTGTCGGGAAAATCAGAAATACAGAAAGAACTAAACGTACAGTACTTACATTATAATTCAGAAAGTCGTGAATGCAGATTCGTGGAGCATAGAAAATGGATGACTTAGTTCAAGACATATACAAGACTATAGAGCCACTGTCAAACGGCGAACCTATAGACATAACTGAAGAACAAATAGATGACTTCGGTGAGGCTATAAAAGAAGTGATGCGCTCATGGGCTAACCCAACTAAAAGAGACTCTACCTTTTCTATTAGGATGTCTAATGTGGGCAAGCACCCCCGTAAACTTTGGTTTGATTCTAAGAGTACAGAGAAACGGTCAACAATAAATGTACCGACTCAGATTAAATTTCTCTACGGTCACATGTTAGAAGAACTAGTTAAGTTGTTTGTGGTTATGTCGGGCCATGATCTAACAGGACAGCAAAAGGAAGTTGTTGTCGACGGCGTAGTAGGCCACATTGATTGTATTATAGATGAAGAAGTTGTTGATATTAAAACTGCATCAAGTTTTGCATTCAATAAGTTTAAACACGGGACACTTAGAGATAACGATCCCTTCGGTTACTTAGGACAACTTGCGGGGTATGAAGAAGCAGAAGGTACTAACAACGGTGGTCTACTAGTTCTCAATAAAGAAAACGGTGAGCTGTGTTTCTATAAGCCAGAAGATTTAGACAAGCCTAATATTAGAAACAAGATAAAGAATATAAAGCTTGCATTAAAGTCAACAGAACCTCCGGTTGATTATTGTTTTAAGCCTGTCTTTGACGGCACTAAAGGCAATACAAAAATAAATAAAAATTGTGGGTGGTGTGAGCATAAGTTTAAATGCTTTGAAAATTCTAATGAAGGCAAAGGACTGCGTGTGTTTCGGTACGCTAAAGGTTATACTTTCCTAACTAAAGTTGCAGCAGAACCTAAAGTGCAGGAGGTAGACCATGAATTCCAAGATTTGCAAACAGATACGGAGACACTCTAAGACTATTTTAGTTGAGTGGTTTAAAACGCTAGTGTCTGAAGACCAATCTAAAGACGTAGATGAAAGTAATATACTCTCCTACCTATCACCGCAAACACATATCTTTACTGACGGTCAACTATATCTAAGTGCCTACACGCCTAAGTGGGTAGTCAAGAAAATAAAAACTCTAGTAAAGAAAACTAATATGGACGTTAGTTTAGTGGGGTTAAAAGACATTGCCAAATAAAAAAGGATTCAGAAAGCCCAGAGTTAAAAGACCTGTAGAGAAAGATGTGCCTCCTAGTTACGATTCTAATTGGGAACACGATCTACACAAAGGGCTTTTAAAAAAATGGCAGCATCATGTTGAAGTAGTCAACTACATAATCAAGCATACTTATGAGCCTGATTTTGTTAAGACTATGGACGGTAAATTAATTCTCTTAGAAGCTAAGGGTAGGTTCTGGGATTTTGCTGAGTACAGTAAATACATATGGGTTAGAAAAGCTCTGCCAGAAGGTACAGAATTAGTATTTTTATTTGCTAACCCTTCTTCTCCTATGCCACAAGCAAAGCGTAGAAAAGATGGGACTAAAAGAAGTCATGGCGAATGGGCATCAGCAAACGGCTTTACATGGTATAGTGAAGATTCGTTGCCTGATGATTGGGTTGATGTTAAATACAGAAAAGATAATACTTTAAACATTGAAAGTGAATAGGAGACACTATGAGTATTGATGACGCAACACCTCAAGAATGGGATGAGATTACAGGTCCGGCTCGGATTGTGAAGAAGACAGCACAACTCGCAGTTCAGACAGATGATGTGAACCATCCAGTGCATTACAATAATGGTAAGGTAGAATGTATTGAAGCAATAGAAGCTATGCTAAGTGAGACAGAATTTGAAGGGTATGTTAGGGGCAACGTAATAAAATATGTGTGGCGCTTTAAATATAAAGACGGCCTAAAGGATTTAAAAAAAGCTAAGTGGTATCTAGAGCGGCTCATTGCTTCGTTAGACTCTAGCGAGAAATAAAATGTGGGACCGCAAAGCAGACAGGACTGAGAAGTATTTTAAAAAGAAAAAGAAAGAAAAACCTCAGCCCAACAAACAGGCTGCTAAAAAAGACAAGCGCAAGGAGAGTTTTAAAAATGACTGAGAAAATTGGAGTTCAGCCATACTTAGGTATTCATATTGACTACGATAAAGAACAAGAACTAAATACTTTTAGTAAACAAACAATCACAGACCGATACTTATGGGAAGGGGAAACACATGCTCAACAAGCTTTTGCAAGGGCCAGTATTTTTGGCGCTACTTATAAAGGACACACTGATTTCAATCTTGGACAGAGACTTTACGAGTACGCTAGTAATCGTTGGTTTAGCTTCAGTACTCCTATACTTTCTAACGGGGGAACCTCTCGCGGTTTACCTATCAGTTGCTTTCTTAACTATGTACCTGATTCTAGGGATGGTTTATCTGCTCATTACGATGAAAACATATGGCTTGCGAGTGGAGGTGGAGGCATCGGTGGATTTTGGGGTGATGTTAGGAGCAATGGTGTGGATACTTCTAACGGTAGTCGCAGTACTGGGTCTATCCCCTTCATGCACGTTGTAGACTCTCAGATGTTAGCCTTTAATCAGGGCATCACTAGGCGCGGTAGCTATGCAGCTTACATAGATATATCACACCCAGAAATAGAAGAGTTTATTAACATGAGGAAAACTACAGGAGGAGACTTGAACAGGAAATGTTTGAACCTCCACAATGCAGTTAACATTACTAACGCATTTCTAGAGGCAGTAGCGGCTGACGATGAGTGGCGCTTGATAGACCCTAAGACTAAGACAGCAGTAAAGATAGTGTCGGCCCGTGACCTCTGGTTCCAGATAATACAAACGAGAGTAGAAACAGGAGAGCCTTACATAGTCAATATAGATACATGTAATGAGGCTCTGCCAGAAGAACAAAAGAAATTAGGATTAGAAATAAAACAAAGCAACTTGTGTTCTGAAATAACTCTACCTACCAACGAAGACAGGACAGCAGTCTGTTGTTTATCTAGTGTTAACCTAGAGTATTACGATACGTGGTCTGTGGAAGATACTTTTATATCTGATCTTGTTACTATGTTAGATAATGTATTGGATAGTTTTATCTCTACTGTAAGCGGTAACAAAGGTTACGACAAGGCTGCTTACTCAGCGATGAGAGAAAGGTCTATAGGCTTAGGAGCTATGGGCTTCCATAGTTATCTACAGCAGAACAACATTGCTTTTGAAAGTATGTGGGCTTCGTCTTTTAACAACAAAGCTTTTTCTTTTATTAAAAATAGAGCTGACATTACTACGAGACTACTGGGTGCTGAGAGAGGTGAGGCTCCTGACATGAAGGGGAGTGGCAAAAGAAACGCACACCTCCTAGCAGTGGCTCCTAATGCTTCTAGTTCTATTATATGCGGGGGTGCAAGCCCATCTATAGAGCCTAACCGGGCTAATGTATACACACACAAAACACTGACCGGCAGTTTTAAAGTTAAGAATAAATACTTAGAGCAGTTGCTAGTGGAGTTGATCCCCTCGGATACAAAGAGAGAAGAGGTCTGGAAAGATATAGCAGCACACGAGGGGTCAGTGCAGCACCTAGATATTTTAGATGATGATCAAAAAGAAATATTTAAAACAGCTCCTGAGATTAATCAGATATGGATTATTGAACATGCTCATCAAAGGCAGAAGTATATATGTCAGAGCCAAAGTGTTAATTTATTTTTTAAGCCGCCATCAATAGAGGCAACGCAAGAAACACACGATGACTTTTTACAGTACTTAAATGATGTACACTGGGCAGGAGTACACAAACTTAAATCTCTTTACTACTTGCGTTCTGATTCAGCGAGGAACACAGAGAATGTTAATATAAAAATACCAAGGTTAAACTTAGAAGAAGAGGGGTGTTTAAGTTGTGAAGGGTAAGAACAAAGTAGTGGAAGTTAAGTGGGGTGATGCGTGGGTAGATACTGCGGATATCCTTCTTGCTGACGCTATAAAACTTAAACCTGTTATGCGCTCAACAGTCGGTTGGTTAGTAGCAGACAACGAGAATGAGCTTATTCTTTCAACTGATATTTTTCACAGCGAAGAAGATAGTAAATATGTGAACACTATTATGGTCGTACCGAAGGGTATGATCGTAGAGTATTGGGAATATGAAACCGAATTAGAAACAGGAGTTTTAACATGAGTTTGCTAGGCACAAGAGATTATTACAAACCTTTTGATTACCCGTGGATGTTTGATTACTACGTCCAACAGAATCAAATGCTATGGTTGCCCGAAGATGTGCCACTGCACAACGATGTAAAAGATTGGCAAGAGATGAGTGTAGAAGAAGTAAATCTGCTTACTCAAATCTTTAGACTCTTTACGCAGTCGGATGTAGATGTCGCGTCTGGGTACATAGATAAATATATGCGTGTATTTAAAAAGCCCGAAGCTAGGATGATGATGTCTGCCTTTGCTAACATGGAGTCTATACACCAACACGCTTATAGTCTGCTTCTTGATACTGTAGGAATGCCTGAGATAGAGTATAAGGCTTTTGCTGACTACGAAGAGATGGCTGCAAAGCATGAATACGTCAACAACTCACCCTTAAAATTAAATGATAAGAAATCTATAGCTAAAAATCTGGCTATCTATTCCGGTTTTACTGAGGGGCTACAGCTCTTTAGCAGCTTTGTAATCTTGTTAAACTTCTCTAGGTTCGGAAGGATGAAGGGCATGGGGCAGATCGTTACCTACAGTATACGGGATGAGTCTCTCCATGTTGAAGCAATGACCAAGCTCTTTAGAGAGTTTATAAAAGAAAACCTAGACCTGTGGACTGATGATTTTAAAAAAGAAATATATCAAGTATGCAGAGAGATGGTGAAACTAGAAGACAAGTTTCTTGATCTAGTATTTAAAATGGGAGACATACAAGGTCTTTCTAAAGAAGAGATGAAACAGTATATTAGATACATAGCAGACAGGCGCTTGTTGCAGCTTGGTTTAAAACCTAATTACGGGGTTAAGGACAACCCACTTAATTGGTTGGATGACGTTTTAGGAGTGGAGCATCAGAACTTTTTTGAGGGAAGGGCTACTACTTATATGAAGGGCGGTATAAAAGGTAATATAGAAACTGTCCAATTCACAAATCTAGTAGTGTAGGTAGGAGGAGAACATGGATAAGAATAAAGAAGAAGGGAATCTCGTTTCATTCAGAGTATTTTTAGCGCGGGACGGCAATATAATTTCTGAGTTTAGTCACTTACCTTTAGAAGAAATAAATAAATTGTTTCCTTCAGAGGAGATTCCTATCATTAGAAAGATAGTGCAGGAGGGCTGTGCCTCATTAGAAGGACTGCACTCACATCTGGAAAGAGAAACACAAATATTTAATGCTTAGTAGTTTCTGCGCCATCAAAAATGTCATCGGGATTAGCCATAGCATAGTATTGGTACTCAAACATATCCCTGAATTCTTCAAAGGGCATACTGTCTAAGTCTCTTGCAGCGTGTGTACGCGCATAGATTTGGAAAGCAGCCCCTAGTTGTTCTTCTGTGTACAGTATTAACATTTATTGTGTCCCGCTTATTAATCTCTTAGAACTTCTTTCGTCCTGAAGCTCTTGATATTTTTCATCATCAAGATGGGTGACTGCGATCCATGCGTGAGTCATCTCATCACCAGTACGACTACCGCCCATCACCCACATATCTGAATCGGGGTTGTTGGGGTTGTCAGATGTGTTGTCATACCACTGCTTCAAGACAAGAACAGCACCCGTAGGTAGTAAAGGGGCAACGTCACTGTCGTATAGATGACTATGATGCCACGTAGCACTCCAGTTAGACACTTGGCTAATAGACTCTGTGCGCCCTGTCTCTGGATAGAATATCTCAAAGCTTGCTGCGTTCATACGCAAGTGACCGTGTGGTTGCCACGAGTCTATGCGTACTGGATGATCAAAACTATGAAAGGCTTGGGTCATGTAGTAACCATTAGGCGGTATAGTTATATCGTTTTGATCGCCAATTCTGTAGAGCTTTAAGTCTTGCTTGTATGCAAGTTCTTTAGACTCTTCTGCGCTGTATAGCCACAGACCTATCTCTACTACATTATCTTTGATCATTGTGCCGGGAGCTATCGCGCCTAACCCACCGGGAAACATATGAATGTCCCAAGCTATCTCAGCATTGGCAGGCAAAGTTCTACATATATTTGCAGGTACTATCTCGCCCCACTTGCCCATAGCATACTCAGTAAGCATCCCATATCTCTCACCATCTAAGGTGATAGTACTATTTGCATGGTGTACTACGCTCTTAGCATCGCCTCTAGGCTTAACTTGAACTGCTTTAATGCAACGATCCTCAGTTAGACCACTAGCTACATTGTGCTTGTGCCATATATCGTTGCCACTAGCGGGTATATCTATAGGTGTAGAAGGTATGACTACTGTAGGCTCTCCGAAGTCTTCAAAGAAATTCCATTGGCTAGGGTCGGCTAGGATAGGCGCTTGCACTATGACATCCCTATCTCCGTACTCTGATCCTGTGTCTACCCACTCAACTATAGTATCTATATCTTCTTGAGAGAGTCTCCAATCGCCCTGTAAATCCTGTAGACCAATGCCATGATCGTAAGCATAAGGAGGCATCTCTCTGCTCAGTACTTTGTATTGTATCAGGGGACTCCACGGCCTTACTGCCTCGTAAGTCTCAAACGTCATTGGGCCAATACCGCCTTGACGGTGACACACCACACAGTTGTCGTTAATAATCTGGGCTACGTCATCTACATAGGTAGGTTCGTCAGCGTAAACCGAAGACCCCCACATCCACGCAAACAAAAAAACAGTAACAATCAAAGGGAACAACTCATCTAAGTGATCTTTCATAATCAATAGCTCCATATCCACGGTCTAGGCCGTTCTGATGTATTTTTAATGTCATCTAAATGTATAAATCTACTACTGCCTTTCTGGTTAATA
>Ga0209279_10002026_pt1 | contig 10140 bp, 5 predicted proteins | sample CoawatmetaG00DNA_3_FD_187508 | JGI IMG/M metagenome (GOLD analysis project Ga0209279, IMG submission 187508) | Marine microbial communities from the West Antarctic Peninsula - Coastal water metaG006-DNA (SPAdes) (version 2) | ecosystem: Environmental > Aquatic > Marine > Coastal ... | reverse complement strand
GTCTATGACTGGCAGGGTGAATTGATAACTGGTTACTGGTATGACGGAGTAAGTAAAGCCAAGGAGTAGGCATTAAAAAGCCCCATTGCTGTCAAGAGCTTTGGGGCTTTTCTTTGGGTGGAGTTTAAGTAATTGCTTCTGCCCAGTTAGTAAGGTCTACACTAGCACTCTTAGGGGCAATGTACTTACTCATTCTTTCACCCTCTATATTTACTATAGGCATACCTGCTGGTGAATCTACAGTGTGCTTCTCTAGCTTAAGCCACTTATTTACCTCAGTACCGTCTGCTCTCTTCATTGAAAAAATAGTATTTTTATTAGCTAGTTTAGTCTGTTCAATATAGGCTATCTGATCTTTACTACCTAGTATTTTGTTAGCCATAACTGCCCTACGCCTTAACACACCTATGGTATTACCCACCCCTTGCATGGAGAAGTTCTGTGTAAACTTTGTAAGTTCTTTAAGGTTTCTCTCTGCCTCTGGTTTAATTAGTTCTGTTACTAAGGTGGCTGTATCATTGAATTTAAAAAAGAGTTCCCCTCCATTGTATCCAAAGTCTACAACAACCTCCTTACCTGCGTCAGTTAACTTATCAAAGTTTTTTACTTTTGACTTCGCTGAGGCATAAAAACCAGAGTAGATAGCCTTAGAAAAGTATTCATCAGAAGTATAATCACTTCTCTTATAGGTAACTCCATTAACTCTTTTATATGCACCTGAGGTGTCCACTTTATCTAAATTAGATTCTGAAGTAAGCTTATGGGCTGCGAAGTCTTTAGGTTTTACAAGCTTCCCATTAACCTTAACACCCCCATCAGGCACTACTCCCCAACCCATAGTAATAATATTTGCTGGGTCTACATGTAGAGTAGTGGATTCTGACCCTGCTAAGTTACTCCATCCAGTTAATTCAATTCCTACTGTATCTCCAGATAAAATTTTATCTGTCTGTACTTTTACTTCTGTCTCAGGCTCTACCTGTACCTCAGCTTTCTCTACTAGATTAAGATCCCGCATTTCATCATCGTATGTACTTGTATCAGCAGTAAGTGAATAGTAAACATCACTTAACTTGTCCCCTACCTTTTCAACAAATCCTTTCTCACCAGTATCTTTTGGAGTAAAAGCTTCCTTTACGTCAGACACAACTTCACTGGCTTTTTCAATTACCTGAGTACCTGCACTCTTTTTTGTTTTTAATGCACCAAAGTATGCCTTTTGCTTAGGAGTCATATTATCGTAAAGATCTTCCGCAGACATAGCTACAGTAGGTGCCTCTTCTTTTTTTAATCCCTCGCCTTGCATGTTATATTTCAAGAGTGAGTCAAGGGGTATGCCTGTTCTAAGAGCAGCCGCTTTTAATGTTTCATCTTTCCCAAGTACAACAGACTCTATACCATTATCTTGGGCCATAGTTTTGGGGGACTCACCAGAATAACCGCCACCAAAAAAGCTACGTGTTTCCATTTCATTATCTACTAATCCTCCTTGGTTGAACTTAGGTATCTCGTTTACTATGCGAGGCAAGTCGGATACTCCTGCTGCATCATTTATCTTTTTAACGTCTACGTCTGAAAGAACCTTATTAACTTTCATGGAACCACCAATAATCCAGTTGCCTGTCATATTAGAATTAGTCTTATATCGGTAGTGTCCTCCCGTGGGTAGCTGGTCAGTTATATGTGCTGTTCTAGCTATTATATCCCCGTTCTTCTTCTTGTCTGCCCTAGAGGTTGCTATAGACTGCCAATCTACATCATCAGGCATCTCTACTTCTGCCCATACTTGATTGTCAGGTCGGTAGTCGGGTGCGGATAAACCCTTTGAAGTCTTACCACCTATATGAGTTGCTACAGGTAAGTCCCCACTGTGCCAGCCGGGGCGCATTGCTAAGTCACCAATCTTTGATTTAACTTTTTTCCCAGATGATGGGCCTATCTCTGCGTCTACCCATTCACCCTGCTTTACAGACTGCTTGGCATTTACAAATAAAGGAAACAACTCACCGGGTTTATTGGGATCTGTTCTAAAAAGCTTATATGCTTTAACTGTTTTCTTTGGCTTAAGTGCTTTTACAATAGGAGTACCTACTAAAGGAATAGCAGCAGCAGCACTCCATACAGCATCTTCCCAATCACCTGCTACGGCAGACCCTACCGCATTATCAAAGTCTACTATATCACTAGCCACAGGCATTATAATTTCAAAGGGGTTAGAAATTCCCTTTGCCTCTTGTTCCCAATAAGCTTCATCCATAGCTTTCTCATTAGCAGAGGCTACAGAAGATACAGACTCCTGTGATTCATCCTGCTCCTTGGTAGCTATTGCTAAAGATTTGTTAAGCCTGTCATCAGAAAATTCATACTGGGCTTCGCTTTCTTCTACTGCCTTCTGTGTCATTAAACCCATTACTAAGTACCCCTTAAAGCTGCACCAATTTTAATACCAGCAGCATATGCCCCTAACTCAGCTACACTCTTACCATAGTACTTTCTAAAGTAATCATCTGCTAAACGCCTATTCTGAGCAGGAGTCTTAGCCCACCTACCCTTGTCAAACACACTGACGGATTCACCATTCCTAAGTGCATCCATTAATGCTTCACCTTCTCCAACTTCCTTAGCCACCTTAGTAGCCTGACGAACAACAGATTTTATAATATCTTTCTGCCTCCATTTAGGTTGTGACTTATATGAAGCAGACCCAATGGTATAACCTAGCATCATGTCTATATAAGGAGGCATGTGCTTCTTAGTATAGTAGTCAGCTTGTTTATTACCTGTCTTTGGATTTAACGTGTAGGTTTCAATGCCTTGCTTTGCTAACTCTGCTTCTATCTCATTAGGTGCTGGCATATACTTAACACCAGAGAACTGTGCCATTGCTGCACTCTGTCTACGCACCGAACCTTCAGAGGTAGGAGATCTAAACTCAGGTAAGTCTTTCTGCCATACAGGTATCTTTGACTTCAGGTGATTCATGAAAGAGTTACTAAATACTTCTTGGAACCCATCACCTTTTACCATACGGGTTTCCCGTACAATGGCTTCACTGTCATCAAAGGCAGAGTATACATCCCTACTGATCTGCGCTGCGGTAAATGGTCTTCCAGCTATAGAGCCAGCCCAGTCACCTAGTACCTTACCTAACTTCTCTCTACTTACTACATCCCCATCTTCATTCATACCTGCAATCTGTTCAAACAAATCACTTACAAAATCCTGTGTACGGGATGGTTTTATCTGAGTACCTGCTATACCTACAAGTAACTGTTCGGCTGGATTAGCACTATCTAACTCTCCATTTCTCCACTTAACTAACAAGTCAGCGACAGCTAGGTATGGAGCCATAGGGAATATAGCACGAACATCTACAGGCTTATTGTTCTCACTTGTGTCAATCATGTTGTACCATGCAGTATCTTGGTTCTCGTCCCTATATAAGTAAGCTGCATACAATGCTGCACTACCAACAGTACCTTTAGAGATACGCTCTATGGATTCTTGAACACCTTTCCTGCCTTGTATTACAGATTGCTCTGCTAGTTTTGTTGCAGCTTCATCTGATGCAGCCTTAGCTTTGGGTGTTAGTGTACCTTCCTTCATTGCTTTTAGAACTTCTTTAGTTCTGTACTTATCTATGTCTCCAGAAGCTAATGCTTTTCTAGCGGCTCGTCCTGTAGCTACCCCCTGTGTGCCTACACTGGCAGCATTAAGGAAGTTCAAAGGACTGTACCTGTACTGGAAGGTCATAGCGTCTGCCATGAATCGTGCAAACGGGAACTGCTGTGTACCAATGACAGGCATAAAAGGTAGCCCCTCTACTAGCTTAACAAACTTGTTAGCAATCGTACCCTCTGCTGGCATAATAGCAAAGGTAGCCTCCAGTGCATCATCAGTAGCTTTTTTAAGCACCTGTATAGGTATAGGTTTATTGTTAGCAATGTACTCATACATATCCAAGTCAAGCTTCTTCATCTGCTGGTTAACACTATCAGTGAAAACACCTGAGCGTATAACTTGGTCTTGCGCCATGTTTAAACCATTCATCCATTTAGTAACTCGGCTTAGATCTTGGTCACCTGTTTCTTGCATGGTTCTGAATAGTGTATTAGATAGACGAGAGTTATTTTTCAACATCATATCTGCTAATTCTTTATTCTGCTTAGGCATAACTACTTGCCCTAGCGTACTGAAAGCATCTTCACCTATCTGTGCTAGACCTGACTTAAAACCATGTACTGAGGAGTTACCATTTACCACAGAGGATACTGTCTTAGCTGTGTGATACATTGTACTTTCAATTAGCTTTGATGCAGTACCAAACGTGAGGTAGGCAGCAGCAGATATTACGTTACGAGCAGTAGTTGATATTTGAGATACCATCATTGCCCGTGACTCACGATCCAGCCGTTTCATAAATCCAGTAAACGTACCAAAAACACTACGAGTATCATGTGGACTATCATACAACTCTGCTAATTTCTTTTTAAGGGCAGGATCATTACCTGCCATATTCTTTATTCTTTTAGATAATGCACCATACATCTGCATCTGCTTGCCGCTTTCACTTAATGCTAGTCTTTCTAACTGAGAGAACTCATCAGCTTTAAGATTACCACTTAATCCTTTGAATCCTTGGAACTCCGCAACAGACACACCCGTCTTACTTAAAGCCCTTTCTAATACATCCCCATCTATTTTGTCAGCAGATGACATTATTCTGACAACCATGTCCCCTATTCTTTCGTCTACTTCTTTTCCTTTATCATTGATTACCCTAGACCTTCTGTAGAATGCACTGGTGTCCCCTAGTTCTAACATGATATTACCCACAGCCTCTGTAACTACAGAAGAAAGATCATTGTGCATAGCTAGTGTCATAGGTGCATCAGGCATACCTAACCCATCACGTATTCGTTTGGCCCTATCCGCATCGTATAGTTCACCTGTAACAGGATCAAAGTTAGCTAGGGAGTCTTTGTCATCTATGTTTTTGGAAGAGCGTGATTTAAGAGAGGCCAGTCTTTGCCCTACTACTTCATCACCTGAACGTACACCTGCACTAGATAGTGCTTTCTTTGCAGCGTTAACACCTAGCGGAAAACCTATAAGAGAACCTACGCCACTGACAGCACCCATAGTACCTATAGCACCATAGTCTTTCTCATTCATCATTCCTACTTCTATTTTCATCTCTTGGCGTTGAGACTCTCCCATAGCACCTAGTAGACCTTCCACAGAAGTCATGGCAGTTACCTTACCAAGGTTGCCCTTTAATGCATGGCTTAGTACTGCCCGTGTAGTTGCTCCCTTACCTGCCGTTTTAACTGCGGTAGTTAGTATGGCACCCATAGGCCCACCAAATCCTAGACCTACTACAACAGCAGGGTCAAAGATAGCAGCAGACAGTACATCACTGGCACCTGAGAAGAAGCTACCTCCACCCTCAGATGCAAAGTTAGGAATCTCTTGATACATAGTATACAGAAGATTGAAGTTATCTTTGGTGGCCTTGCTAGTTTTTGTATCCTTTAAGAAGTCAACTTCCTGCATAGTGTCAATAGTATTACCTTCAACATAACGGAAGTGAGTTAACATCTTTTCTATTACATCTTCATCGGATTCACCTTCCTGCTGCTTACCATCTTCCCCATTGCGTTTAGTTAAATATGAATTAACCATATCTACCACACCTTTATGTTTCGCTAGGTTAGCTACACTGTAGTCTTCCCCTAGAGAAGTTAATTCAAAAGTGGGTTTTATCTTTACAGATGAAATATCTTCTTCGTATCCCTCAGAAATAAATGGGTCATTAGCCCCTGATAGGTTTATCTGCTCGTAGTCAGATCCCCCATCAAGAGCTACAGGACTATAAGAAGATCCCCCTTCAAGGGGAATGTCCTCATAGCTAGAGTCAGAAGACAAGTCCATATTTGAAAACTCTTCTTCTTCGTACTCGTCCTCAGGTAACTTGAAGTTAAATTCATTTATCATTATTTCTTCACCAGCCTAGCTGTTAATTGTGCTTTAAAGTTATCAAACATAGTTTTACCCCTGCCTTGACTAGCTTCAATCGCAGCATTTATCTCTGCAATAACTAGTCGTATTTCATCCTTGGTAGCATTATCATTGTTTTTAATAGCATTAAATCTTTTTGTTAATCCCCCTAAGTCTACTGGAGTAGTTTTTCCTACTTTATTTTCAATGTCTAAGGCTTTGGCATCGTCCCTCTCTGCTCTAAGATCTTTTATAATCTGCTTTTTCTTACTCTCTAAATCAACCAACTCTTGCTCCGCAGCCATTAGTACTTCGGGGTTTTCATTAGTCTTTTTCATTTCTGCTATTCTTTTAGTTTGATATATAATCTCTTCATCTATATTTCTTATTGATATTACGTCAGACTTTGATACATTAATTTGATTAGCTTGTAGTAAAGACTGGTCTTCAGATATAACACTAGATTCTGAGGCAGATAATATATCTTCTGTTTGTGCAACAGCACCCTTCTTAGGCTGTTGTGGCCCTTCCATTAGTTCTTTAATCTTTTTACCACGTAGTATTTCTACTTTTCCAGCAGCTTTAATTTCGTAGTATGCACCATTGATAAGCTTATCAAAAGGGACATTATTGGCATTTCCACCCCAATAACCGGGATAGTTCTTTTTAAAGAATATATTTGTAGACCTGTCTAGTATCCTGTCAGGTGCTTCTATCATATCTCTAGCAGCCTGTTGAATTATTTTATGCCTAGACTTAGCAAATTCCTCACTCTTTTCGTAGTTGACCTTATGTGAAGGGTCAGTTTTAAGAGTTTGCAGAGGTATGCCATTATCTGCTGCCCAAGTAAGTAGTCCTTCATTCTGAATTTTAGTATCATAGTTATCAAAAACCACAGCTAAATTTTGGTTAGACGCTTCAGCAGTCAATCTAACATTAGTTAATTTTTGTACATTAGTTGCATCCGCAGTTGCCGACTGAAACTTTTTATTAGCCCAGTTAATAGAGAATCGTTGAACCTTAACCTCTTGCTTTGCAACGTCCAGTAAACCCTGCGCTCTCTCTGGTGACATGTTATATGCTACAGATAGTTGATCTCCATAAGATTCTAATAGGGTATCTACCTCTTCATCATTTGTAGTGGACACACCATAGTATTCACTAGCACTTAGCGGCCTATCTACAACCTTACCTTGTACTCTCTCTACTAAAGTTACAGGATCTTTAAATTCAATGGGATCATCTATGGCTTCAAAATAATCTGTGAGGGGTTTATTTGCATTAATAAAAGTAGGGGATACTGTAAGTTTTAACAAGTCTTTTTTAGCTTCGTCTGATAAGCTAAGAACGAATGCCTGTTTTGCAGGATCATTTGCTAAAGAGTCTGCCTGACTTATTAATGTATTAAGATATTTTTTATTATCTTTAGATTCTTTAGTCCTTGCAGTCTGTGCTAACTGAGCATTTTGAAACATTACATTGGTAGTACTAAATATACTGTCTTCTACTTTTTTACGCTGCTCGTCTTCTTCTTTTTTGTTAGCATCAAGAATAGCAGAACCGCCTTTTGCCAAACCACTTAATGCACCACTTAAACTAAAACCCATTATGTCTCCCTCCTTGCCATCATACCCATGGGAGCTTCTTCAGGCTCTTCCATAGTAACTTCTTCCTCTTCCATAGGTACGTCTTCATCTTCTTTAAACTTGGCTAGAGAAGAACTTATAGCACTCATACGGGGCTTGTCACCTTTATTATCTTCTGTACCTATGTTGTACTTAACATCAGAGGCTTCAGCAATACTAATAATCATCTCAATTAATACAGGTGAGGCTAGTAGTCCCGTATCTATACTGTGAACACCATTCATGGTTGCAGATCTAGTAAGTAGACGTACAATAGAAGTGATAGGTATACCTGCTTCCATTTGATTTAGTAGGTCTACTACAATATCTTCGTCATTAAACATAGGAAGATACTTATCTATAACTTCCTCTACTGTGTTTAGTTGAGGGGGTTGTTCCCAAGGATAGCTGCCCGGCTCAGCAGTGAGAGACTGTCCCGGAATAGGAGCATCTAACATGGGTTCGCTATTTAACATTCATTTCCCCTCTTAATTTACGTATCTGCTTTACATAATTTACTACAGATAAACTATCAGCTTCTGCACCTCTTTGGGGAACTAAGCCTGAACTAATTTTTGAGTCCTTAGCCGTAGATTCTAAGTACTTATTCATATTCTTATAAATATTCTGTATTTCTTTTGACATAGTGTTACCCTCTATTACCAGTATTGCCAGACTTTTGCACCAAACTGAAAGATATTTGACCACATATCTTTGTCTGAAGTTTTGTCACTAGCTCTTAATGTAGCATCTGCTTCAATAGTTGCTTTAGCCAGTGTGTTAAATCTTTCAGCTTCATTGTCAGAGATCTGATACGCCCAATCCATTTCATCTCTATGCTCTTGCCACAGGTTATTGTATGCTACATTACTAATATCCAATAAAGCTTTAGCATTTATTTCATTGGATCTGTTAATAGCTACTGTGTCTGCTGTAGCAACTTGCCTACGCCATTGTGCATTAGACTGATTAATAATTAAGGAGTTCTTTGCGTTGAATTGATCCCGTTGATTATCTATCTCAGCATTAAATTTAGAAGTTGCATTTGATTGTCCTGCATTAAACTGAGACTGAGCGTTCTTTTGTGTTGAATTAAATTGACTTATATTAGAAGACAAGTTAGAAAAGAACTGATCTGTTTGATTTTCAGAAGTTGCATTAAACTGTGCTGCTGCATTTGTTGCTGCTGCATCCGACATAATAGCAGTAGTACGTTGCTGTGCTTTAAACATAGTAGATTGCTGTGCGTTGGATAGGTTACTCATATCCATTTCAAGAAAAGATTGTGCATTCTGAACTTGAGATTGCTGCCTATTATTTAAATTAGAAATGTCTACTTGAGATAGAGCCGCAGCTTCTGCCATAACATTAGCCTGTCTATTAGATAGATTAGCTATGTTAACAGTACCTGTAAGCTGTGCATTCTCTAGTGCAATTTGCTGAGTAGCAGTAAAATTCATATTAGCTGCTTCACTAACCTTAGTAGCATTCATAACCCGTGATTGAAAACCTTGGTCAAACTCCTGCCCCATAAATACAGCACGTTGTTGTGCAGACAACATAGCACGTTGCTGTTTATTGTTAAGATTAGTTACTTCAAAGGTAGCAAAGGTCTGTGCATCAGCAGTAGCGATAGGCAAGGAAGACTCTAAGGCTGCTTGTATTAGTGACTGACCTGCCATGCTAGATGAACCAATACCACGGGCAGCCATCTGTGCAGTCACGTTACGCATAGCCCCTGCTGCCCACGCTGGTGTATTACCATTGTCAAAGGAAGTCATGAGAGTAGCAAGCTGACCTTGTACAGTAGCCTTTGAAGAAGGATCTGCTTCTGCTGCTTTAATAGTTTCAGTAAATGCTGCTGCTTTCTGTGCGTCTGCAACAGGGTTAACTAGTTCTCCACCTTCAATAGTACGTGTAGGTGCGCCCTCTACTTGTGTAGCGGTAGTCTGTGCAGCATCTAAATTGCTTACTGATGTTCCTGTCTGTTGTGCCGCAGTTACTTGTGCATCTTTTGACACGGAACCTGATGCTGCGTTAACCTCTGACAGTGCCGTAGTTACCGCAGGTGCAGCAGATTGAGTAGTAGCTAAGTTAGCTTCCTTAACAGAACCAGCAGTAGCACCTGTGTTACTAGCGGCAGTAGTAACAGCAGTAGGTGCAGTAGTAGATACCTGACCTGATGTAGTATCCATAAGTTGATTACTATCTACACCAGTTGCTTGAACCTGAGTAGCAGAACCTGTGGGCAGGGTAGGTAACAGACTCTGATTCAAACTAGTCTGTCCTATAGTGGTATCTTTGTTAAAAGGAATACCTTCAGGGGGTACATAACCTCCTACAGCATACTTCTTAGCATAGCCACCTTTGCTGTATCTCTGCATAGCGGCATTGTTCAATGAATTAAACTTACCCATTGCTGAAGCATTAGATTTCAGATAGTCATTAAAGGTATTCATGTCACCAGTATGTCCTAGCTTAGAAGCAATACGTTGCATCTGATCTGGGCTATAAC
>Ga0209279_10002023_pt1 | contig 10150 bp, 6 predicted proteins | sample CoawatmetaG00DNA_3_FD_187508 | JGI IMG/M metagenome (GOLD analysis project Ga0209279, IMG submission 187508) | Marine microbial communities from the West Antarctic Peninsula - Coastal water metaG006-DNA (SPAdes) (version 2) | ecosystem: Environmental > Aquatic > Marine > Coastal ... | reverse complement strand
AAAGGCGCGGATTGTATGGTAGCACCACCGCCCTGATAATTTGCGGTAGTCGTAGCAGTATAGGTTGTACCTCCATTGGATAATCTAAATATACCCCCTACAATTTCAGTGTTATAAATTCCAAATATACCATCAAATTTAGCATGTAAACCTGAGACAACGATAGTCCTATTAAACGGTAGTTGGGCAACAGTGAAACTTAGTACTGTTTGTTCAGTGCCGTTAAACGAGGATTTAAACGTTGTAGTTTTGACTTTTAAATCTGTAACATCCCCCTCAATATTCGCTGCATTTATATGTGCCGCAGTTAATGTACCTGTAGCTAAACTAATATCACCTTTAAACCCTGAACCACTAGCTTGACTATAAAACCAAGGAGTATGTATTGAACCTCCACTATACAGTGTCATAGTTCCAGCAGGAGCAAATCCACCAGTATCCTTAGAACCTGAATAAATAGAGTTACTATCAATAGTCCAACCCCCTGCTGTACCACTAGTAGCAGCACCTACAGCTCTCATAGCAGCAGTTGTAATATTAGAAACATTACCTAAACCAACATTACTAGCAGTAGTCCCTGCCTGTATAGTAGTTGCTGATTGATTATCTACAGCACTAAGCCCTACATTGGCTTTAGTAGTGCCAGCTTGTGTCGTGGCAGCTGTTTGATTAGGTACAAGAGATAAACCTACATCAGACTTGGTGGCAGCAGATAATGTAGCTGACTGCACAGTAGCGTCTGATGTGTTATCAACATTACTCAAACCAACATTAGCTTTAGTGGTGCCAGCTTGTATTGTAGCAGTGGTTACATTCGATACACTACTTAACCCCACATCAGATTTAGTAGCAGCAGACAGTGTAGCTGCTTGCTGCGTAGCATCAGATGTATTATTGACATTACCAAGCCCAACATTACTAGCTGTAGTATTAGTATTCAGTGTATTTGTTTCTGTAAGCTCTGTACTTGATACACCTATCTTAACTGTACCTGATATATCTGCACCAGTTGCAAACAACTTACCTGCACTATTTACCCTAAAAGGAGCAGAACTTGGCGTAGCATTACCTGACCAAAACCTCCAACCATTGTACACACCATCAGTAGCCCCATTCATACCTGCTTGAGACGAACCTGAGCCAGCAATGACTCTAAAGGCTGCCTTGAATTCATCACCAGTAAATGTAGCTGCTGTTATATGTTCTGCTGCTACAGTACCGTGTACTATCTGATCACCATTAACTACATTAAGGAACTGTGACCATGTGGTACCGTTGAATAAGTAATCAACTCTAAATCTTAAAGCCTCTGCAGCAGTATCATTTACATACCCCATTATATCTTGGTTCTGTGGAGCTCTATCAGCCACTCCTACAGCACTAAAGTGACCTGTGATAGTAGCACTAGAGTACCCTGATACTGTTGCTTTAGTAGCTGTTGTCTTGACTACCCAACTACCTGAGCCATGTGCTCCTGGTTCTCCAGTAACGCTTACTCCGTCTATACCATTAATACCATTCTTAACAAATACTTGAGGTACAGGCCAATCAGCTACAGAAAGTACATCAGTAGTTCCTTGGCTCAATGCAGTATTAAATGTTACCCAAACCTTACCTCCTTCAGTTATATTCTCTGGTACAGTTGTCTGCCATCCATCTAAGCTACCTGTAAGTAGCCCAGTAGCAAATGTGTATGTAATAGTATTATTTGGTACAGCAGGCTCAGTAGTTTTTACTTGGTAAAGCATTACTGATTTAGTATTCCAAGCGTCTTTACCAGTATACCTACTAGGAGTACTCCAGCCAGTAGCTCTAGTCCAGTTTGTTTGTCCATTGATTTGGTAATATCTTGCTTTACTTACCCAAGTAGTTTGACCTACCGGTGGGTCACTAGGATCATCAGACCAGTTAGTAGGTGGTGTTTCAGATATCCCATTGTACACACCCTTCTCAACTACAGCTGCATCCCCATCAATATCTAGTGGAACATTAATAGCATTACGAAACACGTAACTAAGGTAATCCCCATCTAACCCACGGTAAGCTCCTTTAGAGCTCACTACTGTTTCCTCTACTACAACACTTGCATAGGTAAATTTAAGGGTAACTGCACTAGTACCTGAGCCAGTGAGTGCTACTACTACACTAGTATTATTGGTTCCAGTTAATGCAGCAGATAGGTTCCCATTAGTTGCTCTTGTTACTCGGTATGTTTCTGTGGCAACTGATACACCTTTTTTATAGAACGTAACTGTTAAGTCTGTTGTTACAGCTGAAGGTATCCACGCACCATCACCAGTACCTTGGTTAATCTCAGGACCCTGAATAAATGCAAGTCCGTTACTTGAAGTTATTGAACCATAGACTGCATCTAATCCGTCCGTTACATCCACTAGGGTAATAGTATCTAGTACCGTTGTACCATCTTTTAATGAGACTACTATGCTTCCATTAATACTAGCGGCATTGAAAGATTCTGTTTGCCCTTTTGCAGTACTACCAACATACAGTTGTGGGTCAGTAGTTCCGGTAAGTAAGGTATCAACACCTCCGTCTAACTTATGTGCCTCTACTGTTAGAGTACCATTACCATCTTTAATAGCAGTACCAGACAAAGGCTTAATGTAATAATGGATGGCATTTTCACCCTTCTTACTATACTCAGTAGGTGTAGACCATGCAGAATTAGACCATGTATCCAGTACCTTATTATGTGTCCATAAAGCAGAGCTTACCCAAGTAATATGTCCCTCTGTATAGTAAGGATTATCTTCCCATACGTCAGGTGCTTGAGGAGCTACTTCAGTTGTACCATTAAAAGTAGCACCTGTAGTGGGTTTACTTGGTACAGTTGTAGCTGTTCTAAATACAAAACTTCTGAAAGATCCTTTAGTAACATAGAAATCAGTACCTTCCTCAGGTATGTATACATAAACCTCCGCATCTGTCCATACAGGAGCACTCCATGTTTTATACATAGGTGTTGCACCAACTGCAGGGTGTATGGTTTCAATGTAAGCATTCTTACTTACGTAAGTTATCTTATCTACCTCAGATACAAAAGTATCTGTCCAGCCAGTAGGTAGTGTTGGTATAACCTCACCCCCTGCAGTAGTAAAACTACCGTTAGTGGGCTTTGCAGGAGCAATAGGGGCTACATTTGTTTTAGCTACATTTTTATAAACATAGGATATGTAATTACCACTTACACCGTCAAAGTAATCAAAACCATACTCAGGTGTTTCGCCATCATAAACAGTTACAGTATTCCCTGCCCCATCGTTTATTGTAGAGGTACCATCACCATTATTTGTTACTGTAGGAATGGGAGCATTATCACCATCTGTGATTAAAACACTAACACCATCACCATCAGTAATCGTATAGGTTCCATTACCGTTATCAACTACATTAGGGTTAATACCATCAACTCTAATAAGTACTGCAGTATTCCATGCACCTATTACTCCATTAGTTACAGTAGCCTGTCTACGGTAGTAATCACTCAATCTCAGGTCAGTATTCCAATCCAGTAAACCATCAGGGCTATACTCATGTATTTCATAAATAGTGTCACCAATAGTTCCAGAGAATTGTGTAGATGCACTCCATCCACTAGTATGTACTCTAGTATCTATTGACCATGCGCCAGTAGCAACGTCATGTAAGTACTTACCTATACGAACGTAAATACTCTGTCCTAGTGCAGCAGTCTCTGGGTCATCAGTATACCCTGTAGGTATAACTTCTGTTATGCCATCATAGGTACCACCAGTAGGACTGTCTGTAGGAGCTACAGCTGCATTCTTATATATATATGAAGTGTATGTACCAGACACACCATCCACACCAGCAGCAGCAAGTAATTCAATTACCCACTCATTAGCAGCAATATCATCAGTATCACTAAGTGACCATACTGTAGCGACTGCCATCCATACACTATCAGCACCTACAGGAAGAGTAGTACTCCACCCATTAAGAGCGTCAATATCTACTTCAGTTACAGCTAGGGTAAGGAAGTTAAATCTTAAAGTACCTGAAGGGTCTGGCGGAGCTATCTGTTGATTAGCTGCTCTTTGATAAAGAATTACTGTAGAGTTTTTATACCCGTAATCGACTCCATCAATAGGAACTAATTGTGATGCAGCTGACCAAGGGAGAGCCAAGTAGTATGTGCCTGCATTCCTGTCAGCAACAGTATAGAAATACTCTACTCGTTCTCTTCTGTAATGATCACCAGTAGAGAAGTTACCATGCCATATAGCTAAACCATCAATAGAGTATTCATAAGCAAGCTCAGTTATTTCACCATCAGCACCGTCACTACCTTTTATTCTTGCTGAAGCTGACCAAACTGAAGTAGGGAATCCATTAGTTATAATGCGTTCCTGCCTCCAGATATCACCATCAGTGAATATAGGATGGAAAGCTATACCATCACTTGAGTACTGGTACTCAAAGTATATGGTATCTCCATCCAAACCGTCTTCAGCAAATAGGTTGTAACCAGTAGACCATGCACCAACTATTCCATTAGTACTAAGAGCATGTCTTCTCCATATGTCACCATGACTTACATCAAAGGTAGTATGCCAAGCATCAGTTACACCATTATCAGATGAGTACTGGAATACCTCATGGATCGTATCTCCAGAGTCACCTTTGAATTGATCAGGTAAGTTAGTAGTAAGTATTGCATTAATATTTACTTCTTTAGTCTTAGTATTAACTTCAAAAACCGATATACCTAAATCGTCTACTACATTGTAGATATCAGGGTTTTTGGTTATAAGGGAATTAAACCCATCATTACTTTGACGCTCATATAATGTCTTATCATACGTAGTAATTCCACGTTCATATGAAGTCTGTAACTGATCACTAACATCTAAGAGAATTGAGCCATGTTCAAATACCTTACCGTAGTGTACATCTGCAGTAAGCTCTAGAGTATTATCAATAGTACCTTTAGGTTTACTAACAACAACATTAGAACTATTTACATATTGTAAATCACTGGCTCTGGTTTCAGTTCTTAATATTGTGTACTCACCTTCGGTGAGTATTGTGTTTTCGGTAAAATTAGTTGAGGTACTATCAAGGGTTACTGTCTCAGAGTTCTTGTTAGCCCCGTAAGAGACTTCTTTTTCTGAGAGGGATAATGTGTTGCTTATCCCAGTTGAGTCTTTGTATGTGCCTGTATGGGTGTTGAATTCATTAATATAGTCGAATGTAGTTGTGCTATTAGAAGCATCATATACTTCTCTGCCAAATAGGAAGTTAGTATTCTTAGTTGAGCCAGTATCTGTTAGTTGTATGGATTGATTAAGATTTGTATCTTCATACGCATTTGCTTGTTCAGTTACTTTAGTTGAGCCAACATTAGTTACTATATTATTCTCAGCCATCTCTGCTGGAGTATTGCTGTTGTCCCATAGCTTCTTTGTTTCATTAACATATGCATCATCAGTTGATAACTGATCTTCCTTGGTTCTACTTGTAGAGTTAACACCTGTACGTACATTGTTATGCAGACTTACCCAATTAGGGTCAGTAGGTATAACTACAGTTGCAACTACTGCTGTTGAATAAGCAATAGCTTCTAATAATGTTAAGGGCGATGGTGTAGCACTATCAATAATAATAACGTCAGTACTTGCGTAGAAGTCGGTAACATCACACTCAAGTAAGTATTTACCTTCTGCTAAAGTAAAATCATAATTACCTGTCATGTCCGTTAAGTGTACTGATTCTGAAGATTCCGGGGTACTACCTGTAGAGGTTATCGCAGTAAATCGGATAGAGGCATTAGGAATTGAGTTTCCTAATGGATCTTTTAATTGACCTGTAACTGTAATCATGAAAAATTTCCTATTAGAATTTATACTGAAGAGTATAATGAAATTTGATTCATATAACGAGGAGAATATAAATGAGTTTCTGGGGAACACTGTTTGGTTCAGAAAGTGTTATACAAGCCGGTATCGATGGTATCGATAAAATTGTTTATACAGACGAGGAGAAAGTTGATAATAAATTACTATTATTGAAGGCATATGAGCCATTCAAGCTCGCACAGAGGTTCCTAATGATGATTGTAGGTATTCCCTACATGATTGCATGGGTTATTACTTTTGGAGTCTCATTTAGCTCTGTAGACGTTGCAGTGCAGACTGCCATGTTAGGGGGTAACATTGGCACCGTATTTTATACTATTGCGGGGTTTTACTTCGGTGGTGGTTTACTAGAGGGAGGTATTCGCGCTTACAAGAAATAACTACTAGCCCTTGAACATTGTTCGGGGGTCTAGTCCTAACATTACCATCGTACCTAGTAAGATTGCCCCTAGTACGATTTTACCTGCATTTGAAGACAGGCTTTTATAGAAAGTGTCCCAGTAGTCTTGGCTCTGTTTAACTCTTGCAAGTATAGGTGCTTGAGTTTCTACATACTGGTATAAGAACTCTGTAGACTTTTGAACCTTTTCAACTAACTCTGCATTAGCTTTACGTTCAAACTCGTGACGAATATCTCTCTCTTTAAATTCAAAAAGTAAATCATTAACACTTTTAGATACATTCTCAGAAGCTTCTGCGCTACGTAGAATAGTACCTTCTAGTGAATTGATCCTATCATTCATCATCTGTATTTCTGGTTCGCGAGGCATAATTAATTAATTGTGAGTAATATCTAACAGGCAGCATAACAAATAACTCACACAGTGTAACTACTACAGCGAAGAATATTGTTAGTAAAAGTAAGGAATCAGTTACTGAGCCAGTGAAGCCAAGGATGTATAAAGAGTATGTGGAACAATATAAGAAACACCATTTACAAATGGATGTTAGTACGTTAAGTAACCGTATGAAAGAATTGAAAAATGTACCCATAATGAGAATCTCCTTAGATATCCCAAGAGGGTAACATATAACACAGTAGTTTCGTTACTTTACAACCTAACTTTTAGGTATGCTTGATTTAACAGCTAAACAACTCGCCACGTATTTATCCATCTCTTCTGCATTGCTATCTGAGCATCAAACTCATTAGTGGCGCAGGCTGTTAAACCTAGAGCCACTGTTACTGATACTATTACTTTATTCATAGTTCTTATCCTATATCATATAGTGTGTTATATCGTAGTCTAATGGTGCACCATCAGCTCCTTCTGTAGACATTATACTACCTATTTGTGGTTCTACTAACCATACAGTGCTGCTCCTATCTATGAACACCTTGAAAGCACGAATCTTACTCCTAACTAATCCAAAGGTAAACCTGCTTAAGTTACGTTGATTGAATACACCATACAACGCAACCATCTTGCTACCTCCTTTTATATAACCCCTTTCGGGGCATATTAGGTATTAAGCAAACACACCAAACATAACTGGCGGTGTGATTTCAACATCAACACCGTCTGGGTCTTGCGTGATGTATGGAGCAGTAGAATAAACACTCTCCATTTTCACCTGACCACCTGCAAGGAACGTGTAATTTTGAGCACCTTTAGTATGTGAGCCAATCACTTCAAGTGAATCTAACGCCAGTAAGAAAACCTCCTGCTCATCACTAACACGACATAAGGCAACCGTTCTACCCTCTACGCTGTAACGTATTGGTGTTTGAGCTAATAGAGAAGCTGTTACCTCACCTGTTTCTTCATCTTGGACTAGGAACTTATGAAACTCCCATTCAGTGTCTAAAAATTTTGCAGCTACTTCATCACGTAATGCTTGAATGTTGCCACAGTATGTTAATAAATCTTTCATGTTTTGGTACCTTATTGTTGTTGGCTATACGCCACTTAAAATTTTAATTTCTGTTTCGTCTAATGCAAATGGGTAGATTCGGAAGTCAGACAACCATCCGTTTAGGTGGCTACCATAACTATTACCTGCGAGGTAAGACCCTATGGCTAAGGTAGGTGCAACAAGTTTAGCCCCAGAACTCCCATTAATGATGTGGTTAGGGTTTTTATGAGTGCTGACCTTATCATTAATATATGCCTTGGTTTCATATAGGTCACTATCATTTGTAAGTGTGAAACTATATTGAACTTTCGGGTCTATTTCATAAGCTGCGGTATATAATGAACCACCACCTCCATATGATGCTTGTATTCGACCATAATTCTGCTGTATCGCAGCGTAGTGGTATCTAGCACTACCATTATGAGCTTCATCTGAGGTAAATAATCTAACAGCATTATTACTGATACCTTGCAACTCAAAGTTCATAAATAGAGACATTGCACTATCAAAACCAATACCTAAGTGATTCCCTTGAGTTTGTATACTAACATTATCATCTGCCCTAGTAGCAGCAGCCCCATTCGTAGGAATGTACGATGTTGGGAATGGTGATTTTTCATATTGTAGACCCCACACATAAACGCCATCAACGCCATTACCTTCAGTCCATACGCCATAGTTTTTAGTTACGGCATTTAACCCACTGTACAAATGATTGTTACCTATTCTATTTTGGAATGTATAAGTAACCCCAACCCAATACCATGAGTCGGGTAATTTGATTATTCTTGTGCTTAAAACATTAGCTTGCTGAAATACCAATGTACCTGTACTTAAATCAATCACCGAACTTTCACTTCCAAACTTACCACCCAAATAAATAATGGGAGACCCTGCTTCTTTAAAGAAGCCACTCACGCTAACAGGTTCACCTAAATTGTTTGTGAAAGGACTCCCTGTTAGTCCATCTTTTCCGCCTACGTTTGGTATAACCTTATCTGCGGTCAAAGTGCCATTAGGTGCTGTGGCAGTATTTAACTCTAAATCTCTTGATTTCGCATACCACCAAACACTGGAACTAGCATCTTCGCTATCTGGATGATGATTAGTCCCTGCCCCCTCAAACAACCACCCTTGCTTTTCTTCACGCGCTTGGCTTATGCCTATTTGTGAAGTGCCAGAAGCAGGGAAACTACCAGTAGTGGTTTTGATATAAGCATTGGCTACAGGGGACTCCTCCATTTGAAAACCTGTCCATCTAAAGCCTCCCCATTTAGCGTTTGCACCTGCATATTGCATTACCCCCTGACTCCAAGTAGCATCCGAGGTGCATGTAAAAGTACGAGATACTCTATAAACATTACCCTCTACGTGGGTTACATTTGTTGTTTTATTATCACCTGCACCTACACGTAAGTAAAAAGGACATTGATAACCTGACCTATGAAAATCTTCACCTCTTATATCCCTGCCGTTTAGCATCTCTACAAAAATACTTACTGTGTAAGTTTTCCCTATTTCTGAAGTAATCGCATGGTAAAAATAAGCAGTCCCCGCAGAGTCAAACTGCACTGAAGTTGGAAACTGTCCTAGCGGCCCTTCGTAAGTACATCTCTGTATACCCAATACACTACCGCTAACTGGCTCAGAATCTTCAAACAAATTAGTCGCATAATTACTCGGTGAATACTTCAGCTGACCATGACGATTAATGAACGTAGCACCCGTAGAACGTGTCCAACTCAACTCACCACTCAATCTATCCACTAACTTATTTGGACACAGTATACGAGTGATGTAGTCGTTTAAGCGTGACATCTTGTACCAAGGAATAACCCCTGCATCCAATTTGCCATTAGCATCAGCAACAGGAATAATACCTGCATCTGGTGTCACTGATTCACCACCAACGTAGTTCTCTAAGTTCAATACAGAGGCTTCACCTGTTGAGGCTTTATCTGTATCAACTAAATCACTAGTAGCTATTCTATCTGCTTCTAGTTGTACTAGGTCAGCATCCAGAGGAACTCGTTGAGCCTCTAGGTTTGCTATACCTGTAGTGGTTTTAACCATGTAGTTTGCATGCGATGCATCAAGAGCATCAATTTGTGTTTGAGTAGCCATGGGTTAACCCTCCTTTTGTGATAGGTAAGCGACTTCGTGTTTGTTTAGAGCGAAGTTATAAATCGTGAAGTTTTGCATTGTGCCATATATTGTATAGCCACCACCGTAACCACCGATTGAAAAAGAATTGCCTGAAGGACTTAGGACTGCATCCGGTATGTTGGCTATGGTTCTAAAAGTATCTACCCCTGCATGGTAAAGCCCTTTAACTTCACCCACTCCCCCATAAGATACCGCAATAGTTTGGTCAGCCGCTATCATATCTACCG
>Ga0209279_10002020_pt1 | contig 10153 bp, 10 predicted proteins | sample CoawatmetaG00DNA_3_FD_187508 | JGI IMG/M metagenome (GOLD analysis project Ga0209279, IMG submission 187508) | Marine microbial communities from the West Antarctic Peninsula - Coastal water metaG006-DNA (SPAdes) (version 2) | ecosystem: Environmental > Aquatic > Marine > Coastal ... | reverse complement strand
CCATACGGAAATATAACAATGAGCAGACCTTCTTCCTTTAACCGTGACGAACTATTGTCTTGCGGCAATGGCGACATGTTCGGACTTGGCAACGCCCGCTTACCAGTGGGTAATATGCTCATGATGGACCGCATTGTCCACATTTCTGAAACGGGCGGCAGTGCTGATAAAGGTCAAATCATAGCTGAACTTGATATTCATCCAGACCTTTGGTTCTTTGATTGCCACTTTCCAACTGACCCAGTTATGCCAGGTTGCCTAGGCCTAGATGCCATGTGGCAGATTGTGGGATTTTATCTGGGCTGGAAGGGCAATAAAGGGCGTGGCCGCGCCCTAGGTTGTGGCGAGGTTAAATTTTTTGGCCAAGTGCTACCCACTGCTAAAAAAGTAACTTACAAAATAGACATTACACGCTGCATTGAACGCAAGTTGGTGATGGGTATTGCAAACGCCAGTATGGAAGTGGATGGCAGAGAGATCTACACTGCAAAAGATTTACGCGTTGGATTATTTACCAGCACTGACGACTTTTAATCCATTAGTAACTCCTAAGACATATTATTTAACTGCACATTGACGAGGTCTATTATGCGACGTGTTGTCGTTACCGGATTAGGAATTGTGTCCTGCATTGGACACAATCAAGAAGAAGTTTTAGCATCCCTGCACGCAGGTAAATCAGGCATTAGCTTTCAGCCTGAATATCAAGAAATGGGTTTCAAAAGCCACATTGCAGGCAGCATAGACATTGACTTTGCTAGCTTAATCGACCGCAAACTAATGCGCTTCATGGGCGACGCAGCAGCTTATGCATATCTGTCTATGCAGCAAGCCATCGATGACTCTGGACTAACACCGGACCAGGTTTCTAACCCCCGTACCGGATTAATCGCAGGTTCTGGCGGAGCATCAAATGGTAATGTTGTTGAAGCTGCAGATGGAATGCGTGAAAAAGGCTTACGCCGCGTAGGCCCTTACCGTGTAACCCGCACCATGGCCAGCACAGTGTCTGCCTGCTTAGCCACACCTTTTAAAATCAAAGGGTGCAACTACTCCATTACTTCTGCCTGTTCTACAAGCGCCCACTGTATTGGTAATGCAATGGAACAGATCCAGCTAAACAAACAAGATGTTGTTTTTGCTGGAGGTGGAGAGGAGCTTCACTGGAGTCAGAGTGTTTTATTTGATGCAATGGGCGCGTTATCTAGCAAGTATAACGAAACACCAACAAAAGCTTCTCGGGCTTATGATGCGAACCGAGATGGTTTTGTGATCGCCGGTGGTGGAGGGATGCTAGTACTAGAAGAACTAGAGCACGCAAAAGCTCGTGGTGCAAAAATTTATGCTGAATTAGTGGGCTACGGTGCCACTTCAGATGGTTATGATATGGTGTCACCCTCTGGTGAAGGAGCTATGCGGTGCATGCAACAAGCCATGAGCACTATTGATAAACCGATTGACTACATCAACGCCCACGGCACCAGCACTCCAGCTGGAGACATACAAGAACTAAAAGCAGTTAAATCTGTGTTTGGTGACCAGTGCCCTGCGATCACTTCTACAAAATCACTTACGGGTCACTCTTTAGGAGCCGCAGGCGTGCAGGAAGCGATTTACAGCTTATTGATGCAGGCTAATAACTTTATTGCGGCCTCTGCCAATATAGATCAGCTGGATGACGGTGCAGATGGTATGCCCGTAGTGACTGAAAAGAAAGATGATGTCCAGTTAACTACCGTGATGTCTAACAGCTTTGGTTTTGGCGGCACCAACGCAAGTTTAGTCTTTACTAAGTACGTGACTTAACTACTTAGTTAGCCACAACACTATCTTACAGACCTGGTAGTTGATTATTGAATGGCCGCTAACTGCGGCGATTCAATAAGACAAACCTACGAAATTTCAGCTAAGTTATCTGTCATCCAAGCAACCATTTGCGCATGCATTTCCTTCGTAGGTGCATTAGCATCGATGGGTTGACCAATTCTTACCTCTACCTTGCCTGGGTATTTGAGCCACTGATGTGGTGGAGACAAGCGCCCACTATTTTGTACTATAGGCAGAATTGGCACACCTGCCTGATGGGCCAACATAGCAGCTCCTTTTGTACACGTCCCTAGTTTTCCTGGAGGGCAACGCGTACCTTCAGGAAAGATGACAACAGAAATTCCTGCATTCAAACGCTCACAACCTTGCTGAGAAAGTTGTTTTAGTGCGTTAGTTTTACGTTTACGATCTATAGCTATCGGATTGAGCATCGCTAAAGCCCATCCAAAAAATGGAATGTACAATAATTCTCTCTTGAGCACTGTACTTACTGGCAGCCCCATGGTGAGTAAATAAAAAGTTTCCCAGTCACTTTGGTGATTACACGCAACCACCAAAGATTGGTTTTTAGGGATATTGTGTAAGCCTTTTATTTCAAAAGTGACTCCACACATTATTTTCATCCATTGCAACACTGCACGATTGCAATAACTTACAAACTTAAATCTAAAGCGGCGCTTGACTAAAGGGGAAGTCGCTACCAATAGGATTGAAGCAACAATAGAAATGATGCCCAAGCCGATGTAAAAAAAGACTGCTCTAACAACTAAAATAGGTTTAGCCTCCTGTAACGGGTGGGAAAAAAGCGACTTCACAAGACACTGATACTCTTGTATCTGCTTTAGCCATAACCTGATCAACTGCCACTAAAACAGTCTTGCTATTAATATCTTGAGCCCAGTGTGGATATGTCTTGAGTATAGTATCAAGTAGCTTTGAAACTGTAACATCAGTTTCTATAGAAACTTGAATGCCAGCTACACCAAGCTGCTCTTTAAGCTGTCCAAAGAAAAGTACATTGATCATGCCTTATCTCCAACTGGTGCATCAATCACCCAGTGGCCACTTTTACCACCGTGCTTTTCCATCACCCGTAACCCATTTATGGTCATCCCTCGGTCTACCGCTTTACACATATCGTAGAGTGTGAGAGCTGCTGCAGAGGCCGCACATAAAGCTTCCATTTCCACACCTGTACGGCCATTCAGTTTGCACATTGCTTCAATACGGACTCGATTAAAGTCTAAATCTGGCGTCAGATCCACACTCACCTTGGACAGCATAAGAGGATGGCACAACGGAATTAGGTCACTACATTTTTTGGCGGCTTGAATGCCTGCTATACGTGCCACAGCTAAAACGTCGCCTTTTTTGTGACTGCCATCCGTAATCAAGGCCAAGGTTGCCGGCAACATATCCAAAAAAACTTCGGCCCGCGCTAAACGAGTGGTTATCTCTTTTTCAGAAACGTCCACCATATGAGCATGCCCATGGTTATCTAAATGAGTCAGTTTTGACATAACGTAGGGTACCTTAGCCGATTACTTCAGCGTTAAATTGATGCTGGCGCAAGACTGGATTGACATACATCGCCAGTGCATACTCTTGCTGCTTTGCAGTGAGGTCTGCAAAGCGCTGCTGCAACACATCAGCAGATACATGAGACTGCCCTAGGCTCATTGCATGAGCTGCAATATTAGTACTATGTAAGTGATAGTTTTTAGCAATACTTGAATCTATAGCAATGGCAATTTCTTCTGGAGTATTAAATTGTCCATCCAAAGGCTCTCCAAAGGCAACGTGCACCTTACCTTTGTGGCCAACGATGCCCTTAACAATACTTTTCATGTCTTCAAATTTAGCTTTGACATATGTTCCACTAGTATCCAAAGCTGCCAATTCGCAAGCTTTTGCCTTGTCACAGGGATCAAACTCATAGGCGATCGACACAGGCACTATATGTAAGCTATTAATATAATTCGCATAGCTTTGACCTGATTTTTTCTTACTCATATAGAGCATTTTCATCACCGCTGCATCTGTAGCATCAATGCCATCTTTAGCCCGACCTTCTCTTTGAGCAATCCAGATGTTGTGCCCTGTATGGACCGAGTGATCAATGTAGCTAGATAAGTCCATGTAAGCTTTCATCTTTTCTCGCACTCCAATTGCAGAGCGCTTTACTACAAAGCTCTTGTTTAATCGCATAATGTCGCTAACGTACGGTTTTTGCAGTAGGTTATCACCAATGGCTACTCGAGCCGTTTCCAGGCCTTGCTGGTCTAAGCCATAACTCACTAGGGCAGGATCCATCGTAATGTCGCGGTGATTAGATATGAATAAGTAGCCTCTACCTGGCTTGAGCTTATCCAAACCGCTATAGGTTAATTTAGAAACAGTGCGTTTGAGCATTTTCCCCATATATTTAGAAATTATTTTCTGCCATCCCGCCACATCGGTCACATGCTTAAATTCACGCTTAAGCGCCCACTGGATAAGAGGATTTAAAGCAGGCCCCAATAGTGGCTTCAACCTTGGGAATTTGAAGCTCCCTAAGACATTCAGCAGCTCTCTATTATTTACAAGCGCATCGATTACTGGCCTAACTTCTTCATCGTTATAAGGCCTAATATCTTGAAAGGGATCAATATTATTGGTCATGTTTAATTATTCTTATTATCCGCCAGTGGCGTTCATGAATCGGAGGATTTGCGGTTTTTCTTGCAAATCAAAATGGTGCTTTTCTGGTTTTAGCGCCATAGAAGCGATAATAGCTTCCTTTAAAGGTTCCACCTGTCCAGGCTGCCCTCGAAGTATAGGCATAAGGTCTACACTATGTTCGTTGCCCAAGCAAAGCAACAGACGGCCTTCAACAGTCACTCGTACTCGGTTACAGTCACTACAAAAATTATGGCTATGTGGAGAAATAAAGCCAATCCTCGTGCTGTGATTTGGCATATTGTAATAACGGGATGGCCCTGCTGTTTTTTGAGGATTGTGAATTAAGGTATAACGCTGCTCAATAATTTCACGGACGTCGTCACTGGAGCAATAAGTGAGAGCACGGTCATGGCTTTCAATAGTGCCTAAAGGCATCTCCTCAATGAAAGCAATATCAATGCCGCTATCTCTGGCAAATTCAACTAAATCAAGCACTTCACCATCATTACTGCCACGCATGACTACGGCATTAATTTTTATTCGTTCAAAACCTTCTTCTATAGCAGCATTGATGCCCTGCAACACTTGGGGCAATTTTCCAGTGCGAGTCATCGCTGTAAACTTGGCTTCATCCAATGAATCTAGACTTATATTTAAGCGCTTTACCCCTGCTTTTTTTAGCGCCTTAGCATGGCGTACTAACTGAGAACCGTTAGTGGTAATTAGCAGTTCGTCTAGGCCTTTTAGATTGCCTATTTTGTGCAAGTTTTCGACTAATCCTCTACGTACAAGGGGTTCCCCACCAGTTAGGCGTAAACGAGTCACTCCCAATTCCACAAAAGCCCTTGCCACAAGCTCAATTTCTTCAAGGCTCATGATACTTTGCCGAGGCAAAAAGGTCATTTCTTCTGCCATACAATACACGCAGCGAAAATCACAGCGATCAGTCACGGATATACGTACATAATCGACTTGGCGTCCAAAATCGTCTATCAGCTGATGTTCCATAAGCTCACTCATGACCCAATTGAATGGCCACTTAATAGTTTAATTGCCACACATTATACCTGCCCTTGGCCATCTCTTCTAACTTACCGTAGGTGTTTTTGGGCTAGGCTGCATAAAGGTGTGATTGAGAAGGGTTTGAAAGTCTATTTATGCAGATTTAAAGACTTCATCAATAACCTTAACAAGCCCTGAACGCCATGGCCTTTGTCGTATGCCAAAGGTGGATAGTATTTTACTGCAGTCCAGCACACTATACGCTGGCCTTGGTGCGTTTGCTGGCCACTCCACACTCGTCACTGCATCAATATATTCAGCGTGTGTAGCTCCATGTATTTTTGCTGCTGCAAGTATTGCTTCAGCAAAACCCTTCCATGTGGTTACTTCAGCACCGCTATAATGGTAAGTGCCCCAAACATCAATATCACACTCTAACTGCTGAATGATGGCGACAATAACCCCAGCCACATCACTGGCGTAAGTGGGGCAGCCTTGTTGATCTGACACCGCTTTTACATGGTGATCGGCTTGTAACTGACGCAAGGTTCTCAATACAAAATTATTACCTTGAGCACTAAAAACCCAGCCCACTCGAATAATAATATGCTTAGGACAGTATTGTTTAATCGCTTTTTCACCAGCAAGCTTAGCTTCGCCAAAAAAATTAACTGGTGCTGTAAGCGCATCTTCTTTATAAGGAGCATGCTGCTCACCATCAAACACATAGTCAGTGGACAAGTGGAGTAAGGGGACATTGAGTGCGTTACAGACTTTGGCCAGTGCTAATGCAGTATCATGATTGGCCACATAGTTTTTCTCTGGATAATCCTGAGCTAGGTCCACAGCTGCATGGCTTGTAGTGTTGACTACGTAATTTGGTTGGTGGCAGGTCATAGCGGTTTTAAGAGAATCAACATCTAAGGCATCTAACATGCCTTCGTCAAAGGACACCACTGATATTCCTAAATCGAGTGCCTTTGCACACAAGGCAGAACCCACTTGGCCAGACGCCCCTATGACCAAAAGTTTAATTGTCTTCATGGGTTATTGGATATCCAAATAAGCTTGTAGTTGTTGATGTAACTCATGCTTTCTAGCTTCACTACAAAAACTAGCATTTATAGCATTATGTGTAAATTTAGCTAACTCTTTATAATTTAAGTCATGGGCCATAGCGACGGCGTTAAAATTATCGTTCATATAACCACCAAAATAAGCTGGGTCATCTGCATTAATACCCACACTTACCCCTTGGCGTAGCAGATCAACAACACAGTGTTGGTCCATCGAGTTAAATACCTTTAGTTTGGTATTAGAAAGTGGACAAACAGTTAAGTGAACTTGCTGCTCAATCAGGCGAGTGACTAAGTGAGGGTCATCAACACAACGTATACCATGGTCAATTCGACTGACTTTAAGAATATCTAAAGCGTCTACAATATTGCTTGAGGGCCCTTCTTCCCCTGCATGTGCGACCGCAAGATAATTTTGTTCAAGGGCCTCAGCGAAAACTCTTGCAAACTTTTCTGGTGGGTGGCCAACTTCCGAAGAATCCAGCCCTACAGCAATAATCGCTTCCTTCCAGGGCTTCGCCTGCCGCAAGGTTTCAAAGGCGCTCGCTTCGTCTAAATGGCGCAGAAAACATAAAATCAACTCACTGGTTATACCTAGTTCTATCTCAGCTTGAGCTAGCGCTTTTGTTAAACCCTCCATCACCGTATCAAAACTAATCCCTCGATCTGTGTGAGTTTGTGGATCAAAAAATAGCTCAGCATGAAGTACATTGTCCACCTTGCAACGCAACATATATGCCCAAGTTAAATCATAGAAGTCCCTCTGCGTGATAAGCACCTGGGCACCCTGATAATAAATATCTAAAAACGACTGCAAATTAGAGAAATTGTAAGCAGCTCGAACTTCATCCGGGTTAGCAAATGGAATGGCCACGTTATTGCGCTGCGCTAGTTCGAACATGAGCTCAGGCTCTAGACTGCCTTCAATGTGCAAATGCAACTCTACTTTGGGTAAGCCAGCTATAAATTGATACAAAATAGGATCCTGATTTTTCACGATTATATGAGTGTAATTCTATCATTAATTACTTAGTTCAAGGAGTTTCAAACATTATATGCTTTCTTTTCAGATGCCAAAAGATTGGTTAGACTGGTTCCAGTGAAGAAGTGCCAAAAACATAATAACAGGCTATTATAGAACTCATGAAGTCATCCGAATCTGAATTACGTACCTACCCCAAAAACGCAGGATGGCAAAGAATGTATCACGCCACCATTTTTTCCCTGAAAGGCATGCTTTATTGCTTTAAAAATGAGGCAGGAATGCGGGAATACACTGCCATTTTTATTTTTAGTATTCCGTTTGCTATTTACCTTGGTGAGTCCCCCATAGAACGCATCCTCATGCTGGGTGCTGGCTTATTGGTCATACTAATGGAGTATCTTAATTCTGCCATAGAGGCGACCCTAGATCGCATCAGCATGGATCACCACGAGCTAACTGGTGCAGCAAAGGATATGGGGTCAGCCGCTGTATTTGTAGCTGCATTGTTTTTTGTTTATGTTTGGGGAGAGTTTATTTATCGCAGTTTAAGCTAATTGTTTGCCTGTAATTACAACAAAAAGCCCGCACTAAAGCAGGCTTTTTTAACTATTTTTGACCCAAAAAACTAAAACCTGAAGTGGTCCTGATCTAAATCCTGCAAGGTATCAGCACCAGCAAGCATGGTTGTCGCGTGTGTCTGAGTCCGTGGTAACAACCGCGAAAAGAAAAAGCGTGCAGTGAAAATTTTGGCTTTATAAAAGTCTGCTTCAGTCGTTTCTTGTGCCAAAGCAACTTGCGATATCTTTGCCGCTTGAGCGAAGAAGTATGCTTGTGTTACATAACCAGAATACATTAAATAATCTACCGAAGCCGCACCCACTTCATTACGATCCTTTAAAGCCGCCATACCAACTTTCATAGTAAGCTCACCCCATTCTTTGTTAGCCGCCATTAAAGGGGTTATAAACTCAGCCATAGCTTCATTTTCTGCCTCAGCTTTACAAAAAAGATGGATTTTCTTCGTGAAAGCTTTAAGGCTTTGACCTTGTGTCATTAATACTTTACGCCCCAGAAGATCCAATGCCTGGATACCAGTAGTGCCCTCATAAATAGTGGCTATGCGCGCATCACGAACAATTTGTTCCATACCGTATTCACGTATATATCCGTGCCCACCAAAACACTGCATCCCCAAATTTGCAGATTCCAAGCCAGTTTCGGTCATAAATGCCTTGGCAATCGGGGTTAATAGCGACAGCAACACCTCGGCTTCTTTGGCTTCATCTGAGTCACTATTGCGTGTAATCGTGTCATTTAATTGTGACAAATAGTAAGCCAACATACGCCCACCTTCAATTGGGCCTGTAAGAGAGCGCATTTGTAAACGCTCTTTGCTGTATTCTAGAGCCCCCTGAAACGCCCCCTCAGCAGAACATAAGCCTTGCACTGCAGTGCCAATGCGGGCAATATTCATAAAGGTAAACATACAGCTTAAACCTTTATTTGCAGGGCCTATCAAGTAGCCTTTGGCACCATCAAAGTTCATCACGCAGGTCGCATTCCCATGGATGCCCATCTTATGCTCTAAAGAGCCACATTTCACTTGGTTGCGGCCACCCAAGCTGCCATCTTGATTAACATTAACCTTGGGTACGATAAACAAAGAGATGCCTTTTGTACCTTCGGGTGCACCAGGTAAACGGGCAAGAACGATGTGGACAATATTGTCTACCATGTCATGCTCACCAGCAGAAATAAAGATTTTTGTACCAGAAATGGCATAGCTACCATCTTCTTGTAGTTCTGCTTTGGTACGCAACAAGCCTAAATCTGTTCCGCAATGAGACTCAGTTAAACACATAGTGCCGGTCCAGCGGCCTTCCACCAGCGGCAATAAGTATTGTTGCTTTTGTTCTTGGGTACCGTGGGTTTCTATGGTGTTCATAGCCCCATGACTAAGCCCGGGATACATGCTCCAAGACCAGTTAGATGTGCCACTTAGCTCATTTATCATTGTACCTAAGGACTCAGGTAAACCTTGCCCACCTAGAGTTTGACTATGAGAAATAGACGGCCAGCCACCTTCAACATATAAGGCATAGGCTTCTTTGAAGCCAGAGGGGGTAGTCACCTCACCATCATCCCAACTGCACCCTTGCTCATCGCCTGAAGCATTAATTGGTGCCAGTACGTTTTCAGAAAACTTGGCTGCCTCTGCAAGAATCGCATCAATCATTTGCGCATCGATGTCTTCACTACCGTGCAGTGTTTTGTAGTGATCAGCCATGGCTAGCACTTCGTGCATTACAAATTGAATGTCCCGTTGTGGGGCTCGATAATTAGGCATGATGACTCCGCTTTTTTAAACATAAACATATTAATTCAAACACTTGTTTGAAAAATACCCTGTTTCATGGCCTTAGGTCAATTGGGAGACTTTATAGTCATAAAATAAGGTGAAAGAGGCCGTAATATTTTCTTAGAAGCTAGGCTAGTAGCTCATCTAACCTAGTAAGATATCCAAATCCAAATAGGTTTGGCACGCCTCCACCCTTTTGAAAGGTAAACTGATTGCATTAAGATTGGGCACAACACCTAGCAT
>Ga0209279_10002017_pt1 | contig 10161 bp, 7 predicted proteins | sample CoawatmetaG00DNA_3_FD_187508 | JGI IMG/M metagenome (GOLD analysis project Ga0209279, IMG submission 187508) | Marine microbial communities from the West Antarctic Peninsula - Coastal water metaG006-DNA (SPAdes) (version 2) | ecosystem: Environmental > Aquatic > Marine > Coastal ... | reverse complement strand
GTAATTTAGAAATATCATCTTCAAACTTCCAATTAGCAGAAGATGGAGATGTTGTTATTGAGGGAACCATTACGGCAGCAGTCGGTGGAACAATTGGTGGTTTTGATATCACAACAGGTTCATTGGCAGGTGCAGACGGACACTTCTTCATTAGTGGTAGTGCTAGTGGTAGTGTTGGTAATTTTGATAGAAGTAATTTATTCATATCATCAAGTGGATTTATTATTAATTCACAAGGTGATGTTATTGCAAGAAGTTTTCAAACCTTAATAGCTCCAGAAAATGCAGATTTCAGTAATATGAAATTTTATTCAGACCATAATGCACAATCTGCTTCAATAATGATAGTAACAGGTTCATTAATTGTATCAGCATCAGGTGCAGCAATTACTGGTTCATTAACAACTTTATCAGCATCTACAGCCGCAGTTACGGGTGCAGCTCATCAATCCGGAATTACAGCATTAGGTGTAGAAACTGCTTCCTTACAAGCTACCGATACAGCTATTGGAGTTACGACAGGTTCATTATTAACTGCTTCATCATCAATGGCAACACAAGTTAAAATAAGTCCAACTGGTGTAGATGTTCAAAATGCAACTGGTGGAACAATATCAAGTTTTAGCACAAGTGCAAAATTTTATGGAAGTGCGAGTAATGCAAATACATACGCAGAAGTAAGTAATGACGGATTAACGATTGTTAGTGGTAGTGCAACAGCATCAATGTTTGGAGATACTGCAAAAATATTTGACGCAGCTAATAATAAAACATATATAGAAATCGGTGGTGGAACAATAGACATAATTAGTGGAAGTGTAACTGCAAGTTCATATAATTCATCAGGACTTGTTATTGGGGAAGTTGCTTCTAGTAAATCTAATGTCTTGATAGATGATGACGCTTTAATTTTTAGAAACAATACAACTGCCGTATTAACTATAACGAGTGCAGGAAAATTAGAATTTAACACAGCTGACGCAAGAACACTTATTAGTGGTTCGGTTACTGCAGTAAGTGCTTCATTGGCAGGTTCGGCCAGTTTAGCAATACTTACAGGTTCAATATTAACATTATCAGGTTCGGAAATAGCAGCAACAGGTTCTAATCTTCAGGCGCAAACTACTGCTCTTGGAGTTGCAACGGGTTCATTATTAGCAGCATCCGAATCAATGCAAACACAACTTGTATTAACATCAACAGGTATGGATTTAAAAAATGAAACGGGTGGAGTATTATCAAGTTTTGGATTAAGCACTAAATTATTTGGAAGTGCAAGTAACACTACAGACTATACAGAAGTAAATCCTGATGGAGTATTATTAGTAGCAAATTCAGAAACAGCAAGTTTATTCGCAGCAAACACTTCAAGTATTTATGGTGGAGCAGGAACTAATCCAGAACACGATAGAGTTGAAGTGACTACAACAGGTCTTAAGATTTATCAAGATAATAAACAAATGACTAATACCGGCGCAAGTGGATTTGATGTTTATGATACAAGTAATAACAGAATAGCAAGATTTGCAGGAACAACCACTATCGGAAATACATCAGGACAACACATAAGTATTGATGCTAATTCCATAGATATAAAAACAGCAGCTAATGTTACGGTATTATCAGCATCTGCTGCCGGAATTTCTATGTCTGGTAGTATAAATGCCGGAGATGGAACAATAGGTGGATTCACAATCAATAGCACCGAAATAAGTGCAAGTGGATTAGTATTAAAATCAGGTGGACAGATTACAGGTTCAAGTGTGCAATTAACTGGTGAGATAAATGCATCTACTGGAACAACAGCGACATCAATCACAGCAATAGGAGTAATAACAGGTTCATTAATCTTATCATCTTCCAATATTCAGTCGCAAACTACTGCACTTGGAGTTGCAACGGGTTCATTATTTACTTCAGCTACCGCACTTGGAGTTGCAACGGCATCTTTAAGTGGTGCAGTTGAAGCAACAAATACGGTTACAGGAGCATTATTAGAATCATCGGAATCGATGGCAACACAACTTGTATTAACTTCAACGGGTATGGATTTAAAAAACACTTCGGGTGGATTCCATACAAGTTTTGGTAAAAGTGTTAAAATGTTTGGAAGTGCTTCAAATGCATTACAAACAGCAAGTGCTAATGTAAATTATTCAGAAATATCACCAGACGGAATGATAATTGTTAATTCAAGCACAACTTCATCATTCTTCGGAGACGATGTAAGAATATATGGTGGAGCTATTTCATTCTTTAGTGGTAGTGTAACTGCAAGTTCATTTTCATCTTCTGCAGCAGGGTTTACCGCAAGTATATTCGGTTCGGCAGATAAAGAAGAAAGAGTAGAAGTAACAGACGAAGGTATGAAAGTATTTGCAGGTGACGCTCAAGTATCGAGTTACGGAACAAATACAGTTCTTACTGGTGGAACAATAACATTAAGAAACTCTACTAATAATAATGATAAATTGGTTTTATCTGAAAATAGTATGGTGATATTCGACAACAATAATGAGGTCGCATCATTCGGAGCAAATACCGTATTAGAAGGTGGAACCGTAACAATTAGAAATACCACAAATAACAACGATAAAGTAATATTAAGTCAAAATAAATTACAAGTATTTGATAACAATACTGATGTAGCATCATTTGGAGCAATAACAAGAATTGGAGCTATAGCAAATAATCATATATCAATGAGTAGTGATGGACTTTCAATAAAAACCGCAGCCAATGTTACGGTATTATCAGCATCAGCTGATGGAATTACAATGTCAGGTAGTATAACCGCTGGAGCAGGTAGTATTGGTGGTTGGGCTATATCTGACTCGGTCTTAACATCAACAGTAGGTACAAAAATAATAACACTTGATACTGGTAATTCATTAATTAAAGTTCTTAGTGGTTCTGCAGCAGATGCGGATAGACACGCCGTAATATTAAATGGAGCAAAAGGAATTATTGAAGTTTCACAATCTGGAATTGGTATATTTGATACGGGTAGAAGTGAAACATTTACCAGAAATACAATTGTTGAACCAGCAATATTTAAACCAAGTCTTCCATTACAGGACATTGTTTCATCATCAGTTGATGTTACCAGACCAGTTCCAACGATGGATAATCAAAGTGTAATAAGTTCTTCTAAAATGAATAGATTGGAAACTCAACAATTCTTCCAAGATACGACAGCTGCAGGTGCAACACTACAAGATTCATTAACACCTTTCTTCTATATGGATAGAGGGACAAGAATGAATCCAACATCACCAAACGGAGCAGCCCCACATCAAAATCCAACAGCAAGTTTTGTAGTTGCAACCACACACGATATGACAGGATTAGAGTTTACTGGAAGTTTATTCCCACCTAATTTTATATTTAGTTCAGAATATGTAACAAAGCCAGTTGAAACTCCAGGTACTTTTGGATTCGTATCGGCATCAGCTTCGGGTTCAAATATATTTACGATTATGGGAAAGGTTTCGGGTTCTACTCACGACGATGAGGACGGAGATACTGATGACTTTTTTGACGCAAAGTTCAACCTATTGGGATTAGAAGCAAACACAAGAGGATTACCAACAGCAAGACAAAATGAATATACATTCTTCCAAGCAAAACATAGTGGTTCAATTAGAGCACAATTACAACACGATGGAGATTTTATATCAGCTGGAAACATTACGGCATTCGGAACATCATTCTTAGCAGTTTCCGATAAAAGATTAAAAGATGATATACAGACAATTAGTGAATCATTAGATAGAATATTAGAATTACGACCAACAGGATTCAAATGGAAAGACTCAAATAAGAGAGATGTAGGGTTTATTGCACAAGAAGTTGAATCTATCATACCAGAAATTGTTGAAGTATCAAGAGGATTTATCAATACAGATAATGACCAAGAAACCAAGACAATCGCATACTCAAAACTTACAACTTATTTGGTAGGTGCGATACAAGAATTAACAAAACGAGTAGAAGAATTAGAGGAAAAAGATAAGTAATGTCATTACCGTCAGCAGGAAGTCCAATGTCAATGTCTATGATTAATACCGAACTCGGTGATGGAACATTTGATACTATAGATTTAAAAGCAGCTTCAACTACATTAGGTGAGGGAGACGCACCATACGGAATGGATGAACTTGCAGGATTATCAGGAACTACTGCACCTGGTTTTAGTGCTTTTGCTGCAACAGCAGGAAATGGAGAAATAGTTATTACTTGGACAATAGCAAATTCACCAGACTCAGTAGCTTTAAATGTTTCAGACGCTTCAAATATGGGAAGTCCATCAGAATTGTCAACGGTTAATGACGGAACTCATACTCAAGGAAGTTTGAATCCATCAACTCAAAAATATTATCAAATGACAGCAACAAACGATGGTGGAACAACAACTAGTAGTATTATAAACGCAACATCAAATGGGACTAGTTGGGGTTCAATTGCAGACTTTGATTTACATTTAGAAAGTGCTGGAAGTGCTGAAAGTGCACAATCAACTGAAAAGTCATTGACATTAGCAAACTTTAGCGGAAACACAGATGTTACCATTGAACAACCAAATAACTCAAGTCCAAATCCAGACCTTGAAGTTAAAATTGGTAATGCAAGTGGAAATTATAATTTAGTAGGAACATACACGGAAACACCAGGTACGATAAATCCCGCATCAACTTATTATATGAGATTTAAATTAACACAACAAGGAACTAAAACTAATACAGCTGAAGACTGTACTATTTCCTTTACTAATAATAGTGTTACAAGAACTTTTGAAATTAATGCTGAGATTACATCAGGACTTGGAAGATGTATTCACGAGTTAATGTTAGTAGATACACCTAATGGACAAAGGTCAATATATGATTTAAACATAGGTGATTTAGTCAATTCATATAATTATGAATTAGATATGATGGAAAATGTTCCAATTAAAGAAATTATACAACCAACACACGAAAATTTATATAAAGTAAATGGACTAATCCTAACAGAAGACCACCCGATATTTGATGAAAATGGAAAACTATTATCAATAAGTCCAGAACTATCAAAAGAACGATATGGTCTTAAAGCAGATAAACTTGAAGTAGGACATAAGTTAAAGACACTAAATAATGAAGAACTCATTGTAAACCAAATAAGAAAATACAACGGAGTCCATAAAACTTATACCATAATAACACAGAACGATAACTTCTATGTTGATGGGATATTAGTTCACTCGGAAACATAATGGAAAAATACGACATATATTATAGTACAGGCGGTGGTTCAGTAATTGGTGGTGGAGCAGATGTTTGGGTCAATGATTGGATTGAAAACATAGCACCACATTTAGATACAAAGCCAATCTTAGCAATTCACAGAACAAGACCACCTGAATTTAAAGATGATTTAGGTATTGAAGTGGTATGGCAAGGTGATGATGTAAAGGGATTTGGAGAACTATTGAACAATGCCAGAAGAATTAATATTCTACACGGATATTATTCACCACATAGATACATTACGGATAACTTTGACAAAATACATACAGCAGGTATTCATTGTAATGTAGAGCAAGCAATAAAAGCAACACTCGTATTAGATTTAGAAAAGTCTTTTCATTTCCATATGGAACAAGCGTGGGAAGATACAATTGTAGAAAAAGCTAAGTATCCTTTTTGGATAGGTATTGATAAACCAAAATTGAAAAATAACTATGACCACTTATTACATATACCAAATTTTTACGAATTCAAACACAACAAAGATGTCGTGGACAATAATATCGTAGGTTTCGCCGCCAGAATGGAAACACGAAAATGTCCACACTTCTTACAAGGTATTAAATCAGAACTCACCACAGACCCAAAAGATGTATTGTGGTGGAAACGAAATCTTAATATCGATACAACGGATTGGAAAATCTATAAATTTAATTATGAGTTTTTAGGTAAGTTCTACAATAGAGATTGGGGAATATCACATTCGGCACATATCTTTGAACCATTTGGATATGGTATATTTCAAGCAATTGATTATGGAAAACTACCTATATTGGCACAAGATTGGTTAACAGAATATGATTATCCATTTAGAGCACAATCACCAGAAGAATTTAAAGAACAATATGAAACAATATGTAAGTTATCCACAAAAGAACGACAAGACTATTTAGTTCCTTTAAGAGATTACTTACGAAAATTTGACAACAAACAACAATGGGTAGAACAATTACTTAAATTATACAATGAGTGATATTTATTAGTATGAGCACAGCAGCAAAACAAAACTTATCATTAGGAAAACTTCGTAGAGCAGTAGACGGAAACAATTCGTATACCGCAGCTATGAGTATGTCGCAAGCAACAGGTTCTTTTGCAACAATTCCAGTAAAGATGAGTGATTTTTCAATATCAGCAATGGGTTCATTGACTGGTTTTGTATACTTGTGGGAGTCAACGGCAGAAGATTATACCGTAGCATTCACAAATGCAGGAAAAGGATTTACAAACGTAATAGCTACAAGAGCAGAAAACTTTACTTGGACTAAAACAGGAACATTAGATGTTGCATTTAGTTCAGCAGACGCAACCGCAACAGTAACTGCTGCAGCAATTTCAAACGCAAATACAGGAACAGGTGCAGATGATGACTTTTATGCTGCAGGAACACACAATCAAAGTGGTAGTCTTCGAGTTTTATTAGCAGAAGACGGACAATCAGACGGATTCAATGACCACGCAACAAATTACAATACCAATATAACAAAAGCAATTGTTATTGTTGATGCTTATGGTGGTTCACCGAGTTGTTTATTAGAGGGAACAGATATTCAATTATCGGACGGAACATACAAAAAAGTAGAAGATTTAGAAGTAGGAGATTGGTTACACACATTAGATTTACCAGGTGCTATTGACGAGGATTATGATAATTGGAGACAATCAAGATTTGAAGCAGGATTCGATAAAGTAGTTCATTCAGCAAGTGTTCAAGATATTAACTTTGATTATGCACAAAATTATTGGAACATCAATGACGGATTAGAAAAGATTACAGGCGAACACGAAATGTTATACAAACCAGTCGGAGAAAACTTTTGGATGTGGCAATTAGTTCCCGGTATGAAAGTTGGTGGACAATTAATGGGTAAAGATGGAAGTTCTATTGAAATTACTTCATTAGAGCAAGTTCATAGTGAAGATGGATTCGAAGTAGTTCAGATTGATGTAGAACCATTAGACTTTTACTTCGGTAATACATTCTTAGTTCACAATAAGGGAAGTAATTCCGACCCATTTTAATAAATAATCCATTTTGGTTATTTTGAATTATATTTATATACAAGGTTATGACAATATTAAATCACGATTACATTAAAAACAGCATTACAACAAATGACGGAAACGAAGATGTCAAATATCGTTGGTCTCACGGCGCAACCGATAAACATCTCGGAGACGGAATGCTTATATATTCTCTAATCTATTTTCATAAATTTAAAACTTGTGTTTGTTTAGGTAGTGGTGGTGGACTAATCCCAAGAATAATGACACAAGCAAAAATGGATTTATATCAAGAGGGATTCGGAAAAGATGATAAGATTGATTGGGAAGGTTTTGGTAATACGATATTGGTTGATGCGGTAAACGGAGTAAATGGAGAACCAGATTGGACTAAGAAAGATAGTTTTCTAAGAAGTAATTTTCGTATAGAATTTTTAAAAAACACAACAGAAAAAGCATATTACGATTACTTTGTAAAACGAGATATTAAAATAGACTTTTTACATATAGACGCAGACCACACATTTGACGGAGTAAAATTAGATTTTGATTTATATTCAAAAATAATGAATAAAGGTGGAATCATTACAATACACGATACCGATAGGAATTATGTGGACAACTTTATTGAAGTAGAGGGTCACGAAGATTACGATTTATCAGGTCCGAGTGAATTTATCAAAACAATAGACAAAAGAAAATTTGAAGTGATGAACTTTTTTAACTACGGAATAGAAAAAGATTTCCCAAGTTCATCAGGATTAACCATAGTGAGAAAAAAATGAAAAGAAATAATGACCATATACAAGGGGAAGCAGCATTACCTAAGTATTTAAAATCATCTTACGATATGTCAGACGCTGGAACTTTCCACGACTTTAAAGATTATAAAGATGTTCCTGGTTGGATAAATGATGCTGAACATATATATGTAGAAGCAGTTGATAACGCAAAGGACGGAGCTCACTTCGTAGAAATAGGAGTTCTATATGGACAATCAGCAACACATATGGCACAACTAATTAAAGATAGTGGGAAAGATATAAAGTTTGATGCCATTGATATCTTTTGGGGAATTGAACACGGAACTAAAAATTATTTAACTCAAAATCAACCATACCAATTCTTACAATATTTAGAAGAACCAAGATTTAAAAATTGGACAATATTAGAAATAGTTCAATTTCCAATAAATTCCTTCGGATTATCAGATTATGTAAACTTTATAACTTGCGATGAACGATATGCACATAAATTGTATGATGATAATTCATTAGATTTTGTATGGATTGACGGAGACCACAGAGCTGATATAGTTTATAATGATTTAGTAAACTTCTGGTCCAAATTAAAAACGGGTGGAATTATTGCAGGTGATGATATTTACTATGAAGAAGTTGCAAATGATGTTATAAAGTTTACAAAAGAATATCAATTAGATGTTGAATATTTACACAATGGGTTCAGGATAACAAAAAAATGAAACCAAGAGAAAACTTAGTAACGGTTTGTGGACACAATACAACAATGTTATATCATATGTTACGACATTATCAATACAATGTCAAGGAAATTTTTGTAATTTTATACGCGCATCACGAAAAAGACCCCGTAATAGAACAAGGACTACACGTGTTGGAACAATTTAATCTAAAGCCACACAAGATAGTTTATGAAAGACCTTTTGATTGGGCAAGAGTTACGCAACATTATAATGAAACAAAGTTATTAAAACCAGATGAGTGGTGGATAGTAGCAGATGACGATGAATTGCAATTATATTCTAAACCAACATATCAGATTATAGATGAGTGTGAAGAATTTGGATATGAATTCGTTACAGGTGGTTTCGTAGATAGGATAGGAGAAAATGGAACATTTCCAATCATAACAAATGAATCAAATATATGGGAAGAAATGCCAGAAGCAGGATTTTTCAGATATCCATTGAGTTATGCTTGTCCTAATAAAGTTACATTGATGAAAGGTAATGTCAAAGTGTCAAATGGACAACACTATGTTCAATTGGATGATACTAAAACAACTTGTCAAATGGAACACCCAAAAAAATACCCGATAGAAAAGAACTTTACACAAGTTCATCACTTTAAATGGGATTCATCAGTATTGGATAGATTACAGCAAGTCGGTAAATCATCAATAGGTGAATCTTGGGGTGAAGAATATCAATTAATGTATAACGAAATAGAAAAAAATGATTTCAAAATAGACTTGACAAAAGAAGAATTTATGTTTCAACGATTAAATTATCCTAATTATCATCATTTGAAAACTTGGGATAGTTTAAGAAAAAAAATCGTTACAATTTAACACAACACTATATTTATATATAGTTATAACAAAAGAGGGTTATTAATATGGCAAAAACAGCAACAGACGAACATTTAGTAATGTTGGAAGAACGCAAAGTAAAATCATTAGAGAAGATAGCTAATGTATTGGATGCTTTAACACTTTGGTTTGAAGACATTGACAAAACAGAATGGTCTGAAAGAATGCAGTGGTATCTAGCTGAATTTCACAAAAAATACTTAGAAGAAACAGATAATAAATAATGAAACTTGGAATAATTGTCCCGTATCGTAAACGACCAGGACATCTTCGTAAGTTTCGTGAATCTATTGAATCGTATTTAAAAGACCAAGATTATGAACTAATCGTGGTTGAACAAAATGATGATTTACCATTTAATCGTGGTAAGTTATTAAATATTGGATTCCAACAAGCAACAAGAAAACTATGTGATTATGTCGTGTTTCACGATATAGATATGTTACCAATTGATGTAGATTATTCTTATTCAGATGTTCCAATTCATCTTGCTACAAATTTCACAAATTCCAAA
>Ga0209279_10002016_pt1 | contig 10164 bp, 9 predicted proteins | sample CoawatmetaG00DNA_3_FD_187508 | JGI IMG/M metagenome (GOLD analysis project Ga0209279, IMG submission 187508) | Marine microbial communities from the West Antarctic Peninsula - Coastal water metaG006-DNA (SPAdes) (version 2) | ecosystem: Environmental > Aquatic > Marine > Coastal ... | reverse complement strand
CTGATGTCACTAGGCTTTGTAAGTGGTGACTTGTTAATATATAAAAATTCATTTTGATTAATACGCTCAACTTCGTTCCCATTATAAATAATAGTACCGATCCTGTACAAATTAGCAGGAACGGTCCATACACCACTTCCGGCGTGGGTCATCCCTGCGTTAACTTCAAAGATGTTTATTTTCTCGTTAAGGATATTAAGCATGTCGGAGAACTCCGTATCATTACCATGCATACGACCGAACTGATTGATGTCGTAGAAATATTGTTCAAACAAATCTAATTGCGCTTGATTGGCAAATAAGTTGAACTCCTGAGGCGTAACATACCCTCGTTGCTCTTTATTGAGTATAGCCAATACTCGTTGATAAACAGTGTCTACGTTTACGCTCATAATGTTTTTATGTTATTAAAGTGGAGACCGCATTAGCGATCCCCACTGTGACTTATAGTCGTTTTTCAATAGTGTTCAGTACTTCCATCCCTTCATCTGTTTTGAAGTATGAAGCAAGCGCTGAATATGGATGCTCATCAAATGGCACCGTCATTAGTTTACGCCCTGTGTTTGCGTAATTAAATGTTCTTTGATCTTGTGACAATGCAATTAACCCTTGCTCAACTGCTTTGATACCAATGTTACGTAAATGTACGTTTTCATCGTTAGCTAGTTCTATGAACAATTGCGGGTTGCGACGTGCAAACACAAGCAAATCTCTTTTAAGTTCCTTAGAACTCATCTCAGATACCTTAGAACCGAATTCTACACGTAGTATAGCTTCAGCTTCATCAACATCCATTGCTTTAGCCGCATTCATTGCGTCTAATTCAAGTTCGATCCAACCAACTTCGTTTTCAGCTTCTGCTTCAGGTTTGTATTCTGCAATAACACCTTTAGCTGTAAAAGGGTGGTGGAGGGATAACAACTGTTGTAACACAACATCTTCCTTCGGTACGTTTAATACACCATCTCTAAATACGATGCGTCCCAGTGTAGCCACACCCTCTTGTTCGTCTACGAAGCATGATCGCTGGTTAGTAGCATATCTAATTTCCCTTTGGTAACCTAACTCTTCGTCAAACCAAAGTAATGGTTTTTTAGCTGAGTGTACCGCGGGTAGTGTAAACACTAACGGTTTTTTTCTACCTGTAAGTTCGTATAAACGATCTTTGTATTCCCAAGTAGGTTTTTCTGGCAGTGGAGGAGCTTTTTCAATGTTATCAAATGATACCACTGGGGCCTCTACTGTATTTTCTTTTGTAACCGGAGCTTTTTTAGCCACGGGTTTTTTAGCTGTCGCCATAATATAATAAGATTAAATAGTTAATGTGACATTAGGTCGTTATATATATAAGTAACAATCTATCGTCACACTTTTGAAAGTTAATAATCGCCCCCATCCGAAGACGAGGGCGAATTATCTTGTTAATTTACTTCAACAATACGAAATTGTTAGCAGCTTGAACACAAAGTGCACGCTCAGAAAGGAAGTGTACGTTCATTTCATCATTTGCGCTAGTGTAGTTACCACCAACAGATCCAGTGATCCAAGATTTCATACGACGATCTTCAGCTTCGTTAGCACGGTAACGGATGTGCAAGAATGGACGAGAAATGTTCGTTCCTAATTGCTCATCGTATACAGTAGAAGTACCAGCCGGAACAAGAACACCTTCGATATCGCCGATAGAACCGCGAGTCGTAGAATCGTTCAAGTATTTCCAGTCAGTCTTGTAGAAGTCATAAGAACCACGACGGAATCCAGAGAATCCTAAGTTCAATGCCATATCTTCTTTGTTGTCAAATACACCGAAAGAAGTACCACCAGCTCCGTAAGAGTTCTGAGCAGCAAGCATGTTGTCAATGCCTAGAGAAGTAGAGCGATCTAAGAAAAGCATGTTTTCTTCAATAGCACCTTGCTTATCAAGCTCAGCTAAGATTTCATCAAACTGACCAAGACCGTTAGCACCACCAAAGTCGGTAGCGTTGTAAACCAAACCACGATTCTCAATAGCCTCGAACATACCTTCAGATCCAGTAACGCCATCAGCAATTACAGCAGCACCAGCTTTTTCTGTTTCAACCATAGACATCTCTAGGTAGTCTTCGAAACGTAAGCGAGCTTCGTGCTCAGACTTCAAGTACCATAAGTAACCGCCAGTTCCAGCTTCAGTAGTAACTTCAACCCAACCGATCTGAGCAACGTCAGAACCGTTAACATTGTACTTATCACGTAAGATGATAGGCTTGTTTTCGAAAGTTGTGAAAGAAGCATCGAAAGAGTTACCTACATCACCAGATCCTTTAGCGTACTCAGAACCGAATACAAAGATATTAAGTGTTCCAGATGCACTGCGCAAAGCAGAAGGTAAAACAGCGTTTGTTTCACCGTATACTTTAATGTTAACAATTTGAGTAGCAGCATCACTAGCTCCATCGGTATAAGTACCTAAACTAATAACGCGTGCTTTTGCAGTAACTGTACCGTTAGAAACAACTAAAGTTTGCCCCACTCCAATAAGCCCTTTGTAAGTAGCACTGGTAGGTAAACCTGTAACTGTAATTGTAGTACCGCCAGCATTTGAGTTAACGGTATCATAAGCAATGTGCAGACGCCCTTGCTCAGACCATACGATACGGTCAGAAGCCATTGGCATTTCAGCACCAACCATACGTAAGAATCCACCAACCGTACGCTTACCGTAACGCTCAACTTCTTTCTCATATACCTCTGGAAGGAACTGTTGTGTAAAGTCCATCTGATCAACAGATAGATAATTGTCACCAAACAATCCTTTTACAGGACGTGGTGTTAAGTGCTGTAGTGCAGCACCAGTGTTTGCTAAAGCCATTTTTATTTATTTTAAATGGATTATTATTTTTTGAACTTAACCTTGAGTTTAGAACTGCTGTTACCACCGTCAACTGCGCGTATTTTCCATCCATTAGATATCGTCACTTCTTCATGAACCCCTCTCGGATTCATATTGACGTTCTTAGTACGTGCCATACTATCTTTTACAGCGTCGGCCTTACCTTGGTCGTAAAAGTGTTGTGCAACTGAATCAGCATTCATGGCCGTGAACAGCGATTTGTGGTAGCCCTTGGCATCTGACATCTCTCCCTTTTCGTTCAAGAACTTCTTGATAAAGTTATTAATGTCGCCCTGAGTTTCCTTAACCTCACCAGTGTTGTTAACCTTAAAGCGGTACTTCTTGTCTCCAACTGAATAATCGAAACCTTCGAATTTCTCATTGAATACTTTCGCACTCTCTTGTTTAAACCTACTGGTTTGTCGTTCATTAGCTTTTGCAGCTTCCTCACTCTCTTTTGTATAACGGTTGAAAAAATCTACCGCCTTACTTTGTTCGGGATTTAATTTAGATCCCGCTTTTATTTCGCTATAGTATTTAGACTTAAGATCGTCTAAATGATTTTTAGCTTCTGATAACGCTTGTTTGCGTTCTAACTTCTTTAAACGTACTTCGCGTTCGTCATCAATGTCTTCGTCGTAGGAAAACTTATCGCTTAGTAAAAAGTCGATGTCCTCTCTGTCGTAAGCTTTATACTTTGTTTCGTAATACTCACGAAGCAGTTGATCCTCGTTTAACGATGCATAATCCGTGTTAAGCTTGACATAATCTTCTAGACTACCACCAGTTTCGTTCATAAACTCGACAACCTTCTGAATGTTTTCAGGCAGCTCTACACCAGAGTCTTCGCTCTCTTGTATTGCTTCAGCGATATTATCACTTAGTTGTTCTGTAATTTCCTCTACCTCTTCTTCTGTAATCTCTTGTAATACAGACTCTTGCGTTAATTGTTCTTCTTGAACGGGTTGTTCATCTTGAACGGAGCGCTCTTCTCTGGCAGGTTCTGGAGTTGTTTCTTCGACGTTTTCTGTCGGTACTCCTTCGCTAACTGCGGATTCGTCGCGTACAGAAACTTCATCTGTGCTTTGCTCTTGAACGGCATTTTGTCGTAAATCTAGTTTAATAGTACCGTCTTCCCCGACGGATGCTACTGGGTTAGTTTCTTCACTCATGATAAGATATTATAAAATTGTTATTACTATAATTACCTAGGTTCAAAGGTACCTAAGCCAAACCCGCCTCCAACTATATCGTTTCCAGAGGATTCAAAATTCTTGGGTGGTGAATCATTTTTTCTTTGATCTATAAGCTCACTCTGCTGTGACGCCTGTAGCTTTGTTCTATCGTCCTTGCGGTCTTCTTTTTGTTGCTCTTTAGATTTCTGTCCTTCGACTTCAATTCCTTTAAGCTGCATGTTGTATTGGAACTCTAAAGCCATAAGCTCTTTCTTCGCCGCAACCTCTGCTTGCATCTTCTGTTGCTCTAGCTGCGCTTTCATTTGCTCTAGCTGTGCTTTTGTTTGGAAGAGTGCTTGATCTTTCTGTACTTCTGTTTGAGCCACCGCTTGTTGAGCCTGTGCATTTGCTTGTGCTTGAGCTTGAATGTTTTGCTGCTGCATCATTTGATCGCGCTCTAACTTCTTCTTGCGACGTAGTTTCAGTAACTGATTAGCTAACTTAAGGTTTTTAACCTCGCGAATATCAATAGCATCCTCAAGGTCAACTAGCCCTGCTGATAATGCAGTCTGTATGTTATTCTCAAGCATCCCCTTTTGTTCATCATCCGGTGATAGCTCTAGTGTAATACCAAAGTCGTGTAGATGCAACTCAGTGAGTTCCTCAAGCGTAGCTACATTGAAACCACCTATCTTTTGTATAAATGCATCTCTTGATGGGCTATACTCTAATATGTCTGATATTCTAAGTGATAAAGATTCAGCAAGGTCAGCTGTTAAGAACAGACCGGAATCTAGTATGTGACGTGTAGCTGTGTTTGAATTTGCCGCGGCTAGCTTTTGTACACCTACTAATGCTCTTGCATCTGGTGATGAACCATCGCGTGCTTCGTTGAGACCCGTAACGTCACGAATCATCTGCAAGTAATAGTTGTACGTCTGTATAAGTGTTTGTAGCTTTTGACCACCCGCACCAGTCTGTAATGGCTGGATAGGTACTTTACCAGGATTCATATCACCCTCTTGAGTGAATGACCTACCGATAACAGAACCTGTCTGGAAGAACATATTAAGCGCTTCCTGCGGGTTGTAATTTGTACCGTTACCTAAATCGATCTCAGCAAGACCATCCGCATCCATATAAACACCATCAGGCATCATCTTAGCAAGCACCTGCTGCATCTTTAAATGCGTAAGCTGTACCATATCAGCAAAGCCAGTACAACGGCTTATAATCGATTCTATGCGACCCTTGTACATTCTAGGTGCTACAATACTGTAATTCATTTTTACCTTATTGTAATCACTCTTAGGACGCATCATATTCTTAGCGATACCCCATTCAAGTAATGTCTCAGTACCTAATATTAATGCACCTTCATATAACACTTCCAATGAGCGTGATGCTTTAGCAAAACCCTCAGAGTCTGACGGTGGATTAAATTGATCGTCGCGTAGTATAGCTTTCTGTCCACCAGAGGTTGTTTCTTTAACCTTGTAGACTTCGTTCATATATGTCTTGTAGTTAAAGTACAAAACTTGAACGGTGTTTGAATCGTATTGGTTGTCGTTTACTTCAGACCTGTTCCATCCACCTGTTAGGTTCTGTGAGCCTGCACCTTTTATTTTTTCTAAATCTTCCTGTGTTAATCCAGGATATTGTTTCTTTAACTCACTGATTGGTATGTTCTTTACTTCCCCAACATAATAGATGTCTTCAAAGTAAGGCGACTCTGTATATGAATATACAAGGTTTGATGGATCAACGTATTCAACTGATACACCCTCAGCTTCAGAGAATGTATTCTTAATAGCACCAATACCTATGGTTGTTAAATCATAGTACATGCGTCTTTTAGTGAGGTCGTAGTTGTTACCGTCTAATAACGTGTTTATAGCAACCTCTTCCGCAATCTCAATGCCTTGTTTATAACTAAGCTGCATATGTAGCTCTAGCTCTTCCTTAGACTCAGGTAGTGATGATGGATCGTTCTCGTATAGGTTTATACCAAATGCTTCTTGAGCATAGTCATTAAGCTCCTGTGTTTGCATATCACGAATAATAGAATCCATATATGCCGTGCGCTTTTCAACGCCGTATGGATCCTGTGAGTATGCTTTAACATCAAATGAACGGTCTGCGATACCATTAACAACAATATCAACAAACTTAGATAGAATAGGTACAGGCTTCCAGTCTAAGTTAAGGTAAGACAAATCACCATTAATAGACAATTCATCTTTATACTTTTGTACAGGCTGCTCACCTCTTGCATACAAACGAAGACCGTGAAAGCTTTCCTGATTGCTCTGGAATCTTACACTGCCCTGGTCGTTGCTAAACCATTCATTCTGAATAGCACGCCCAACGCGTAGCCCGTAATCGTACGACATCTTTTCTTGGTCGCTCGCTACTTGGCTGGGGAATGAACTATTTGAAACTGAATTAGCCATATTGTTATTTTATTATTTTTGAAATAGAACCTTGCTGATCGTATCTCGCGATCTTTAGGTTTAGTTTTGTCTTCTGTTGTAGGCCTACTGGCTTGTATAAATCTTTGTGGCAAGCCATAATCGCTAGACCTGAACTTATAGAGGCATCGTGCTTAGTCCTGTTATTTATATCAAATTTAGACCAGTCATTCAGTGTATCGTTAAAATACATAGAACCGTAGTTGCCCTCTGTTATCAAACCAACGTGTTCGTCGATGTACATCTCAATAGCCGCTGCGTGCGCTTGCTTCATATCCTGACTCGAGTTAGGTACACCACCTATTTCTTTCTCAGTCACAGAAAGCTTGTTCCATAATTTATCAGGTCGGTTCATTGAATAACCCCTATACCCTCTACGCTTAAAGTGGTAGAGTAATCTAGGTTTGTTATTCTCGGCAAGTATAGGCATTCCGTAAAAGATACACGCCATAAGCACGTCTTCGAAAAATATCTCTGCTGTTTGAGGCCTAGCTATGTATTCTAAAAAGAATGTACTAGGTGGTGCATCTTCCATGGTAAACTTAGTTAATCCATGAAGAGCGCCTTTAGATCCCCTGCCATCAGTCGTTCCTGAAATATCGTAACTATCACACCCGAATGCACCAACGTGCTCATTTCCGGGGTATTTAATACCGTTTTTAGTCGTGTGCTTATTCTGCAGCGCAAGACCAGGTACCCAAGATACCTTAAACCTTCCCTGTGGGTTTGGCATAAACGCTACTTTCGAGTCTTTAACACCGTTCTCCCACTGGAAACTACCTGTCGTTACTATGTTAGTATTACGCAAGTCTTCGTTATAATCAACCTGTTCGTAGATTTTTGATAAATTAAAAATACTATTTTTACTTTCATCGCGGAATGCGTGTTCCGTTGTACGAGGAAACTGTCTGTAGTATTCGTTCAAAGCATCCTGGTCTCCTTTAAGACCTTCAACTTCATTTTCCCAGTAATCTATCACCCCAACTTCAATAGCGTCCCCTTGAGGCCCTAAGGTATCTTCTTGTGGCGTTGTGAACACTGGGTGACCGTATTCATCTATAAAACCTTCGTAGTTCCACTCCATTGGAATAAACAGGCTGTACAATCCAGTTCTTGTCTGACCATTGGCATTACGCTTGGTCACATCTGAATCTTGGTAAAGTTTTTTAAAGTTATTACCACCTTTATCTAGTGCGTTTGATGTTGATCCCATCATGCACTTACCTATAATACGTGAACCTAAACGCAAACAAGTCTTTGTAACTCGCCAGTTGTTCAGTATATTATCAGGTCTTTCCCATTTACCACTCTCATCATGTACTAAAAGCCTAAGCTTTTCACCATCATAGGAGTTGTCACCGGTATTCTTCCAATCAATCGTTGTGTCTAGACCCGCAAGTTCTTCTGGTCTTTCCTTACTTTGTATTGATTTACGTGTTAACTTAGAAGCAGGAACCCTATACGCCAGTTCAGTCTTCGGTCTATCCATACCATCTTGTATGGGTTTGAAGAAAAACGGGTAGTTAAGGGAAATTGGTACAACCTTGTCGGTAAACATTTTTTTAGCATCACTACCTGATTTAGATAGGATACCGAATCTTGCATCACTTGATATGGTTGCTTGGTTAACAGTTTCTCCTGATGCCATAAATGAGAATCCACTCCGTCTATTCTTGAGGTAGCACATTCCGTAAGCTCTTGTGTCAGCTTTGACGGCTTCCCAAAATATATAGAAGAGTCTATTGGCTTCTCTGTAGTCTGGGTTACCGACGTCAATCTTGCTCCACTGCAAGTACATGTAATGAGTCCCAGTGATATAAGTAGGAATCCCCTTATTATAAAACCAATAGCCATTCTCACGTCTGTTAAATTCCTCATCTATGTAGCCTTCCCACTTTGCTTTATACTCTTCCGGTAAGTTTTTCCAGTCGAATATGTTTTTAACATTCTTTAATTCATTTGGATACGGTGCAACCGTCCATTTGTCCGTGCCCTTGTTTAATTTCTTAGGCTGTGGTGGTAATCCGATAGTGAAGTTTTGTATTTCAATTATCTCACCTACCTCCCCAGTCTTACTTATTACAACAAGGTCTTGCTCTTTGTTGTAGCCATACTTCCACTTCTTGCCCTTGTTCATTCGGTGCATCGTGGTGTGCTTTATAGGCTCTATGGTCTTTACCAGTTGCTGCTCGTACATTATGTAGATCTCTTTTCAGCAAAGCCTTTAAAAGCTTCCTTCTTGTTCTCTACAGGTCTGTTCTCGAGTATGCGTTCCTCTTCTTCTACACGATTGAGTATTTCAAAGGCGTCGAATATTGCTAGTTTTTTAGTTGCAGCAGCGTTTTTTAAACGATCAGCAGATACATCCTCTTCAGTGTTAGTGATGATTTTCTCTTCTGCTACTTTGATCAGTTCATCAACAGCCTTGCGCCCAGCTCGTATTATATTCTTCTTCGTCTCCTTGGTACTCATATTTAATTGTAATTTGATTGATGGGTATGCGGTACAACCGTTCACCCTCTATATTAAATTCGTATTCCATACCTGGTTTGAAACCAACAAGCTCACCTGCTTCAAAGTTTCCGCTAGCATATTTGATAATACCTATCGCAGGTTGCTCCTTATGCATGTCGAATGTCTCTTTTGCTTTCATAGGTTTTACAAAACAATACCCATCAAGTGCCTTCCATTTACCATTATGCTTGTAAGCATAAACTTGGTCGTGCTGCGCAAAGAATATGTTACCCTCGTAATATGACTTAGAGTTCTTTTCCTTGCCTCTAATGTCGCGAAAACGTCTAAATACGTTGTGATGCACTATAACCTCATCACCCTTTTGTATTGGCGTTTCATATGCGAGTGGTATGTTCTCTACGATGCCTAGTCTACTGGTGTAATGGTGGTTTTGAACTTCTGTATTTAGTAGTAATTCCTTACCATCTATTTCTTTTTTCGATGTTGATCTACCGTGTTTTGGTGTAATCAAATAATTAAAAAGACTTTTCATCACCAATTAAGATCGTATTCAACAGATATACCCATGTTCTTGTTAAAGTCCTTCCAGGGCATTACGTTATCTCCTTTCTGTATATAGACAGAGTACTTATCTTCCTCCTCCAATATGTTAACTATGGTATGACCACCATACACTTCCTGTCCAACAGAATAGTGCATGGCGTCATTTTTATAGTCCTTACCGATACTAATCTTCCGGATTATCTGCATCGGTGATTTCTCCAGTTGTTAGGTTAACAGTTACATTGCCGTAGGTCTCCTCAAGCTCAGCTTGTTGTCCCTTTAGTTTCTTAATCAAAGCATCTACGCTATTGATAAGTGTTTGCTTCTGCATTTCAAGACCGCCAATTGTAGCTTGTCCTTCATTAATAGAATTCACTAACGACTGTAGTGTTTCTAATTCCTTGTCTGTGATCTTTTTCATTTGATTTAATTTAATTGTTATGCTTTATTATTACCTGTAATTAAGGTAAGTCAAGTTCCTCAGGCTCAGGTGGGTTACAGTACAGGCTGTCTGGGAATAAACCACAATATGTTGCAGCGTATTCATCTCTTGATGATGATGAGCCGAAGCTGTGAATCCCCATTGGAGTTGGCCATACTATAAAGCTATCCCAAGAAGCGCCTGCTTCAC
>Ga0209279_10002010_pt1 | contig 10177 bp, 9 predicted proteins | sample CoawatmetaG00DNA_3_FD_187508 | JGI IMG/M metagenome (GOLD analysis project Ga0209279, IMG submission 187508) | Marine microbial communities from the West Antarctic Peninsula - Coastal water metaG006-DNA (SPAdes) (version 2) | ecosystem: Environmental > Aquatic > Marine > Coastal ... | reverse complement strand
GTATCAAGCTCACCATGACGAAGCCTGTCGCTTGGCGTCTAATTGGTTAAATAAATAAGCGACTAAGCATGTAGTACCGAGGATGTAGGCTTTTTGGACGGGGGTTCGATTCCCCCCCGCTCCACCAATTTTGAAGATTAAGACGCGTCCTAGCGTCTTTTTTTATGCCTAAAATTCAATAAACAGTAACTTATAGCCGCAATCAGTGGTTATTAACGCTTTTTAATAATTAATGACAATCAACTTTTTTAGGGGTACTGTTAAGGGGTTCAAGATTAATTAATAAAAGTGAACCCCTAAAATGGCTAAAATAACTAAACCTTTAACAAATACAGAAGTAAAACAGGCTAAAGCCAAAGAAAAACCTTATAAGCTATTTGATGGCGCTGGTTTAGTGTTAAAGGTAAGAGTAAACGGCTCAAAATCTTGGCTATTTATGTATAAGAAGCCATTTGTTACAAAACGCGCTGAATTAGTTTTTGGCATGTACCCAAGCATTAGCCTAGCTGAAGCAAGAGAGTTAAGGGCGACAGCAAACGAATTATTGTCTAAGGATATTGATCCTAAAGAGCATAAAGACGAACTTAACCGCCAACAGCAAGAAACGCTAAGTAATACTTTTGAGCAAGTGGCTGCTAATTGGTTTCAAGTTAAGAAAACTGAGATTAGTGCTGATTATGCTAAAGACCTATGGCGATCATTAGAATTACATATATTTCCAGCGTTAGGCAAACACCCCATTAGTAAAATCACAGCCCCCCTAACTATTGATGTTATCAAACCCATAGCGGCAAAAGGTAGCCTTGAAACGGTTAAACGACTTACACAGCGCCTAAATGAAATAATGAACTATGCGGTTAATACAGGGCTTATTCATGCTAGCCCCTTAACAGGTATAAAAGCGGCATTTAAAAAGCCTGAAAAAATTAATATGCCCACCCTGACCCCTGATCAATTACCCGAATTAATGAAAACTATTAGTTACGCCAGCATAAAAATAGTGACTCGCTGTTTAATTGAATGGCAGCTTAATACGATGGTTAGGCCAAGCGAAGCCGCTGGCGCTAAATGGTCAGAGATTGATTTAGAAAATAACCAATGGCTTATTCCTGCCGAACGCATGAAAAAGAAACGTGACCACACTGTACCACTAACAAAACAAACAATAGAACTATTAGAGCGGTTACAACCTATTAGCGGTCACAGAGAATACTTATTTCCTGCTGATAGAGATCCAAAGAGACACGCCAATGAATCAACCGCAAACGCATCATTAAAGCGTATGGGCTATCATAAAAAGCTTGTTGCTCACGGTATGCGAGCTTTGGCTAGCACCACATTAAACGAACAAGGTTTTGACGGTGATGTTATAGAGGCGGCATTAGCGCACGTAGATAAAAACGAAGTAAGGCGCGCTTATAATCGTGCTGAATACCTTGAACGTAGACGTGTATTAATGTACTGGTGGTCGCAGCATATTGAAGATGCGGCAAATGGGAAAAAGAGTACAAGTGTTCCACAATTTAAAGTAGTGGGTGAGTAATGGTAGATAAAAGAAAAGTATCCATAACCAAACATGAAGATACTACAATCACCCAAGTAAAATATGGCAGTGGATACAAAAAAACTTCGAATATTTCTATGTATGAAACAGATATTAATATAAATGATCCTGAAAGTGCAGATAAACTAAAGCAAATTTTAACGCCAGATCCTAGCCACGAAGATTTAATTAATGGCATTGAAGAGGTTATTTTTTCATGGCTAGATGAAAACAAGTTACCGACAAGCGTAGGTAAAGATAAATACCTGCCAATCACCTTACGAAATAAACATATTCATATAAAAGGAGTTTTTGAAGCTTCCTTTTGCCTTACAAGTATTGATTATTGTAGAAGTGAAAGTAGTGATGGGAATTTTGAAAATGCTTATAAAGAAGCGTTGAATCTAGTAGGTCGTTTTTACAATTTTAAATATTCAATATTAGAATCTATTATTTCGCAAGGCAGCGCAAAGAAAAACCTCAATAATGGCAAGATACTATCCGAGCATCAAGCTGATTGTTTATGGGATTATTTTAATTCTGATGAGTGTTTATATAAAGATCACCCTACGAATACACAAAAAAGAACAAAAGGTAAAAGGTTAGATAAAACAGCTCAGTTTTGTTTAGATAAATATAAGCTCGTAATTACAATACAAACACTGGACAAAAGTTATTTTATAAATAAATAAATATACTTTGGTAGTACGCTCGGTTACCAAATCCAAAATGATTTTTAATGAACCTCATAACATTTGTTATCAACCAAAGAGGCTTCATTATGAGCACTAAAATTCAATTAAAAATCCAAGTATTACGCAAACCAGAAGTATTAAAATTCTTATCCATATCTAAATCGACTTTTCAGAATCAAATTAATGACGGTCTATTGTGCTCACCTATTTCACTAGGCCTGAGAGCTGTAGGTTATTTATTGCATGAGACTCAAGAAGTTTTAAAAGCAAGGATCGCTGGAAAAAGTGATGATGAAATCAGAGCATTAGTAATTAGCCTTGAAGCACAACGCAAGGAGCTAAACTAATGTTAGAATTTTTACACGCAAAATCACACAATGTGACAGCAAACTTTTCTTACCTATCATGGGAGTCATTAATTGATAAGATTTCCAACCCTCCGACATACTCAGCAATAACACCTGAACAAGCAAAAAACAAATCAGCAATATTGGCAGCTACTGATGCGTCTAATAAGCAGAAAGAAACCGTGTTATTACATGATAACTTTACCCTGCTTAGATTAGATTTAGACGAAACAAAATTAGATATAGATAGCATAAGTGACACGCTATCAAACATGGGGCTAAGCTCTTATATTATTCATACTACAGCAAGCCACTTACAAGACGCTAAAGGCAACCGTTACAGAGTTTATATAGAATTAGCCGTTGCTCTTTGTTTAAATGAGTGGACAGCACTAGAAAGCTATTTAAGCTATATGTTTATGGCTGATGATTGTGCCAGCAGACCACAACAAATAATGTATTTACCCGTTCGATTTAAAAATGATAATTACGAATTTTTTATTATGGAGGGTAAAGCCTTTATTGCTCAAAATTCGACTTTATTAAATAACGCCCAAACGTTTATAAAAGAACAATTAGTACAAAAAGAAGCGGCTATTAAAACAGTAATAACGAAGCCCTGCTTTCAAGAAAAGCTTATAGGCAAGCAAGTATCTATTATTGGTGCTATTAATGAATATTACGAATGGGAAAACTTGTTGTTATCGTATGGTTATATCCGACAAGGCTCAGCATTTTTACCACCCGAGGCAACAAGCAAGAAAGCAGGAGCTTACATTTTAGCGAGTAACACAGACGGCAAGCAACGCTATTACTCACACCATGAAAGCGATCCCTGTGCTACTGGGCAATGTATTGATCAATTCGACTTTATCGTTATTCGTAGTTATGGCGGTAACTCAGGGCAAGCAATAAAAGAGATAGCACAAAACCACTTTAGCTCGATTGATAGACACAATAAAAAAGAGTGGGCTATCAATAAACAAAATGAAAAAGCGAAATCGTTATTTAATAAGGTGGCCAGCTCATGATCCCAGCACCGAGTAAACCACTAAAAATAGACTTGCCAGAAAACACCGTAAAGGATCGCCCCTTATTTAGCGATATTGTTATTGGTTCAAATGGCAGCCCTCGTTCAGCAAATACAGTCGATAATCTACAAGATTTAGGTAAGTATTGCGGGGTAGGCTTTCGGTTTAATATGATGGAATTTGAGCCTGAAACGCTTGACTTAACAGGTAAAAAAATTAATTTATCTTACGATCAGTTAAGGAGCGAATTAATATCAGCCGCCAGCCGTTTTAGTTTAACTAAAGCAGTAATAGATGATCACTTAATAGCCTTATCTGAAAACAATAAATACCACCCAATAAAGCATTGGTTAGATGATGGTGAGTGGGACGGTATAGCCAGAGTACACAGTGTTATATCATGCTTAAACGCAGAGCATGAAGAACTAGCCCAATCAGTGATGAAACGCTGGTTAGTGGGTTGTGTGGCCTCGGTTTATGAGCCTACCTTTAAAAGTAAGCTTGTACCTGTATTACAAGGCGCTCAATCATACAGAAAAACCGCTTTTGTTGAACGCATAGCAAATGTAATTCTACGCGCTTTTTTAGAAGGTGCTGAGCTTAACCCCGACAACAAAGACAGCGTTTTATCATGCGTTCGCTCTTGGATTGTTGAGCTTGGAGAATTAGAGCGTACAAATAAAAACTCACAAGGTAGTTTAAAAGCATTTATTACTAAAAGTATTGATACTGTTCGCCCTCCTTATGCGAGAAATGACATTAAAAAACCACGCCAAACGCATTTTATCGCAACGGTAAATGGCACTAACTTTTTAAAGGATGAAACAGGATCTAGCCGTTTCGTTGTTATAGCAATGAATAAGGCCGCTGATATGGATCAGCTTAATACTATATTAGGTTGGCATTTTGACGGCACTGGCTCAATCAAACAACCCAAACCCGAGTTATTAAAACAGTTTTGGTTAGAAGTTAAGGCGATGTACCTTGATGGTGCTGGCTGGATGCTTACCGAAAAAGAAACAGCATTAGCTCAAAGTATTAACGAGCCTTATAACGATAATAGCAGTTGGTATGAGTATATTCGTGATAAATACGTTACAGATAATACTTATTCTAATGATATGCTCAGTTGGTTTACCGCTGGCAAATTAGTTAACAAAGATGACAACTTATCCAGTAGGGAAACAGGGCTTGTTGGCAAAGCATTAAAAAAGCTAGCCAGTGAAGGGTTAATAGAAACACGAAAAGGACGTTCGAACAGAACCGAATATCGTTTTCCTTCAGCTGTTTAACCGCGGCTTTTATGGTTAGGTGGTTAAGTGATGGTTAGGTAAAAACAATTAACTTAACCATTACGTAGCCCATGTTATATAAGGGTTTGGCTTAATATGGTTAGGTGGTTAAGTAAAAATAGAGATAAAGATTTTTTAAGAGTATTAACTAGTGCTAGTACAGGTAAAAGAGTGAGTAGCACAGCAGCGGCTAGTGAATACACCCTAAGTAGTAAAATCACTTAACCACTTAACCAAAACCATTAACTCCATATAAATAAAGGGCTACAGCATGGTTAGGTTATTGATTAAGTAAACAAACTGGGAAAGTTGAATTTATTTAATAGGTTTAATAACTCACTAGTCAACTAAATTAATGGTTGTATTTTATGATAGAGTGATACGAGATTTTAATGTTGAAACAAAACAAGGTGACATGGATGTATACATACAACTCTTTTGTGATGATTTTAGTAAATAAGTATCTGTTAATAAAAAACATAATGAATAACAGTATTCGCGCTGTTGTATTATTATGTTTTTTGGCATTTAGTACAAATTCAACTGCTTCCCTTGAAAGAGAATGGCAGTTTATTTCATCAGGTAAATATCACTCACTAGCCATCAAGTCAGATGGAATTCTTTGGGCGGGGGGAGATAATTGGCAAGTATGAGAATATAATGCTTGTTAATTCTCTGACGTCTATCCTAGGTAACTTTATGAAAACAATTGAAGTTGTTGCTGCTATTGTCATGAATGACAATAAGTTTCTATGCACACAACGTGGAGTAAGTAAGCTTGATTACATATCTAAAAAATATGAATTTCCTGGTGGCAAGGTTGAGTTAAATGAGTCTCGCGAGGTTGCTCTAGCTAGAGAAATGCAAGAAGAGCTTCATATGGACATTGCTATCGTTAGGCACTATTTGACGGTAGAGCATACATACCCCGATTTCAAGATAATCATGCACAGTTACTTGTGTGACTCAAAAACAAGGGATTTAGTCTTAACTGAGCACCTAGAAGCACTGTGGTTAGGTCCTGACGAGTTAGAGTCACTTGATTGGGCTGCAGCAGATATTCCCATTGTAGAAAAACTAAAAGGTTAAGGAATGACAAAGGAAATTCTTGAGTTAAAGCAAAGCTTAGAAACAGGTTTTGTTGATAAAAACCATGTGTCAAACCACTTGTTACAGCCAGAATTCCTAGTAAATGACGGTAATGGTTTAAAAGTGCTAACTACAATTAAAGAGCAACTCTTAGATTGTGATGAGTTTTGGTTTTCAGTGGCATTCGTCACTACGAGTGGCTTAGCGAGTTTAAAACAAGAGTTTCTAGAGTTAGGCCGGAATAATATTAAAGGTAAGGTTTTAGTATCACAGTACCTAAACTTCACCCAGCCGGAAGCCTTAAGGCAATTACTAAAGCTGGGTAATATTGAGCTGCGTATTGCTGTTGATTCTGACTTCCACGCTAAAGGTTACCTATTTACTAAAAACGGACTAAATAATTTAGTTATTGGTAGTAGCAACTTTACAGCTAATGCACTTACTTCCAATAAAGAATGGAATCTCAAAGTATCAGCATCAGAAAATAGCCACATATCAACAAGGGCTTTAGAAGAGTTCACACATGAGTTTAATAACTCAACACCCGTTACAGTAGACTTCATCGATAGTTATAGTGAAATTTACGCTAATCAAAAAATACTATCTGACCAGCTCACCTTAATTCGAAATAAAGCTGTTAATGAAAAGATAGAGCCTAACGGGATGCAGGTCGAAGCACTGTCCAGTTTGACGTCACTTAGAAGTAACGGTAAATCTAAAGCTTTATTGATCTCAGCAACGGGTACAGGTAAAACCTACCTGTCAGCCTTTGATGCGCATAACTGTAAACCTAAGCGATTATTGTTTGTCGTTCATCGTGCGAATATAGCAAAAGCTGCAATGGAGACATACAAAAAGATATTTGGTGATTATAAGTCATTTGGGTTGTATTCAGGTGAATCGAGAGAATTAGATAAAGACTTTATTTTCTCAACCGTTCAAACAATCTCAAGAGATAGCCACTTATTACAATTCAGAAAAGATACTTTTGATTACATTGTTATTGATGAAACACATCGAGCTATAGCAAGCTCATATCAAAAAATATTACAGTATTTTAATCCTAAGTTTTTGCTAGGCATGACAGCTACACCTGAGCGAACAGACGGCTTAGATGTATTTGAGTTGTTCGACCATAATCTTGCTTACGAAATAAGATTACAAAAAGCGTTAGAGATGAAAATATTGTCACCTTTCCATTATTACGGTATTACTGATATGTCAGTAAATGGTGAGGAAGTTGATGACTCATCTGATTTCAACATCTTAGTTGGTGCAGAGCGTATTAAGCATATTTTAGATAAAGTTGCGTTATACGGGTGTGATAACGGTATCGTTAGGGGCTTGGTTTTTTGTTCTAACGTAAAAGAGTGTAAAACACTAAGTGAAGAGTTTAATGCTCGAGGGTTGAGGTGTGTATCATTAACAGGTTCGGACACTGAAATAGATAGGAATAACGCAATAGAAAGGCTTGAATCAACAGATGAAAGTACTAAGTTGGATTATGTTTTTTCAGTTGATATTTTCAATGAAGGAATAGACATACCATCGGTTAATCAAGTCATAATGCTTAGACCAACCCAGTCTTCAATCATCTTTGTGCAACAGCTCGGTCGCGGACTAAGAAAATCAAAAGAAAAAGAATATTTAACGGTTATTGATTTCATTGGTAACTATAAAAACAACTTTTTAGTACCAATAGCACTTTATGGCGATACATCTTACAACAAAGATACATTAAGGAAATTGATGTCTAGTGGCAGTAGTTTATTGCCCGGTAGTTCAACTATTAACTTTGATAGTATCGCTAAAGAGCGCATTTATGCCGCAATCGATTCGACCAACTTACAAACCAAGAAAGACTTACAAAGGGACTATAACTTACTTAAGTATAAGTTAGGGTATCCTCCTATGATGATTGACTTCATTGAGCATGGATCCCGGGACCCTTATGGATACGTTAAATACAGCAAGTCATTTTATAGCTTTGCTGAAGCATGTGAAAGCAAGCTTGTGGGTAAAATACAAGCTAAAGAGCTAAAACTCTTGAATTTATTATCCACTGAAATTAACAACGCCAAGCGTGTTGGAGAAAGCTTAATTTTAAAGGCGCTGCTTGTCGATTCATGTGTGGATGTAGCTGGCTTTAAAGAGCAGGTATTAAATAGATACGGTTACGTTATTAACGATGAATCAATTAAGTCTTTTGTAAATAACCTCAATTTAAATTTCGTTACTGAAAAAATTAATAACAAGTTAAAGCCTGCTGGTAAGGCGAATGATTTTAATGTTGTTCTACTTGATGGGGCAGAAATAAGTTTTCATCAAGATTTCATTGAATACCTATCAAATGAAACATTTAGAAAATTCCTTACCGATTCAGTTGATTACTGCATTCAAGTTTACAGTCGTAATTATAATCAATCGGATTGTTTTGGTGGTTTCCACCTGTACCGCAAGTATTCGCGTAAAGATGTTTTTCGTATTCTTAACTGGACTGAAAACCCTGTAGCCCAAAATGTAGGTGGGTACATCATAAGTAAGGATAAAACTAACTGCCCTATCTTTGTTAACTACCACAAAGAAGATGATATTTCGGATACTACAAAATATGAAGATAGCTTTATAAATGAATTTGAATTCCTGTGGATGTCTAAATCAAAAAGGAAGCTAGACAGCCCTGACGTTAAAGTTATACGAGAATATCGCAATGGGTTAAGGCTACCTCTTTTTATAAAGAAAAGTAATGATGAAGGCACTGAGTTCTATTACATGGGAGATGTGATTCCCAAAGACAACGGGTTTGAACAAACAGTTATGCCTGCAGGAGAGGGTAAGCCGGTGTCTGTGGTGAAAGTTATGTTTGATATGAGTGTTCCGGTAAAACATGACATGTATAAGTACTTATTGGCTAATTAAATGAAAACTTCGAGGATTGATATTGCTCCCCTCTTTCAGTTGTTTGAATTTAAGTAAATAAGTAGTTAGAAAGTCAAATCACGGTGTTTTCATGATAGAGAGATAAAAGTATGGCCATAACAATTCTATAACAAATCATATTGCGATAATACGGGCTATAGATTTCAGAAATTAAATTTATACTTTTGATAAAGGTGCGAAGTTTAAATTGAGTCTTCGTAACTAGATACCCATTAGAAAAGTTGTATTGTACATTGGAACAATTTTTAGTGAAATTGCTTTTAAAAATCAGATTTTAATTATAATATGTTAATTACTTATATGATGTTAAGTAATTATTAAACAAATGGATTTTCCCAGAACTAACTCCTCACCTTTAGGTCTTCTTCTTTCCATTTGATATTCGTATATTAAAGAGGAATTATCTTGTTCAAAAAAAGCATTAAAAACGAAACTGTCGTCAGTATATTTGATGCGCCTGACTTGCCTATGAAGGATTTTGATAAGCTAGCCCTTGAGCTTGAGGTAGAAAGTTTAGCAAAAAGAGCTGGTAGAGATAACCTACCTAATGAAAACTCCACCTCTGAAGATGCAACTGAAATTAAATTCAGAGAGTCTTTTCAAAATGACCTGATTAAAGCACATAACAAAATCAATCAATCTAACTCGAAGTTAATGACATCAATTGATGATATTAGACTTGAGAAAGAATTGTCGGAAATGAAGGATTTACCAAGCGTATTTGAATCTCAACTAACCAATGAATTGGATTCTGAAATTAAAGAGCTTGAACAATTGGCTGCCCATAAAAGGGTTGTTGAAGATGACTTATTACGATTTAAAAAAGAAAATGAATTGAAACGGTCGGCACAATACCCTCTAAGCGGTGCGTTAACGGTATCTTTGTTGTTACTTGCGATAATTGTTGAGTCCGCAATGAATGGGGTTTTCTTTGCTAACGGCAACGATTTAGGTTTGATTGGTGGGATTTCAATCGCATTAGGTATTTCATTGCTAAATGTTATTCCTAGCTTCTTCTTAGGGAAAATAGCCTACACTCAAATTTTTCATATAAACAGACTGAGGATATTTTTTGGTATATTAGGTACTGTTTTAGCCGGTGTTTCTGCTTTTCTTTTAAACTTTATGGTTGCTCATTATCGAGAGGCGTTAATTCATAGCCCAGATGAAGCGTCCACTGTCGCCGTAGAGTCACTAAAAAATAGTATTGTAGGGATAAGTGATGCCGAATCATGGTTGT
>Ga0209279_10002008_pt1 | contig 10184 bp, 11 predicted proteins | sample CoawatmetaG00DNA_3_FD_187508 | JGI IMG/M metagenome (GOLD analysis project Ga0209279, IMG submission 187508) | Marine microbial communities from the West Antarctic Peninsula - Coastal water metaG006-DNA (SPAdes) (version 2) | ecosystem: Environmental > Aquatic > Marine > Coastal ... | reverse complement strand
ATGTAATACCTCAAAGTGGGCGGGTGTAAGAACAATGTCCTCTTCCACGGCAGTAGCCGAGGCCTGTGCTTGACCCCAGTCCGGCAGTCGATTGAGATAATGCGTCTCTATGGTCATGGTGTTTTCTTGCCGATTAAAAAAGCCCTACCATCTGATAGGGCTTTTGCTTAGACCTATAACGGTCAGTCGTCGCCCATGATACCAAAAAGATGTAACAGGCTCAGGAACAGGTTGTAGATCATGACAAATAGGGTCACAGTCGCTGAGATGTAGTTGCGTTCGCCACCATGGATAATGGCACTGGTTTGCCACATGATCACTGCTGAGGCTAAAAAGGCAAATACGGCACTGATCGTTAATGACAGGGCTGGGATTTGTAAAAAGACGTTGGCAATGGCTGCGACGAACGCGACCAGCATACCGGTCATCAAGAAGCCGCTCATAAAGTCCAGGTTCTTTCTAGTGGTCAGTACATAAGCCGAGGCTGCAAAGAAGACCAGTGCTGTTGAACCTAGTGCCATCATAATTGGCTCGGAACCCTGAGTGGCCAGATAATAACTAAGAATGGGTCCCAATGTGAATCCCAACCAGCCGGTTAGAGCAAATACCCAGAGCAGGCCGCTGCCGTTATTTTTGTTCTTCTCGGTCATCCACAGGCACAGGAAATAGGGCAACAACGTCCACAAACCAAAGTGGGGGGCATTGACGGCCATAGAGACACCGGCCATTAGTGCGCTAAATGTGACTGTTGCGGCCAGCAACAGGTAAGTGCTGCGTAACACCTTGCTAATTTCAGGGCTTAGGGCGGTCGTTTCAATGCCGCCTGTTGCTGCTTTGGTACCGTACTTTTCAGTGCTCATGTTGTAACTCTCAAATCGTTGTTTTGATAACCTTAATAATACTCAATAAATCCAGTATTACCAGTATTTAGTTGCCTGCGGCGTCAATGGGAAAGCTTTCTAAGTGGTAGCCGGCTTTATCGAGACTCAGCGCCCAACCGAAAGCTTCCCAATCACCCAGAACTATACGTTCGCAGTCCTCTAATGGATGGCGGTTTGGTCTGTGAGTATGGCCGTGAATCAGGACCTTGACCTTATGTTTTGCCATTACGGCGTCCACGGCGCCAGCGTTGACATCCATAATTGCACTGGCTTTGTTGCGATTCGCGGCCACGCTCTTAGCACGCCAGTCAGTGGCCAAATTCTGACGGTATTTCAGCGGCAGACAGCCAATGCCCCAGCGATAAATAGGGTTGCGCGCTTTGCGTCGAAAACGCTGGTAGTCAACATCGTCAGTGCACAGTGAGTCGCCATGCATTACCAGCGCGCGGTGGCCATGGTGATCAATAACATACTCATCACCCAACATCAGTGCACCGGTGTTTTTGGCAAAGCGCTTGCCCAGCATAAAGTCGCGGTTGCCTTGCTGAATATACAGCGGCACGCCTGAGTCGCTTAGCGCCCGTAGGGCTCCTTGAATCTCCAAGGCAAGCTGGCTGGGGTCGTCATCACCAATCCAAGCTTCAAACAAGTCACCCAGTATATAAAGTGCATTGGCTGACACGGCCCGCTGCTGCAAAAAAACCAAAAACGCCCGGGAAACTGCCGGGCGCTCGGGTGATAAATGCAAATCTGAAATAAACAAGACGGCCATAGAGGACTCTATTTAGCGGCGTACTCGTCGCTGATCACTGTTTCGGTAATCTCGATAGTCTCATCAGGCACATCTCCGTGACCGCCTTGATTACCGGTTGAAACGCCTTTGATTTTTTCAATCACATCCATACCATCTACAATCTTGCCAAAAACTGCGTAGCCCCAGCCCTGCATATTCTTGCCACTATGGTTCAAGAAGCCATTGTCGGCGACATTAACAAAGAACTGTGAAGACGCCGAATGCGGTTCGCCAGTGCGGGCCATCGCTAGGGTGCCGATATCATTCGTCAGGCCATTATCAGCTTCGTTCTCAATACAGTCGCGCGTCTCTTTTTGCGACATATCGGCAATCATGCCGCCACCCTGAACCATGAAGCCGTTGATAACACGGTGAAAGATAGTACCTGTGTAGTAATCGTCTACTGCATACTGCAAAAAGTTAGCGGCCGTTAGAGGTGCTTTGTCGAAGTCCAGTTCTATGGAGAAGTCGCCCATATTGGTGCGGAATGTGATCATTGATAATGCCTGTCTGAGAGTAAGTGATTTTGATCTGAACATTTTAGTTTGTAACAGGCCCAATTTAAACCAATGATTGCCATTTTACGGGTTTATATCGGCTTTTTGTTTATTGCGTTGGTTGCTGCGGCTATAATCTCGCCACTACTTAGCTGGCCCGACTTTGAACTATGACTGATACTGATAAACCCATTAATTTTATCCAGCATGTAATAAATGCTGACCTAGACGCTGGACAGGTCTCTAAGGTTATTACGCGCTTCCCGCCAGAGCCCAATGGCTACCTGCACATAGGACATGCTAAATCTATCTGTGTTAATTTTGGTCTGGCCACCGAGAACGGTGGCGGCTGTAATTTGCGCTTTGATGACACTAATCCGGAAAAAGAGGACGAAGAGTATGTTAAAGCGATTATCGAGGATGTTCGGTGGTTGGGTTTTCAGTGGCAGGGCGACATCTGCTATGCCTCTAATTATTTTGATCAGTTATATCTCTGGGCACAGGCGCTTATCAATGAAGACAAAGCTTATGTCTGCGAGCTAAAAGCCGAGCAGATGCGCGAGTATCGCGGCACATTAACGGAAGTGGGTAAAAATAGTCCCTACCGCGAACGCCCCGCTGCGGAGAGCCTTGAGTTACTTGAGCAGATGAAAGTCGGAGCGGTGGATGAGGGTACCATGACGCTGCGCGCCAAAATCGATATGGCGTCGCCCAATATCAATATGCGTGACCCGGTCATGTATCGAATTAAAAAAATGGCTCATCAGCGCACGGGTGACAATTGGAATATCTACCCGTCCTATGATTTTGCCCATGGTCAGGAAGATGCTATTGAGGGGGTTACCCATTCTGTTTGCACCTTAGAATTTGCAGCTAACAGGCCTCTATATGAATGGTTTGTGGCCAATCTGCCGCTGCCTTCAACACCAAGACAGTTCGAATTTGGCCGCTTGAACTTAAATTATACGGTGACTAGCAAACGCAAATTAAAGCAGCTGGTTGACGAGAAGCATGTCGAGGGTTGGGATGATCCGCGTATGCCGACTATTTCGGGTCTGCGCCGTCGCGGTGTTACCGCGTTTTCTATCCGTGAGTTTTGCGACAGCCTCGCCGTGGCTAAAACTGATGGCGTAGTAGACATGGCTCAGTTTGAGCACTTTATTCGCGATGACTTGAATAATAATGCTAGTCGCGCCATGTGTGTTATCAATCCTCTGCTGCTGACACTGGCAAATTATGATGCCAATAAATGTGAGGCCTTTGTGGTGTCGGGACATCCCAATCGGGATGATCTGGGTGAGCGTTCCTTGCCCTTTGGTCGGCAAATTTACATCGATCGAAATGACTTTAGTGAGGACACTACGTTGTCGCGCAAGAAGTTTAAACGACTGGTGATTGGGGACTATGTTCGTTTGCGAAGTGCCTATATTATCCGCGCCGACGAAGTTATCAAAGACGCTGCTGGAGAAATTATTGAAATCGTCGGGGCTATAGTGCCAGATACCGTTGGTCAGGATGCGCCCGAGGGTATCAAGGCGCGCGGCGTTTTGCATTGGGTGTCAGCGACAAACAACGCTGATTGCAGTGTCAAAATGTATGATCGGCTGTTTAATAAGGCGGCTCCTGATGCTGGTGAGGAGAGTTTTCTCACCCATATCAACCCGCACTCATTAACAGTTATTTCCGGTTGCAAAGTTGAAGCGGGGCTAGCGAATGCGGTGGCAGAGGAGCATTATCAGTTTGAGCGAGAAGGGTATTTCTGCCGCGATAGCAAAGCCACGGAGCTAGTGTTCAACTGCACCATTGGGTTGCGCGATAACTGGAAAGCCTAAGGATCTGTCTTAATGAGTTTAACGCTATACAACACCCATTCTAGACGCAAAGAAGCGTTTATCCCGCTGAATTCAGAGCGGGTTACTATGTATGTCTGTGGCCCTACGGTCTATAACCGTGTGCATATTGGTAACGCGCGACCTGTGGTGGTATTTGATACGCTTTATCGGGTGTTGCAGAGCCTCTACCCATCGGTTCAGTACGCGCGCAATATCACGGACATTGACGACAAAATTATGACAGCTGCAGCTGAGCTTGGCGAAGATATTTCGGTTCTGTCTCAGCGCTATGCGCAGGCCTATTTTGAAGATATGGCCGCTTTAAATAATCTTGAGCCAACCATCGTGCCCTATGCCACCCAGCATATACCCGAAATGATCAGTATGATTGAGCGCCTAATAAGTAAAGGCCATGCCTATGAAGCCGAGGGCAATGTGCTGTTTGCGGTGCAATCTATGGACGGTTACGGGAGCCTTTCTGGTCGTTCCCTCGACGATATGTTGGCCGGTGCCCGGGTTGAGGTCGCTGCGTATAAGCGATATGCGGGAGATTTTATACTGTGGAAACCATCGTCAGACAGCGAGCCGGGTTGGGAGAGCCCCTGGGGCAAGGGTCGTCCAGGTTGGCATATTGAATGTTCGGCCATGATTGAAAAACATCTCGGTGAGACTATTGATATTCATGCTGGCGGACAGGATCTGATCTTTCCGCATCATGAAAATGAAATCGCCCAGAGCTGCTGTGTGCATGATGGTAAACCCTTTGCTAACTACTGGCTTCACAATGCCTTTGTCAACATCGAAGGCGAGAAAATGTCTAAGTCACTGGGCAATTTTCGTATGGTCAATGAGCTACTAGAGCAGTATCCGGGAGAGGTACTGCGCTATGTGATTTTGTCTGCGCACTATCGTTCGGAACAGCAATTTAGCGCAGGTCTTTTGGACAGCGCATGGCGCTCTTTGGATACGCTGTATGGCTTTTTGAGAGGCCAAGAAACCTCTGATGCGATACTTAATCCTGACGGTGTTGGCTACAGGGCGTTGCTTGATGATCTTAACAGTCCGGTGGCTATTAGTGAGTTGTACCGATTGGCTAAGGAAATGCATGCTACCAGCGGTGACGCTAAAGCAAGGGTTAAATCCGAGTTGATGGGGCTGGCTAAATTGATGGGGCTGTTGCAGCAGGACCCTGAACAATGGTTTACGCGCGCGCGCGGTAGCAATGATATTGGTGCCGAAGCTATCGAGATGCTAATAGAGAAGCGCAAACAGGCTAAGTCAGATAAAGACTACGCGGGTGCTGATCGGATACGGCGGGATTTGCTCGATATGGGCGTGGTACTTGAAGACAGCCGCGAAGGGACAACGTGGCGGCGTGGTTAAATCTCCTGCGGATCTATTTGTTTGCGAATAATGTGATACGAATCAGGCTCTTGAAACCACAACAACTAGAACTGCGAGTGACATATGGAAAGTCAAATGTAGTCTATATTCGGAATATTAGTAATTTCTCCGGTTATTAGCGGCTCGGAGGGACATTTATTTGGCTAGCTGCGGGCTTTGCCAGTGTGGCCATGGTCAAAGGGGTCAATACCTCGCCCTAAGTTTACGGTCTGGCTAGCTTAGTGGCCTAGGCTAACCCTGTCGTCCGCTGGCTAGGCTCATGTTGGCGGGTGACTCATTGGCTTAGCACTGCTGTACGGTCTCTGCGGCACGCGAACAGCGTTCATTGTGATCGGTTCGACTGGGTCCAATTAGCCGCTCGGGTGATGGGTGCAAGGTGATGGCTGTCGCATCAGTAGGATTCCGTTTTAGCCTATCTTTAATTAACCGTATCGTTTAATAGCAAGGCAATCTCAAAGGTTTCAAGCATGTCGACACCGCGACCTAGCAATTGCTGGGCGAGCAGGCTATCGCCCACCTCATAGGTTACTAGCTTGCAGTTGCTGAGTGGTTGGGCTGATTCTAAAGCACAGTCAGCGGGGATTATTTTATAATCAACATAAATATAATCTGGCCGCGCCTGGCGGATTAATGGATTATCAAGATGCTCCCATCGGTGCAACACGACTCCCACCTGCGGCCATTGGGCCTCGCGAGCGGCTAGCGCTAGCGCATAATCAAAACTCATAATCACTGTTTGGTCTCTAACCGGCTCAAGAGTAGCCTGAATGGTTTGCAAGATAAGCGCACGACTACAGTGCTGTATCGCCTCGTCTTTTATTTCGACAAAGGCAGTGACCAGCGGGTTGCGCTGCAAAATATCTACCAAAATTTCCAGTGGAGCAATTTTTTCATCAATAAACTGATCACCTAATCGACCGGGTTCATAGGCACTTTGCTTGAGCAATGTCGCTCTCAGCGTCTTGCTGACCTCAATATTGACGTTACTGACCCTTACTAGATTGGTGTCATGATAAATAATCGGTAGTTGGTCGAGACTAAATTGCACGTCCAGTTCGATAAAAAGGGCGCCAGCCTCGATGGCTTGGTTTAAGCCTAGAGCGGTATTTTCTGGATACTTGGACTGATAACCCCGATGGGCAACGAGCCTGTTTGCATCGATCATTGTTAGTGCCTGATTTATTACTTATCGGGGTAATGGTATCCTTGTGCCACTGAAATTTAAAGGCCGCAAACATGTCGTTGGTATTATTTGATGTGCGCGATAATGTCGCACTATTAACGCTAAATAACCCCGATAAACGCAATATGCTGACAGTCGAAGTCTGCGCGCTCATTAGCGACTATGTGCAGCAGGCTGAGGCGCACCCAGAGGTGAAAGCATTAATCGTCACCGGTGCCGGTGAAGCGTTTTGCGCGGGTGGGCAGCTGCAGGATTTGACGCCGAACAAGGCTGTGATAGAGGCTATTTACAGCGGGTTTTTGAGTATTGCCAACTGCACGTTGCCAACCATCGCGGCTGTCAATGGCCCTGCCGTTGGCGCGGGCTTTAACATGGCGGTGGGTTGTGATGTCCGTATTGTTACCGAAAACGCACGATTTGAGCCGCGTTTTTTTGGTTTGGGCCTACATCCGGGTGGCGGCAATACCTGGATGCTCCGCCAGCTGGCAACTTGGGATACCGCCGCGGGTATGCTGCTTTTTTCCCAGTCATTGAGCGGTACTGAGGCGGTTGCCAAGGGTCTGGCATGGAAATGTGTCGATGCTGATGATCTAGTGGCGTCGGCAATAGCCTTTACACTGAAGATCCGTGACCTGCCCAAGGAGCTCTTGCTGCGTACCAAACAGACTCTGCGTCAGGCAGGCGGCACCAATAGTCACAAAGAGATGCTGGATATAGAGACCGCGGAACAAATGTGGTCGATTCAACAGCCCTATGCAAGAGAGTCTATCGCCGCAATGATCAGCAAGATCAGCAGCGTGTCTTAGGCCAGGCTTCTCTCAGCGGCAACCACGCATTGTAAAATTAGCGTGTTGATTGTCATGGGGCCTACGCCGCCGGGTACGGGGGTATAGGCACTGACTCTGTCTGTTAGAGGTGCTAGTTCGATATCACCAACGCCACCGGGGTGATAGCCGGCATCGACCACTACGGCGCCATCTTTAATCCACTCAGCTTTAATAAATTCGGGACGGCCAACCGCTCCCACAAGAATGTCAGCCTGCTTAATTAGCTCGGGCAGATTCTTGGTTCTGGAATGACAGATGGTTACCGTCGCGTCGGCGTTTAATAGCATCAGTGACATTGGCTTACCCAGAATAGGGCTGCGGCCGACAACAACCGCATGCTTGCCTGAAGTTTCTATATTGTAGGCTTCAAGGATGCGCATAATACCCTGTGGGGTGGCTGAGCCAAAAGCCTCTTCACCCATAGCCATACGGCCAAAGCCAAGGCAGGTTACGCCGTCGACATCTTTGGCTAATGCTATGGCGTCAAAACAGGCGCGTTCGTCGATCTGAGAGGGCACAGGATGCTGCAATAGAATGCCATGACAATTTGGGTTGGCATTGAGCTCGTGAATCTTTTGCAGCAGCTGTTCAGTACTCGTGTCTTCACCCATTTCTATCTTGGTACTGTCCATACCTATGCGCTTACAGGCGTTTTGCTTCATCTTTACATAAGTCGCTGAGGCCGGGTCGCCGCCGACGAGTATAGTCGCCAAAATTGGGGCCTGACCGCCGTTTTTGGCGACTAATACAGCAACGCGCTCCCGCAGTTCTGCTTCGGTCGTTGCAGAAAGTGACTTACCATCGAGAATCAATGCAGACATTTGAATACCTCTAAAAAGTTGAGTGCAATTATACGATGACAAAATAGGGAAGGCGTGGGGCTAACGCAACCTTTTTTTGACGGTTTTTAGCAACAATAAGAAACTCTTACGGGATTTGAGAGAAATCTAGATTTTGGACGAAGCGCAGCAGCAGTTTGTTTAGATTTTCCTTCACCTGCGGTGAGGCCTTGGCGTAATCGTTTTCGGTTGATGGGTCCACCAACTCATCGTTCTGAATGATGTTTAATAGGCCATGGGTGTAGGCAAGCATGGACATACTGTTTAGCGGTAAGCTGGCTGCAGTGGCTCCGTTAATACGCTGTATTCCCTCCGTTAATAGGCCAAAGACTTTGCCGGAAGAGACTACGAGACTAGGGAATAAGCTCTTTTTTATCGGATAATGGAACATTAGCTCCATTATGTTGCGGTTTTCAAAGCCAAAATAAATATAGATGAGACAGCCTGCAACTAAATCTCCCGCAGGGTCATCAGTCTTTGCATTTTTGTTTATAGAGTCATGGAGATTATCAAATGCTAGTGCAGCCACATCCGCTAAAAGATGCTCTTTAGATCTGAAATGTCTATAGGGAGCGGTCGGAGATACATTTGCGATCTTGGCGATGTTGCGTAAGCTGATACCGTCAATGCCATTAGACGCTATCGATTCATAGGCGCAGGCTATGAGCTGCTGTTTTAAATTACCGTGATGATAGTGCATTGATGATGTCCAATTAGATAATAACGGCGTAGGGTGCTAGCAGTGTAAACATCTACGAGACCGCGTGGACAGTGTACTATGAAAAAAAATCTTTTGTTATTACCATTTCTGACACTGTCCGTTGCGGTCAAAAAAATAGTCGTTCTTTATGCGATTATCGTCATTAACGAGTGTGAGATTACCATTAGATCGGCATGCCATTTCCTCGCGATATCGTTAACGACGTTGGCCGGACTGCTGCCATCGGTATTCGATAGGGTTTTTGAGACTTTAATTTGGGCGATGTGTTTTGGAGTGATGGAAACCGCCTTGCTTACCTTTTTACTTATAGACTCGATGTATTTTTTGCTGGGCAATGTGCGTAGCTAGCAAGTACATGAATTAAGATAACTTACGTCAGGCAGCGCTCCGGCCATATCCCGAGGGACTTATTTTTGGTTTATGCACCATAGAGTCTGGCCAGGCACCTTTTCGATGGCATATTTGAGGGGAACTACTGCTGTGACTAGCCGTGCTAACAGTGTGCTAATTATCTTATGCAGAGATATTTAATAATGGAGTGGAGGGCTAATAAATGGGTTGCGCGCGTTCTTACGCCACAGTTAAAACTAAAACTAAAACTAAAACTAAAACTAAAGTAGGAAGTAAATACGATGTCTGTTTATATAATTGCTAGATTTAAGATACATGACCGCAGTGAGTATGATAAGTATTCGGCTGGCTTTTCAGAGGTCTTTAAAAAATTTGATGGCAAGATGTTGAGTGTGGATGAAGACCCGACTGTATTAATGGGGGAATGGGACGATACTCGCTCTGTAATTATAGAGTTTCCTTCCAAAAAATCTGCTTTAGCTTGGATGACATCTGAGGACTATCAAGCGATAGCGAAGCACCGAGATGCCGGAAGTACAGCACACTCGATATTAGTTAATGGACTAGAGTAATGGGGGAGAAAAGCCCGATGCTGGACCGCACTGCCAAGGACTAGCGCAGACATCAAAGTACAGGGTGGAGTAGAGAGGAGAACGATAGTAAAACAGGCTCTTTCTATGGGTATATCGGTGGGGGTTGTAAAGCCTTTTGTGCATGTAGACAGCCGCAAGACTACACCCGTTTTGTGGTGCTATTGAGGCTCTTTTAAAAAGTAAACCGCCAACTGGCCGTCAAATTTGCCCTTTTTTGCCTCTAAAATCACCTAAATTATTGATTTTAAGGGGAAATAATGGGG
>Ga0209279_10002000_pt1 | contig 10205 bp, 7 predicted proteins | sample CoawatmetaG00DNA_3_FD_187508 | JGI IMG/M metagenome (GOLD analysis project Ga0209279, IMG submission 187508) | Marine microbial communities from the West Antarctic Peninsula - Coastal water metaG006-DNA (SPAdes) (version 2) | ecosystem: Environmental > Aquatic > Marine > Coastal ... | reverse complement strand
GGGTGCGATAATCTTTATATCAGGATCAATAGCATAAGCTCCAAGCTCAAACCTCACTTGATCATTGCCCTTACCCGTAGCACCATGTGAAATAGCATTACAACCAGTTTGATGTGCAATTTCGACTAATCTTTTTGATATAAGAGGTCTTGCAATAGATGTGCCTAAAAGGTATTCACCTTCATATAAGGTATTAGCCCTAAACATGGGGAACACATAATCTCTTACAAACTCCTCTCTCAGATCTTCAATAAAAATTTCTTTAACACCCGCTGACTTTGCCTTAGCTCTAGCTGGTTCAATCTCCTCTTTCTGTCCTAGATCTGCGGTAAAGGTCACAACCTCGCAATTATATTGATCTTGCAACCACTTTAAAATGACTGAGGTATCAAGACCACCCGAATATGCTAATACAATTTTTTTAACGTCCTTGATCATATTTATTGTTTTCCTAATAGCAAATACTCTAATAATGCCTTTTGAACATGAAGTCTATTTTCAGCCTCCTCCCAAACAATACTTTGTGGGCCATCTATAACTTCACCTGTAACTTCTTCACCCCTATGTGCGGGCAAGCAATGCATGAATAAAGCATCTTTTTTTGCAACATCCATCATTTTTTTATCAACCTGCCAACCTGCAAAATCCTTAAGCCTTTCTTTGTTTTCAGATTCAAAACCCATGCTTGTCCAAACATCTGTGGTTACAATATCTGCATTCTTTGCAGCATTCATTGGATCCTCATGATGAAAGAAATTAATCTTATTATCAATATCTTTGATTTGAACTTCATAACCTTTAGGTGTGGACACGTGTAATTCAAAATCTAAGAGTTCTGCTGCCTGTAGCCATGTCATACAAACATTATTTGAATCTCCTATCCATGCCACTTTTTTTCCTTGAATATCGCTTCTTTTTTCAATATAAGTAAAAATATCAGCGAGTATTTGGCACGGATGAAACTCATTAGTTAACCCATTTATAACAGGGACTCTCGAATTTTTAGCAAACCTTTCAATGATATCTTGCTCATAAGTTCTAATCATTACAGCATCAGACATTCTTGAAATTACTTGTGCAGCATCCTCAACGGGCTCGCCTCTTCCTAGCTGAGAATCTCTGGTATTTAAGTACACAGCACTTCCTCCCATCTGGTTCATTCCAGCTTCAAAAGAAAGTCTCGTTCTTGTGCTGGCTTTCTCAAAAATCATCACTAAAATTCTGTCTTCGAGTGTCCAGGTTTTTTTATAGCTTTTATAATTCTCTTTGATGATTGCGGCTCTTTTAAAAAGATAAGAGAGTTCATCAATATTAAAATCATTAAGCTTTAAGAAATGTTTAACTTTTGCCATTTTCTTTTTTAATTATGTCCTTTTGAAAAATTCATTAATAGTTTTTACTAATTTTTTGGCAACTAATTTAGCCTCATCATTATTCAATATTAAAGGTGGTAACAATCTAATCGTTTTATCTGAAGTTACATTTATTAATAATTTATTGTTCATTGCTAATTCAACCAACGCTCCGCATGAATCGCTTAATTCTATGCCTATCATCAGACCCATATGTCTAATGGAAATTATTTTATCATTATGTTCAAATTCTTTCTTTAAAAGAGACACAATAAGTTGCCCTTGACTAAAAGCATTGTCTAATAAACTTTCTTCTTTCATAATTTCTATAGTCTTCAAACCTGCTACCATTGCCAGCGGGTTACCGCCAAATGTAGAGCCATGCTTACCAGGTGAGATTAGACTTGAAGCCTTCTCATTAGCAATACAAGCTCCGATTGGAACTCCGGAGGCAAGCCCTTTAGCTAGGGTTACAATATCAGGTTTTATACTACTATTTTGATAAGCAAACCATTTTCCAGTCCTTCCTACTCCACATTGCACTTCATCAAAAATTAATAGCCAATTATTTTTGTTACAAATATCTCTAAGTGCTTTTAGATAACTTTCAAAATCTTGAGGAATATTTACTCCACCCTCACCCTGAATTGGCTCGACAAATAAAGCTGAAATTTTATTTTTTTTACTAGCAATTTCTTGAATGGCATCAATATTATCAAATGGAACTCTTACAAAGCCAGACATTAATGGCTCAAAACCTGCCTGTACTTTTCTACTTCCTGAAGCGCTGAGCGTCGCCATCGTTCTCCCATGAAATGCATTATCCATAACAATGATTTCTGGTTGCTGTATTTTTAAATTATGGCCATGCAACCTTGCAATTTTGATTGCAAGCTCATTTGCCTCACAACCTGAATTACAGAAAAATGAAGCACTCAATTCTGATAATAATGCTAATTCTTTTCCCAGTAAACATTGTTCTTCAATATTGTACAAATTGGAAACATGGATCAAATTTTTGATTTGTTCAGATATAGCCTTAACAAATTTTGAGTGACTGTAGCCTAAAGTATTAACGGCAATACCTGATAAAGCATCTAAATACTTATCACCATTTTTTGCATGCAGCCAAACTCCCTCTCCTTTATGAAATGAGATTGGAAGCCTTTGGTATGTTGACATTAAGCTATTTGTTAATAGTTTTCTCATAGTACAAACAAAAACGGCGACCTAAAGTCGCCGTAGAATCCTTTAGGTATTAATTATAAGCCAAGAAGAGCTCGATGAGATAGTCCGTTTGTCATTAGCAGTAACATTGGAATAGAAAGCAGTGTATTTGTTCTTGAAGCTAACAAAGCCACCTTTCTTGCTTTTACCTTCTCCTCATCTGTTGCTTTTTTCATGCCTAGAATTTTTTGTTGATTAGGCCAAATTAAACCCCAGACATTAAACAACATGATAGTACCAAGCCAAGAACCAATACCAATAGGCTCCCATCCAGGTTGCAATAAAAAGGCGTTAGAAAAATTTGCTCCTAAAAGCGCAGCGCCAGATAACCAGGTAGCTAGAGCAGCCCATCTGAACCACAATAGCGCAAGAGGTGCGACGTGTTTAGTGATACCACCCGCGCTCCCATCTGCCGCAGCATCCTTCAATGCTGGAACTTGTACAAAATTAAAGTAATATAAAATACCAATCCATGTAATACCTGCAATAACATGAAACCATCTCATAAATCCAAGATATATATTTGAGCCATCACTCATCAAACCAGGTTCTCCTGCATCAAGGATAGCAATAATTACAAACATTAAAACGACCCCTGCTATTATTGTGCCTTTAATAGAATATAATGGATTTTTCATTTAACTAATTCCTAATAATGCGATCTAAAATAAGAGATCTAAAATAAGATTATTACACTAAATCAGATTTAAGCAAGTAGGCTAAGTTTTTTATCAACAATATCACCACATTATAAATTTTTATCAATTAAGGATTGAAATGCCTCAACTTCAAAATGGCGTGATTTGGATGATCATAGCAACATTCTTCTTCGCATTGATGGGAATGTTTGTGAAGCTAGGAAGTCCATATTTTTCTGAAATCGAGCTTGTGTTTTATCGATCCTTTATAAGCCTAACCTTCATCATTATAATTATAGTTAATAAAAAAATAAGCCTTAAAACAAATTACAAAAAATTACATTTTTATCGATCCTTTATTGGGTTTTTATCACTATTAGCTTTTTTTTATGCAATTAGTCATTTACCTTTGAGTACAGCAATCTCTTTAAACTACACTTCCCCTTTATTCGTGGCTCTGCTTATTCCTTTTTTTTTACATAAGAAACCAGGTCTTCAGGTATGTTGTTTATTGTTAATTGGCTTCTTTGGAGCATTCTTAATATTAAAACCCATACTAGTTGGAAATGATACGTATGCAGGTTTTATTGGTCTATTATCTGGATTTGGAGCTGGTCTAGCCTATTTATTGATGGCGCGATTAGGTAAGGTCAATGAACCTGATACAAGAGTTGTTTTTTATTTCACATTGTTGTCAACTTTCTGTGCAGCGCTTCTTATGTTGTTTGAAAATGCTAATTCAGAGATATTTCCCCATTGGTGGATACTTTTAGGCCTGGGTGTATCTGCAACAATTGCACAGCTTGCACTTACAAAAGCATACAGAGTTGGAAACACTCTGAAGAATGCAGGGTTATCTTACTTAACAATCTTTTTTTCAAGTGTATTGGGTTTAGTTATTTTTTCTGAAACACTTGATACATTAAGTCTATTGGGTATTTTGATCATTATCATCTCAGGGGTTATGGTGTCAAAAAAATAGATTAAGGCTCAAGCAATCCACTCCTGATCGCAATAAGGGCTATTTCTGCCGAATTATTTGCATTAAGTTTTTGCTTTATATTGTAAAGATGAGTTCCAACAGTTCTTGGACTCAAGCACATTGTGTCCGCAATTTCATTCGTACTTTTCCCCTTTGCCAAGGACATAAAGACTTCAAATTCTCTGTCTGATAAAACCTCAATTGGATTATCTTCTCCAGACAACTGAGTAATCGCCATTTGTTGAGCGATAATAGGCTCCAAGAATTTTTTACCTGACTTGATTGTTCTTATAGCTTTAATTAATTCCTCTGCCGCACTTCGTTTTGTAACATAACCTAATGCCCCTGCTGCTAATACCCTAGTTGGATGCACTGAATCTTCGTGAGCAGAGAGCACTAATATTTTTGCAGATTTATCATGTGCACAAATCCGATCAATGGCCTCGATACCACCTATTCCTGGCATAGTAATATCCATAATTACAATGTCTGGCTTATGCTCTTTAAACGCTTTAATCCCTAATTCACCTGACTCTGCTTCTGCTATCACAGTCATATCAGATTCTGCTTCGATGAGCATCTTAAAACCCATTCTGACTACAGCATGGTCATCAACCAATAAAATTTTGATATCGCTCATTGTTTTTCCTTTTCCTGTTTAATCGGAATGACTATTGTTAGATGAGTTCCTTTTTTTTCTATAGATTTGATATCTAATTTTCCATTCAATGCCTGAGCTCTTTCCTTAATCCCCATCAACCCAAATTGTTTGGTCTTTTTTAAAATTTTAAGGTCAAAGCCTTTGCCATCATCTACGCATTCAATTTTAAGGGTATCTTTTGTTTTTAGTAAAGATATTTTTATACCCCCTGCTTTAGCATGTTTTACAACGTTATTCATTGCTTCCTGAATGATACGATAAACGTTTATATTCACGCCTTCACCTAATAAGTCGATATTCCCTTTAATTGCCAAATTCACTTTCAGGGTTGGGTGTTGAGTTTGCCACTTATTCATTTCATCTTTAATTGTTTCGCTAAGACCTAAATTATCTAGTGAGCCTGGCCTGAGCTGCCTAATAATATTATGCATACCATCATAAATTTGGTTAGCAGCAGATGTTACCGATGATGCGCTTGTCTCTATTGCTTCATCTTTTCCCCTAGACCGATTTAAAATATTTTGCGAAAAGATTTTAATAGCTGATACATATTGTCCCAATTCATCGTGCAGCTCTCTAGCAAGACTCTTTCTTTCATCTTCTACATGTTTTTGAATAATAGAGGTTAGCTCCCTATTTTTTTGAAGCTCTGCTCTAGATCTTTTTGCCACTATTTTTTCAGATATATCCCTCATACTCACAATATCACCTATCACTTTTTTGGTTGTGGGGTCCATAAGTAATGAAGCAGATATCGAAACATCAACTAATTTACCAGCTTTGCTTCTCCTCTTTGTTTCAAAGTTTTGTATGACATTTTTACTCTTTAATTTTTTTAAATTTTTATTGAATTCCTCTAATAAAAATTCAGGGACAATTATTTGAGCAGACTTTCCTAAAATTTCTTTTTTCTTATATTTGAAAATTCTCTCTGCTGATTTATTCCAAAAAGTAATTTTAAGTTTCTCATCATGTATCATCACTGCATCAGCGGTTTGTTCTGCGATCATTGCAAGTCGCTCATTTTCAAGAATTTGGTTTTCTAGTGAGTCACCCATCATATTGAAATTATTGGCTATTGCGGAAAACTCCGGAATATTAAAATTGGGAATTCTTGACCCCAAGTCACCTTTACCCATTTTTTCAATTGCTTTTATCATTGGTTTTATTGGACGTAACCAACCACCAAGTGCTTTATAAGCAATAAAATTTATAAACACGAAGAACAGCATTGCAGTAAAAAAAATTGATTTAATTGAAACCCATGCTTCCCGGATAGCACCAGAAGGATTTGATGAAACAATCAATCTTCCCGATCTAATATCTCTTGTACCTACCATTTTTTTTGGTGCAAGAAAGTTTGAAAACCATTCTGGTGGGTGAACATCTAGTCGGTAAGTTGATTGAGGGGTTTTGTAGACGAGATTGTTTTCAATATCATAAAGATATATATCGTTGCTTCTTACATAACCTAATTGAACTAGAAATTGTGCCATCATATTGTTCGTTGTTCCCCAGTTTGGATTTTGAGCAGAGCTGACAATAACTGTATCTAATAACTGCATTGTGACCTTATGTGCGGATTCAACACCTTCAAGAATTGAGTTTTTAGATGAAGTCATCATCACAAACATCAACGTTACAATAAATACAATCATAATTAATGTAAGTAAGAGATTAAATCTATATCTCAGTCCCATATTACTTTTCTTATTAACAGGATAATGTTAAATCTTTACATAGGAATGTATTTAGATACAAGAGTTTATTCATGAGTTTTTTTGTAAAATAAAAATTATAAATATAAACATATATATGAGTTATACGAGTTGAATTCAAATTTAGATATGGTAAATTACTGGATAACAAGTATTTAAATAATGGAGAGTATGTTTATTTAGTTAAACTTTTAAGCTTAAATGCCAATAGAATCGATACATACAGAGGATAGAATTTTTTATCCAAGTGAGAAATCATCAAAAAATGCAAGAGTATCAGACCTGTCGCAATACGAAAAATTATGTGAAAGTTTTAATAAAGATTATGAAGGCACATGGGGTAAGCTTGCTGAAGAACTTCTTATTTGGGACAAACCTTTTACCAAAATATTAGATGAGTCAACATCACCTTTTTACAAATGGTTTGAGGACGGTAAATTAAATGCCTCATATAATTGTTTAGATAGGCATGTAAAATCTCAACCAAATAAGACAGCTATTATTTTTGAAGCTGATGACGGCGATGTAACAAAAATAACTTACCTAGAGCTTTATGAAAGAGTATGCCAATTTTCGAATGGTCTAAAGACACTAAATCTAAATATCGGCGATAGAGTTATACTTTATCTACCAATGGGCATTGAAGCAGTAATAGCTATGCAAGCCTGTGTTAGGCTTGGCCTTACTCATTCAGTAGTTTTTGGAGGGTTTTCAGCTAAGAGCCTTCAGGAAAGAATATCGGACACAGCAGCAAGGCTAGTTATAACTTCTGATGGTCAGTTTCGGGGGGGTAAAGTAATTCCTCTAAAAAAAGCTATTGATGATGCAATTGATATGGGTAGATGTGATTCTGTAGAAAAAGTAATTATTTTTAAAAGAACTAACGGGCCCTGCTCTATGTATGATAGAGATATAATATGGGATGATTTAATAAAAAATCAATCAACTGAATGTGCAGCTATCTCAGTCCCTGCTGAACATCCACTCTTTATTTTATATACCTCTGGTTCGACTGGAAAACCTAAAGGTGTTCAGCATTCAACCGCAGGATTTTTGTTGCATGCAATCAATACCTGTCGCCTCACTTTTGATCTTCAAGGCAAAGATATTTATTGGTGTACTGCAGATGTTGGATGGATAACCGGACATACTTATGTCGCTTATGGCCCAATTGCCATGGGAGTAACTCAAGTTATTTTTGAAGGAGTTCCTACCTATCCAGATGCAAGCCGATTCTGGCAACTTATTGAAAAACATAAAGTGAGTGTCTTTTATACTGCGCCAACAGCAATAAGGGCCCTTACAAAGGCATCTGATATTAACAAAGAAACACATCCTAATAACTTTAACCTTAGTTCTCTAAGGATATTAGGAACTGTTGGTGAGCCTATTAACCCTGAAGCCTGGATGTGGTACTACGAAAAAGTGGGTAAAAAACAATGTCCTATTGTAGATACATTTTGGCAAACTGAGACAGGGGGGCATGTGATTACCCCTCTTCCAGGTGCTACGCCATTGATACCAGGGTCTTGTACACTCCCCTTCCCTGGAATAGATATCGATGTTGTTGATGAAAATGGTGATGATTTAGAATGGGGTAATGGTGGACTTCTTGTAATAAAAAAACCTTGGCCATCAATGATAAGAAACATATGGGGAGATTCAGGTCGATTTAAAAAAAATTACTTCCCCGAAGAGATAGGCGGTAAATATTACCTAGCGGGAGATGGTGCTATCAGGGACGAAAAGAGTGGTTACTTCACCATTATGGGGCGAATTGATGATGTTCTAAATGTATCTGGTCACCGCTTGGGAACAATGGAAGTTGAATCAGCCCTTGTTTCAAATGATAACGTAACTGAAGCGGCTGTCGTTGGAAGGCCGTGTGAGCTTAAGGGTGAATCAATAGTTGCTTTTGTTGTTCTAAAAGGTGATCGCCCGTCTAAAGAAAACTATAGTTTGATTGTCAATGAATTACGGGATTGGGTTGCAAAAGAAATTGGTCCGATAGCAAAACCTGAAGAGATAAGATTTGGTGACAACCTCCCTAAAACTCGCTCTGGAAAAATTATGCGACGACTACTAAGAAATATTGCTAGGGGTGAAGAAATTTCTGCAGATATCTCTACGCTCGAAAATCCAAAAATCTTAGATCAACTTAGCGAAAAATTATAGACAACCCCTCTAAAAGCATTAGAATGTAGATTAAATTTAAACTTGTCTACATGAAAACAGTTCAGCTAAAACTCATCAAAAAAATATTTTTAGGTCTGCTTGGGTTAATCATCACCTTATTCATCATTGGCTATCTAGCGTTTTATTTTTTTGTTCAAACAAATCTTGACTATTATAAAAATGAACTTGTTGAAATAATCTCAAGAGCAACTGAAAAAAAGGTAACAATTGAGAGCTTTGATGCGAATTGGAATATCACTAACCCACAATTTATTATTAAAAATTTCTCAATTTATTCCAACTCATCAGATAAAAATTTCACATTAAAAAAATTCGAGGTGGATGTGTCATGGATGTCTTTATTAAAATTTAATTTAATTTTAGATCAGGTTACCCTTTATGACTTAACTTTAGAGATTCAAAAGAACAATGAAACAGATTATTTAATTGGTGGATTGAAGGTTTCATATGATCCTGATTCAAATGATGAGGTTGATGGAAAATTTATAAATTGGTTTTTGAATCAGGATGAAGTACAAATGATTAATGCCAAAATTATTTGGATTGATAAAACACGAGCAAACAGCCCCCCACTTATTTTAAGTGATATAAATCTCTCCTACAGTACCTCGGATATTTTAAGTTACCTAGATCGTCACATGTTTTACCTTGACTTTTACTCCTCTTCAGGGACAAAAGAAAAAATTTCATTAACCGGTCATTTTGATGCAGATTCTATTGATGAACTCCTAGAAGTTGATGGTGCATTCTCATTTAAATTTGATGATTTGAACTTATATGCTTTTTCACCTTGGGTTAATTATCCATTAGCGATTAAAGATGGAGTTGGATCCTTATCTATCAACATTGAATTTAAAAATGGAAAATTGACAGAGGGAGGTAGCTCTTTTTCTATAAAAGATCTCAAAGCTAATTCGATTGACAATGTCAAACAAGAATTAGTTTTTAAGGATATTAATGGTGAATTAAATTATAAGTTAGTTAATAATGATATAAATATAATCCTAGATAATTTGTTTTTAACAACTAACAGTAAGCTTAAATTTGAAGATTCAGCAGCATCAATTAAATATAATTTAAAAACAAATCAAATAAATAATCTCACATTAGCTGTAGATAGATTCGACCTCGGTTCAATCCAAGAGATATCAAATCAATTTATGCCAGAAGAACATAAAGCAAAAATAATAATCAATAAGCTCTCAGCAAAAGGAGAAATCGACGATTTAAAATTAAAATGGAATAGAACAAAAGATAAAGAAGAGCCAAGATTAAAACTTAAAGCAAAACTACTTGAAATCGAAATTAATGAATTTGAAAATTTCCCCGGGCTTAAAAATGTTACAGGTGAAGTCAAGATAGAAAATGAAAAAGGCATTATTAGATCTGTCTCTAGAGATGTAATAATCACTAAACAAGATGTCTTTAGAG
>Ga0209279_10001998_pt1 | contig 10209 bp, 6 predicted proteins | sample CoawatmetaG00DNA_3_FD_187508 | JGI IMG/M metagenome (GOLD analysis project Ga0209279, IMG submission 187508) | Marine microbial communities from the West Antarctic Peninsula - Coastal water metaG006-DNA (SPAdes) (version 2) | ecosystem: Environmental > Aquatic > Marine > Coastal ... | reverse complement strand
AGGGGCCTCTCCCATGTCTATGCCCGTAACAGTTGCGCCACGAAGCGCCATGGCTTCTGCGACAATACCGCCACCACAGCCAATGTCGGCTACTTTTTTACCGTGCAAGTGGGCGCGTTCATCAATCCATCCAATACGTAATGGATTAATGGCATGTAACGGTTTGAACTCGCTATCTAGATCCCACCAACGGGCTGCAAGGGCTTCAAATTTGGCTATTTCAGCTGGGTCAACGTTTTGATTCACAGTGGAGTTTCACGCTAGTAAAATAATGGGAACGATTATACCGCGTAAATTGATTGACTGCATCCGAAAACCAACATCTATGCGGCCTGCTAATGATCGCTTTGTAGGTGGCAAATTAGCGTCTAATTGTGCTAAAGTTGGGCTTTATTTAGCGCCGGTTTTTGGCGTTGTCCATAAGGGCGCCGAAAGGTAAGCTCGAAGCGTTAGTCGCACAAGGAAATTGGCATAATTATGGCTGAAATGGCTAAAGAAATATCGCCTATAAATATTGAAGATGAACTCAAACAGTCCTACCTAGATTACGCTATGAGCGTAATCGTTGGACGTGCCCTGCCAGATGTGCGTGATGGTTTGAAGCCAGTGCACAGGCGTGTATTGTTCGCTATGAATGAGTTGAGCAACGATTGGAATAAGCCCTACAAGAAATCTGCCCGTGTGGTGGGTGATGTTATCGGTAAGTATCACCCTCATGGTGATACTGCGGTATACGACACTATTGTACGCATGGCGCAGCCTTTTTCTATGCGTTATACCTTGGTTGACGGCCAAGGTAATTTTGGTTCAGTAGATGGTGACTCTGCAGCAGCTATGCGTTATACGGAAATCCGTATGCAAAAGATTGCCCACGATTTATTGGCTGACCTAGAGAAAGATACAGTTGATTTTGTGCCTAACTATGATGGCACCGAAATGATCCCGGATGTTTTGCCCACGCGGTTACCCAACCTTTTGGTTAACGGCTCCTCAGGTATTGCTGTAGGCATGGCTACTAACATTCCACCGCATAATATTAATGAGGTGGTGAGTGGCTGTTTGGCCCTCATTGAGAATCCTGATATTGAAGTGGATGAGCTAATGCAGCACATCCCGGGCCCAGACTTCCCAACAGCAGGCATTATTAATGGTCGTGCAGGTATTGTGCAGGCATACCGTACTGGCCGCGGCAGAATTTATGTGCGCGCCCGCTATCACGTAGAAGAAAATCCAAAAAATAATAAAGCGTCTATTATTGTCACAGAATTGCCTTATCAGGTTAACAAGGCGCGTTTAATCGAAAAAATAGCTGAACTTGTTAAAGATAAAAAAATCGAAGGCATTACTGAGCTGCGTGATGAGTCTGACAAAGACGGAATGCGTATGGTTATTGAGCTTCGTCGTGGTGAAGTGCCCGAGGTTCTTATTAATAACCTGTATACGCAAACACAAATGGAAAACGTGTTTGGCATTAACGTAGTGGCCTTGGTTGATGGCCAGCCACGTACCTTAAACCTTAAACAAATGCTGGAAGCCTTTGTACGCCACCGCCGTGAAGTTGTTACGCGAAGAACTTTATTTGAATTACGAAAAGCGCGAGAGCGAGGGCACGTGCTTGAAGGGTTAATGGTGGCTTTGGCTAACATCGATCCAGTGATCGAACTTATCAAAACTTCTGCAAACGCCGCGGAAGCTCGTGAAAAGTTAGTTGCGCAACGTTGGCCTGCTGGCCGAGTAGTGGCTATGCTTGAGCGCGCTGGACCAGATGCTTGTAAGCCAGACACGTTAGGTGTTGAGTTTGGCTTGCACGGTGATGAATATCAACTATCTGATGGCCAGGCCCAAGCTATTTTAGACCTGCGCTTGCACCGTTTGACGGGATTAGAGCAAGATAAACTGGTCGCTGAATACCAGTTATTATTAGAGCGTATTGCAGAATTATTAGAAATTCTAGGTTCTGCAGAGCGTTTGATGGAAGTAATTCGTGAAGAGTTGGCGCAAGTTTTAGAGGCTTATGGTGATGAGCGTCGCTCAGAAATTATCGCTTCACGTCAAGATCTTACGGTAGCAGACCTGATCCCCGAAGAAGACATGGTGGTGACTATATCCCATGGCGGCTACGCTAAAACTCAGCCAGTGAGTGATTACCAGGCTCAGCGCAGAGGCGGTCGAGGCAAAGCAGCCACAGGAGTAAAAGAAGACGACTTTGTAGAGCATCTGCTGGTAACCTCCTCCCACGACACTATTTTGTGCTTTAGTAACCGCGGTAAGGTGTATTGGTTACGGGTATTTGAAATTCCACAAGCAAGTCGCACTGCCCGTGGGCGCCCTATTGTTAACATATTGCCACTGGACGAAGGTGAAAGGCTAACCACTATTCTGCCGTTGCCAGAGGGCGGTTATCAAGAAGGGCACTATATATTCATGGCGACTGCTAGTGGCACTGTGAAGAAGACGCCACTGACTGCATTTGCGCGACCCAGGACTAGTGGATTAATTGCTCTTGGCTTAGATGAAGGTGATACGCTTATTGGAGCGACCGTCACTGATGGTGATCAACAAATCATGTTATTTGCAAACAACGGATTGGCTGTGCGCTTTGATGAAGGTGATGTGCGCCCTATGGGCCGAACTGCTCGAGGGGTCCGTGGTATCCGCCTTGCTGAAGACGCCAGTGTCATTAGTTTAATTATGCCACAAACAGAAGGACGCATTCTGACTGCGAGTGAAAATGGTTATGGTAAGCAGAGCCGAAACGAAGATTATCCGGTGCGAGGTCGTGGTGGTAAGGGTGTTATCGCAATTCAAATGTCTGCACGTAACGGCGCTCTTATAGGTGCAGTTCAGGTATTTGATGGTGATGAAGTGATTCTTATCAGTGATCAAGGCACCTTAGTACGCACTCGGATCAGCGAAGTGTCTGTTTTGGGTCGTAACACCCAAGGCGTAACCTTAATTAAAGTGCAAGAAGGCGAAAAGCTGGTGCAAGTTGCGCGTGTTGCAGAAACGATGGAGGAGGACACTGATGAAGCTGCAGATCAAGAAGCTGTAGTTTCCACAGAGGGTCGCTCTGAGGTCGAGTCGAACGAGGCTTCGACCGCGACGGATGCGCCGGAGCAGGAGTAGACGTCGATGAATACCCGCCAGTTTAATTTTAGTGCCGGTCCTGCTGCACTGCCTACTGCTGTATTGGAGCTGGCCCAAGCAGAAATGTTGGATTGGCAAGGACGTGGTTTATCGGTGATGGAAATCAGTCACCGGCATCCTGCTTATATGGCATTAGTGCAGCAAGCTGAGTCTAAATTACGACAGTTAATGGGCATTCCAAGCAACTACAAAGTGTTATTTTTGCAAGGAGGAGCTACCGCTCAGTTTGCCCTGTTACCTATGAATTTGCTAGGCATTAAAACCCATGCAGACTATGTAGATACTGGAATTTGGTCTGCTAAAGCTATAGCAGCCATGGCGCCCTATGGCATAGCCTCTGAAGCCGCATCAACGGCTTCGAGTGGCTATCTTAGAGTGCCGGCTCAAAGTGATCTTAAGCTTAATAAAGATGCGGCTTATCTCCACTATTGTCCCAATGAAACCATTAGTGGTTTGGCATTTGATTATGTGCCTGATTCTGGTGCAGTACCCCTAGTAGCAGACATGTCTTCAACCATTCTCTCAGAGCCAATCGATGTGACTCAGTTTGGTGTTATTTATGCGGGGGCGCAAAAAAATATTGGTCCAGCTGGACTAACTTTAGTTATCGTTCGGGAAGACCTATTGGGTAGTGCGCAGGCAACCACCCCAAACCCGTTTAACTACGCCTTGCAAGCAGCTAATGATTCTATGCTAAATACGCCACCAACCTATACTTGGTATTTAGCTGGGTTGGTTTTTGATTGGCTGTTAAAACAGGGTGGACTTGGTGCTATGGCTGAAATAAATGCGGCAAAAGCACGGCTGCTTTACCAAGCAATAGATGAAAGTCAGTTGTATTCTAATAATATCAGTGTTTCTAATCGCTCTAAGATGAACGTGACCTTTACTTTGGCAGATAAAACACTAGATGCTGAATTTTTACAGCAGGCAGAAATTAATGGCTTGCTTAACCTCAAGGGCCATCGCAGTGTGGGTGGTATGAGGGCAAGTATATATAATGCAGTTCCCGAAGCGGCCGTGTGTGCCTTGGTCGCCTTTATGAATGATTTTGAAACTCGACACTGGGCTTAAAATAATTATGACCAAGCCAGCATCAACACAAGAGCAAGAACTTGGCCAATTGCGCCAAGACATTGATCAAATTGACCAACAAATACAAAGCCTCATTAATCAACGTGCAGCTTGTGCGCAGCGGGTTGCTGAAGTTAAACAGGTCCATCAGGGTAGCGAAGATGCTGTCTTTTATCGCCCTGAGAGAGAGGCGCAAGTGTTGCGTAGGGTGATGGAGCGTAATCAAGGCCCATTAGATGATGAGGAAATGGCACGCCTATTTCGTGAGCTGATGTCGGCATGCTTAGCCCATGAACAGCCAATGAGGATTGCTTTTCTTGGGCCTCAGGGAACGTTCACTCAAGCTGCCGCTTTAAAACACTTTGGGCATTCGGTAATAAGTGCACCCTTAGGCTCGATTGATGAAGTGTTCCGCGAAGTAGAAGCCAAAAGTGCTCATTATGGTGTAGTGCCTATCGAGAACTCTTCTGAAGGTATGATCAACCATACCCTGGATAGCTTTCGTCACTCCTCCTTGGTTATTTCTGGTGAAGTAGAAATGCGCATTCACCAAAATTTATTGCTGAAGTACGGTACAGATCTATCCCAAGTAGAACGTATATATTCTCATTCCCAGTCGTTAGCGCAGTGCCGCTCATGGTTGGATAACCACATGCCACACGCAGAACGGTTTGCAGTGAGCAGTAACGCAGAAGCGGCCCGCAGGGTGGCAAATCAGGCAGGGGAGGATGTTGGTAAAGTGGCTGCTATTGCGGGCATTATGGCGGCAGAGCTATATGAATTAGAGGTTGAGCATGCCAACATTGAAGACCAGCCAGATAACACCACCCGTTTTTTAATTATTGGTCACTCTACAGTGCCCGCTTCTGGCCAAGATAAAACCTCTTTATTAGTATTGGCTCGAAACAAGCCTGGTGCTCTATACCATATATTGGAACCCTTTCATCGTCATGGCGTGAGTATGACTAGCATTGAGTCTAGGCCTTCAGGGCATGGTGCTTGGGGCTATGTGTTCTATATTGACTTTGAGGGTCATCACAGTGATGCCAAAGTACAACAAGTTTTGAAAGACTTAGATCAAGACTCCGTAGAAGTACGCTTATTAGGCTCATACCCGCAGGCGGTGCTTTAATGGCCTTTGAGCCTCAGTCTCCTTTGGTATTTTCCCATGGTAAGGTTCTAGTAGTGGGCTTAGGCCTAATTGGTGGTTCTTTAGCTGCTGCGTTGAGGCGCACTCAAAAGCATCAACTATGGGGTTATGACCTCGATCAAGCCAGTATGCAGCAAGCACAGGATCAGGGAGTAATCGATCATCAGGTGATGGATTTAGCAGCTACTATTGATCAAATGGATCTAGTGGTGCTGGCAGTGCCTGTTAAGGCCATGGAAAAAGTATTGGCTCAGGTGGCACCTTATCTAAATGCTCACACAGTGTTAACAGATGTGGGGAGTGTGAAGGGTAGTATTATTGCTGCAGCCTATGACGTGTTTGCCACACCTCCACCAGGTTTTGTCCCCGGGCACCCTATTGCAGGGTCTGAGCGCAGTGGTATCAACGCAGTAAACATTGATTTGTTTGTTGATCACAAGTTTATTATCACCCCATTAACGACAAGTGACCCACAGGCCATTGAAGTTTTAGCGGACATGTGGGCTGGTATTGGTAGTGAAATATTACTCATGGAGGTTGAAAAGCATGATGAGGTGTTGGCAGCAACAAGCCATTTGCCTCACCTTTTAGCTTTTTCTTTAGTAGACACGTTAGCGTCAAATACAGAAAATAAAGACATTTTTCGCTATGCAGCAGGGGGGTTTAGAGACTTTACCCGAATTGCTGGAAGCGACCCAACCATGTGGCATGATGTGTTTCTAGCCAACCGTGAGGCCTGCCTCAAAACCTTAGATCAGTTCACTGAAGGTTTGGCTAATTTAAGAGGTGCTGTGGCCACAGGTGACAGTCAAACCATCATGGGTATATTAACTCGCGCACGAAGTGCACGACATCACTTTGAAAAAATATTGGCAAATTCTGCCTATACAGGAACTATGACAAATACAAAACATTTTAATGTACATGCTGGTGGCCAAGTACAGGGGCGTATTCGCGTTCCTGGGGACAAGTCTGTGTCCCACCGCTCTATAATGCTTGGCGCTTTAGCCTACGGCACTACTCATATTAGTGGCTTTTTAGAAGGCGAAGACGCCATGGCAACGCTGCAAGCGTTCCGTGACATGGGTGTCGTTATCGAAGGCCCTACAGAAGGAAAAGTTGTGGTCCATGGTGTGGGTCTTAATGGACTCAAGCCGCCGCCTGGCCCGCTTTATGTTGGCAACTCTGGCACCACAATTCGGTTACTGGCTGGTTTAATGGCGGGTCAAGTATTTGATGTTGAACTCAGTGGTGATGTGTCGCTTAACAAGCGTCCTATGGAGCGCGTAGCTAAGCCATTGCGGTTAATGGGTGCGATAATTGACACAGCAAAGGGTGGTTGTCCGCCAATCAAAATAAAAGGTGGTCAGCAGCTAATGGGTATTCATTACGACCTACCTATGGCAAGTGCGCAAGTAAAATCCTGTGTCATGTTGGCTGGCTTATACGCTAAAGGCAATACTAGCGTTACTGAGCCTGCGCCAACTCGTGACCATACAGAACGTATGCTTAAGGGATTTGGTTATGATGTAGAGCGCACTGCAGATACCTGTAAAATTTTGGGTCAGGGGGGGCATCTTATGGCTACAGATATTGATGTGCCCTCAGATATTTCTTCGGCCACTTTTTTCTTGGTGGCTGCAGCTATTTGTCCAGGTTCAGACCTTGTTATTGAGCATGTTGGTATGAACCCAACTCGCATTGGAGTGGTTAATATTTTGCGCTTAATGGGTGCAGATCTAACCATTGAAAATGAGCAAGAAGTAGGTGGTGAACCAGTCGCAGACCTGCATATTAAGTATGCACCACTAAAAGGTATTCATGTGCCTGAAGACCAAGTGCCTTTGGCCATTGACGAATTCCCAGCGCTAATGATTGCAGCTGCTTGTGCGACCGGGGTCACCACAATTACTGGGGCTGAAGAGCTGCGAGTAAAAGAGAGTGATCGTATCCAAGCTATGGTAGATGGACTCAGCGCTATGGGCGTCAGCATTGAAGGAACTGCTGATGGGGCGATTATTCAGGGTATGGGCGCCGATGCACAGTTTAGTGCTGCGCACATTGTCACGCACCATGACCATCGTATTGCGATGGCCTTTACCGTTGCAGGTTTGCGCGCTGGGGCCGAAATAAAAATTCTAGATTGTGCCCATGTTGCCACATCTTTTCCTAATTTTGTGGAACTTGCACGGACTGTAGGTATGGCGCTCGAAGAGGAATTTCAATCATGAAAAATGTCCCAATTATCACTATTGATGGACCTAGTGGCTCTGGCAAAGGCACGCTATGTAAATTACTTGCAGATCGCTTAGGTTATCACTTACTAGATAGTGGTGCGCTATACCGTTTAGTGGCTTTGGCTGCTGAGCACCATGGTGTGAGTGCAGAAAACGAGCTGGCTGTTGCCGATATTGCTGGGTGCTTAGATGTGCAATTTAAAGCCCATGGTGATGGTGTGCAGGTGGTGTTAGAAGGGGAAGACGTGAGCCTTTCAATTCGCACTGAGATCTGTGGTATGAACGCTTCCAAAGTCGCTAGTCTCACCTTGGTTCGTAAGGCTTTGCAGGAGCGGCAGCGTGCTTTTGCAGAATTGCCAGGTTTGGTTGCGGATGGACGCGACATGGGCACGGTAATCTTTCCAGAAGCCCCGGTAAAGGTTTTCTTAACAGCAAGCGCACAAGAACGGGCTGATAGACGTTATAAACAGTTGAAAAGCAAGGGTTTGAGTGCTAGCCTGTCGGACATACTGACTGATATTCAGAAACGGGACGAGCGCGACGAAAATCGTACTGTTGCACCTTTGAAGCCTTCTGAAGATGCGTTAGTGATTGATTGCACCCACATGAGCATTCTAGATGTGGAGCAAAAGATACTTACATTTATTCATAGTAAGGGTGTTTTATAGCAACCTTACTTAACTTTAACTAACTAGAGGCCTATCGAGACGCCCATACTGCAAGGCAGTTCTGAGCGTAGCGCCAACCTCATCGAGTATTGCCATGGGCGAAAGTTTCGCAGATCTGTTTGAAGAAAGTCTTCAGCAGGTAGAGATGAAAAAGGGTTCTTTGATTACTGGTGTAGTCATTGCTATTGATAGTGAAGTCGTCACAATTAATGTGGGCTTAAAGTCTGAAGGCGTGGTATCACGCAGTGAATTTCTTAATGCAGCTGGTGAACTAGAGGTTGCCGTAGGCGACGACGTGCTGGTTGCCCTGCAGGAAATTGAAGATGGCTTAGGCGCAACTCAAGTATCTCGTGAACGTGCTCGTGAAATGGAACGCTGGCATCAACTCGAAAAAATCCAAACGGACGACCAAACTGTCACGGGTGTTATAAGTGCTCGTGTTAAGGGTGGTTTTAACGTTGAGCTTGGTGGCATTCGTGCATTCTTGCCGGGTTCCCTTATCGACACCCGCCCGTTGCAAGACGTGTCTCATTTAGAAGGTGTGGATCTAGAATTTAAGATCATCAAGCTAGATATGTTACGCAATAACGTTGTTGTTTCTCGTCGAGCCCTGATGGATGAAGCCAACAAAGCACAACGTGCGCAAGTATTATCTACCCTTGAAGAAGGTGCGGTAGTGAAAGGTTTTGTGAAGAACTTAACTGATTATGGCGCCTTTATCGACCTTGGTGGCCTCGATGGTCTTCTGCATATTACTGACATTGCTTGGCGTCGTATTAAACACCCGAGTGAAATGTTAACTGCTGGTGCAGACATTGAAGTTAAAGTGTTGAAATTTGATGCTGAGAAGCAGCGTGTGTCCCTGGGTTTGAAACAACTACAACAGGACCCCTGGACCAGCTTCACAGACACTTACCCGGTAGGGAGTCGGTTACCAGCCACGGTGACTACAGTGACAGATTACGGTTGTTTTGCTCGAGTGTCTGATGGTATCGAAGGCCTAGTGCATGCTTCGGAAATGAGCTGGATGAAGCGTAACTTGCACCCATCAAAAATGGTGTCTGTAGGTGAAGAAATTGAAGTAATGATTCTAGACATCAACGGTGAAAAGCGTCGTTTATCCTTAGGTATGAAACAGTGCAGCGAAAGTCCATGGGTTGCTTTCTCGAAGCAATATTCAGAAGGTGATAAGGTCTCTGGAAAGTTAAACTCCAAGACTGATTTTGGCCTGTTTATTGGTTTAGAAGATGGTATCGATGGTCTCGTTCATGTGTCAGATGTAGATTGGAATAAGAGTGATGAGAGTTTATTGGAAGGTTTCCAGAAAGGCCAAGAGATTGAAGCTGTAATATTATCTATTGATACGGAACGCCAAAGAGTAGCGCTGGGTATTAAACAAATGGCAGGAGATCCGTTTTCTGACTATGCAGCTGCTAACGCTAAAGGCGCAGAGGTAAGTGGTACCATTGCTGAAGTGACGTCTGGGGGTTTGCTGGTTAACTTAGCCGAAGGTGTACAAGGCTTTTTAAAGCGAGGTGAGTTGGCTCAAGGCCAAGAACTAACAGACTTTAACGAAGGTCAAGCGATCACCAGTTTTGTTGCTAGCTTAGACCGCAAAGGCCGTTCTATTAGCCTGGCAATACGAGCCCAAGAAGCGGCTCAACAACGTGTGCAAATGAAAGAGCTGAACACTAAGTCGATTGAATCGGAAGGCCCAACTACTGTTGGTGACCTTATCAAGGAACAGCTCAAAAAATAATAAAAAAAGGATAGGCTATGCGTAAGTCTGAACTGATTGAGAATTTAATTGACCGTTTTGAAAGCGTTCCCGTAAAGAATGTGGAGCAGTCAGTTAAAGCCATCATTGACCATATGGCAGATGCTCTGGCGGCGGGTGATCGAATCGAAATAAGAGGCTTTGGTAGCTTTTGTT
>Ga0209279_10001997_pt1 | contig 10209 bp, 12 predicted proteins | sample CoawatmetaG00DNA_3_FD_187508 | JGI IMG/M metagenome (GOLD analysis project Ga0209279, IMG submission 187508) | Marine microbial communities from the West Antarctic Peninsula - Coastal water metaG006-DNA (SPAdes) (version 2) | ecosystem: Environmental > Aquatic > Marine > Coastal ... | reverse complement strand
AAAATCTTTATCGTCTAGAAAAATACTGGATGGGAAGAATATTAATTCTTGTTTCGATTCATAGTTAGGTAATTGGAAGAATGGTGATAGAGACACTATTTCTTTTTTCTTCATATCTAATGTAAAGAAGAAACCAGTATATAATTTAAAGAATTTTTTAAAATATTTTTTATCTATTTCAGAATATTTAGAATTATTGATCGATGGGATAATGAATTTATTAATATCAGTGTAGCCTTTATAATCTAAAACAGCATGACCCATTCCTAAAAACGTATCTCCTTTTAATTTAATTAAATTAGTACTGTTTCTAATATGGAAACTTAGTTCAGGATAACTATCATTTATTTTCTTTAGTAATTTATCTTGTAAATCACATACCATTTTACATTTAAACTCTGAATTAACTTCCATAATTTTTAAAGGATTAATATCATAAAGCATATGTAGTTTATTTTTAAAATGAAATGATCCCCAATTCTTCTCAAAACTAGTTGATAGTTTTTCACATAGATTTGTTTTATAGTGTTTATCTGTGTCTTTACCTTTACCTTTATCCCACCTGTTCTTGTATTCAAGTGTGTCTAAATTAACTTTAGAAACAAACATATGTCTTGGTGTATTTTCATATTTCTTATTACGATTAAGTTGATTAACCATTATATAAATATCTGAACCTCTGTAAAACAAACGTGGATCTTCAGGTCCGCCTAACCGTCCAGCTCTATCTTCATGAACAATGAAATTATCTGATTTAAATTCTTTGAACTTCAATATTCTTCTTTTAAGAATATTATCATTTAATATATCTTTATCTATATCTAATATATTTTGTTTGATTTTCTTTAGATTTTTATTGAAAATTGATAATATTACAAAATTAATACCATCCCAAGACCGTACATTACCATACCAACCTCTACTCGCGATTAATAAATTACTAGTCCCTTTTATTTGTATAATACTACTATTAAATATAGTTATTTCATCATAATTCAATATTTTTTCTCCTTTTTTAATCTCATCACTTAAATTAATACAAGTTAATTTCAATTCATCCTCTTTAAAATTATATATCATATAATATATTACATAAATAAATTTGATTTAAAAGTAATATGATATATTATAATAACATGAATACTCAATATTGGAACCCTATGCAAAATAACTGCCTTTATTGGGACCCTATCACATTAGCTACAACTATTAATAAGACACCATCATATGAATCTTTATCTGATGAAGATAAAATCCAACTCCGATTAGATAAAATGGAAATATCTGTAAAAGAATGTAATAATATTGTTAATCTACATAACAAAAATGTAGATAAATATTCTAAACGAATTGAATTATTAATTAATAATTCATCTCATTATATGAGTGAATTCTATCAAGAATCTCCTAATTACTCTACAACTAATATGTTTGATAACCTTATTTGGTTATCTTATACATCTAAGGAAAAGAAAGATATTTTAGACCTTGAACTGGAATCTTATTTTACTTCATAAGCTTTATTATCCTCAAACTTTGTATCTAAACCATCATCATCACTGTCATCACTATCATCATCATCATCACTATCATCATCATCATCATCATCTTTTTTAAGACCTTTTTTATATTGTTTTACTCTATCTGATAATTTTTTAAGTTTGTCTGTGTCAGTTAATATTTCATTTTCATCACCATTAGTATTAGTATTAGATCCTGAATTAGTTGAATTAGTTGAATCAGTTGTTTCATGATATGACCGATAAATATTATCATAATTATTTAATGAAAAATATCTATCATCAGAATTAGATTGTTCATTGAAATCCAAATAAGAATTATTAATTATATCCCAAGTAAAAGCACTATAAGGTAATATTGGGTTATATTTTAATAATGATGATAATTCAGATGGTGAATATTTTACTTGGTTAACATCTGTATTACCTTTTTTTTTCATAGTTTCTTCATATTTTTTCTTATAATCTGTCGTATCATGTATAATTTCATCAATTTCTTCTTCTATTTCTTCTTCTATTTCCTTAAAATTTCCAACGAAATACCAAGATATAATAACAATAAGTAATATTATTATTATTAATACTAATACTAATATTAGTATTTCAGAACTATCATATATATCATATAAATCAAACATTAGTATATATATAATTATATAAAAAAATACGATCTATATTTTTGCATAAAATCGTCTTTTTTAATTGTGTTAACATATTTATCAAAATCAACACCTTCTAACATTGTTGAGATAAAATGTAAACAATATATTCCACACTCTGTATCTTTATATTGGTGTTTAATATCATTATATATGAAATCCATATTATTACCTTTAACAGATAAATATTGTTCTTGTAATCTATCTACTAGACTATATATTTCTTTTGGAGGTTTATATCCTGTTGAATCAAAATAATAAATAGATGGTTCTTTTCTACAACAAGGTAATAACTCAATATACATTGACGTCCAATGAGACCCAGGTTCATCATGGTCATCTAAATTAAATATTATTCCTATATTTGTTTTACCATTACTAAAATGTTCTTTTAAGTCAATATTACATAGGTCACCTGATACACACCTATGTTGTTCTTTTAAATCAAAATCCATTGGTAAAGCTTCATATGAATGAAAATTTTTATATTTATCAGTTAATTGTGTCATAATTTGATTTAATTGTGTTGTATTCAACCATTCGTTTGGTTTTTTTTTCCAACTACCAGGCATTTTAGGTTTAAAACTTCCTTTAAATAATGATAATTCATCTGATGATAGATGTTTTATTAATTCTTGTATCGTTAACCAGCATTTTTCAGAATTACATTTAGACATGTTTTGGACTTTTTCAGATATTTTATCATGTAGTGATTGTCTATCCTCTACTAAATTAATATTCGCATCATGATATGTATTTAATACATTACCTATTTTAATTAAAAGTTTATTATCTAAACATGAAATATTCTTAGAACTATCTTTTAAAGAACAATGATTTTTTTTAAACATTTTAGTTTTTTTTAATTTATGTTTCCTTGTGATAATTTTCTTTTTTTTAGTCTTATTTCTTTCACCCATCTATATATTAATATTATAAAAAATTTGATTTAATATTTAAAATTATATCAATAAATACATAAAATGGATATCATCAACAAGAAAAACGCTGTAACTCAATCTGTTAATGAACTACTTAAATCATTAAATGAAATAGATATTGAAACTGGATGTGCAGTAGAAGAATTAAATAATAAAAATAAAATCCTTAATCAAATGAATAAAAAACTCATCAATGAAATCTCTGATAAAGATAAACTTATTAATATCCAACAACATTCTATTAGTGATTATGAAAAACAAATTACATCTTTTATACCTGTTAAAGAAGAAGAAGATGAAAATAAGTTCGGTATGGTTAAAGCCCAAGCAAAAGAAATTACTAACCTTACTAACACTATTACAAGTCTTAGAAAAGAATTAGAACAAGTTAATAGTAAATTAGAAGTATTATCATCAAATGATAACAATGTATCGTGTGAAGTTATCGATTTAGTTGAAGAAGAAGTAAATAAAGTAGAAGATGAAGTAGAAGAAGTTGTAGTAAATAAAGTAGAAGAAGTTATAGTAAATAAAGTAGAAGATGAAGTTGTAGTAAATAAAGTAGAAGAAGAAGTTGTTGATTCAGATGAATCAGTTGATATTGAATATGTTACAAAGAAAATCAAAAATGTAAGATATTTTGTTGAAAAAGATAACCCTAACTCTAAAATATTTTCTATTTTAGATGACGGTGATGTTGGTGATATTGTTGGTGAAATTAAGGATGGTAAGAAAAAAATCTATAAAAAATAATCAATTATTCTTTAAGAACTGTGTAAATTTCTTATTAATATTATTTCTAAAATATTCTTTGAATTTAGTTTTATCTTTTTTATAGAACTCTATAAGTCCTGTAAATAAATAATTTTTTTTACATACTTCAGGTGTATGATGTAATTTTACAGCAACTTCGGTTATACATTTTTTAATATCTTTATCTACACCTTCATCTTCATTTGATTGTGATAGATATTCGATCAATTTGATATTAGCTGACCAAGTCCTGAAATCTTTACTTGTAAAATCTCCAAACTGTTTAATATATTGATTAACATCATTTGAACTAATATTTACTTTCTTTGATTTATGATCCTTTTTATATGTGAATATTCTTTGTTTATTCTTAAGAGTTTTCTTCTTTAGTGTAAGGTGTTTTTTAATAGTTCTATCTTTAACTTGACATACATTCCTTACACTCTTCTTACCTATAAAATCAATAGTTACTTTACCTTTATTGATAATAATATGGTTAGATTTCAATGTACTTACACCGTATGAATTGTTTTGTTTCATATATTCATCATTACCTACTCTGAAATTACAATCGATGATTAACTTTAATATCATACAAACATGTTTCAATTTATTATCTTCGTTTAATTTAATATTTCTATTAATATCTTTAAGAATCTTATTATATTGTAGACCAAATAAATAAAGACCATTAAATTTCTTCTTTTTCATTTTTTTAGTGAATTTCTTATTATAAACGTATTGTGCTCTACCCTTATCATCATATCCAATCGCTAATACTTTAGATGTCTTATTAAGATTAATCTTAACATCATCATATGCAGGCGGAACATATACTCCTTCTAAAGAATTATCTATTATTTTTTGATCATTTATACGGTTATTCCTTTTATCAAAAAAAATATGTTTCTTTCCTTTTTTCTCTCTAAGGATGTAATTCCTCATATATAATATGGAACATATTAATTAAAGAAACGTTCTAATTGGTTGAATATCTTTATACAGGATAATAAGAAAAAAGTAATAGAGGAGATAATTCATTATGATAAATATTCTTTAGTTACCTTCGTATTTCTCGTATTCTGCCACGCTCCTTTTGTATTTCTCGGATGCAGCCGCACGCCGCTGATGGGCCGCGCTCTTTTCGTATTCCCTTAGATTCCATTTGTCATATTTTTCCTTTTGTGCTTCTGTCTCTCGTCCTTGAGGTTCTTCCTCTGACGACTGATCGTCATATTTATCGTATTCTGCTACGCTCTTTTTGTATTCCGCGTTTGCAGCCTCACGTCGCTGAAAGGCCACGCTCATGTCGTGTTCCCTTTGATTCAATTTTGTCATATTCTTTCGGTCTTCATCCGACTGTTCTTCATCAATCCTTCGCTGTCTCATTGCTTTCCTCTTCTTCGACTGTTTCTTCGCTTGACCTTTGTAGGAGATTTCTTTTTTGTTTTCTTTTTTTGAAACTTACCAAACATATCATGTTTTTCAACTAATTCATTGATAAAATCTTCGACATATGGATGAACGTCGTCAAAATGGGTGATTTTCTTCTTAGTGTATTTAATATTTTCTAAATCTTCACTATTACCACCGATTGCATTGATAATTTCAAGAGCATTAATTTTACCGGTTTTCATGTTAACGGCTGTCATTATATCGGCATTTGCAATGTAGTCATCACTGATCATTCCATTTTCATCTGCGAAATCAATAGTACCAATATGCACCTCATTATCGTGTGAGTGATATCCAATCCATTTCGATTCAGGTACTTTTGGATCTTTAGGAACAATCGATATAATATATAATGACTTATAGAAACCTGATGGCGCTACATCTTCATAGAATAAACCGTCATTAGCCTTTATGTTTGCCATGTTCCATTTATTTGGTTTTCGTGTTACGACAGCATCTGTCCTTGCCATACTTGCGGCTACACTGTTAGGGTGGGGTGGTGGAAAGTCTGGCATTTTGGGCCTTGCCATACTTGCGGCTACACTGTTAGGATGGGGTGGTGGAAAGTCTGCCATAGGTTTCTTTTCCTTAACCGACTGTTTCTTAGATGATTTACTTGAAGATTTCTTAGAGTCAAATTTATTTTTACAATGTCCTTGTGTTTTACCTTGTTTTTTAACCCATTCACAACTTTGTTGATCATTACATTTAGGGGTTTTAAATTTCTTATATCCTCTACAATCTTGATTTGGAAGAGTTAAAGCATCCATAATATTATCGGATTTAGATATAGACGTTGTTTTTCTTGATGGTAAAGTTAATGTGGAAGTTAATGTATCTCTTGATGGCAAAGTCAATGTTGATGTGGGTCTTTTGACTATACGTTTGGTTTTTGATGAAGATTTAGATCTAGAGGATGACTTATCTATTAATTGAATAAAATCATTTAACTCTGTTACAGATACTAATTCGCTTATTAACCAATCACTATCATGTTTATATAGTTTATATTGTGTTAAATCTCTGTTAGATTGTTTATAAATCTGTTGAAGTTTTTTAATATCGCGGAGTTTCCAAGCATCAAGTGCAAGTTTTTTATCACTTGGTGTGATTTTGTCCTTATATGTTACAATTGACGATGATGATTGAGTTGATGATGGTTTATATGATGAAGATTTAGATATGGATGATGATTTCATCATACGAGATTTAAGTATGTCTTCAATTTTATTTTTTTGTTTTGAAGGTGTTTTATTAGCATTAGGATGTTTTTTAGGGTTTGGTTTTTTTGCTTTAGTATTTAATGGACATGTTGACGAATTTGCATTAGTTGATCCACATAATTTACATTTACCTCCTCCTTTTAATGTTTTCATTATATTATATTATATATTATATATTATATATTAATAATTTATGATTGTTTTCGGTCCAACTGTTAGAGGACAATCTGCTGTTAATGGATTGATGAATATACATAAACCCTTACGGAATTCATATGGTATGTTATTTGATATGGGTCATAAAAATAATTCAATGTGGATGAAAAATACTTTCATACCATTAGATATTATATTTTTAGATGAAAATATGAATATAATTGGATATAAAGAAAATAATCAACCGCACTCATTAAAACTAATAAGTATAAATAAACCATCTAAATATGTTTTAGAAATGAATGGTGGTTCTGTGAAAAGGAATAGTCTAAAAGTAGGTGATAGAATATATTTTATTAATAATAGAATTAGATTAAAATATTTTTAATATTATATGAATAATTTATCTAAAAAAAACGATGAAGATAGAAAAACAAAAGAATCTGATAAGTGGACATTAGAACAAGAAGAATTATTAGCTGAGTGGGCGGAGAAAGCTGCCTGCTATAGATGGTTACATAATAGGGCAGAAAAACAATATAGGTGCCGTAATTATTCTTTCACAATCCCTGTAATAATATTATCAACACTAACAGGTACTGCTAATTTTGCTATGGATTCGTTTGTTCCTGACGCACAAAAGAAAATGGCTATGGGAATTGTTGGTGGTGTAAATATTTTTGCAGGTATAATGTCTACTTTACAAAATTTCTTAAGATATGCTGAATTAATGGAAGGTCATAGATCATCTGGAGTATCATGGTCTAAGTTTAGTAGAAATATCACAGTTGAATTAGCATTAGATGAAAAACGGAGAAAACCAGCTGGAGATTTCTTAAAGGTATGTAGAGCAGAATTTGACAGATTGATTGAACAATCACCATCAATAGATGATAAAATTATTAAAGCATTTGATTCACAATTTAAAACTAATGATATTATTAGACCTGAAATATGTAACGGATTAAAAAAATGTAGAATATATAAACCATCAAACGATGATAAATTGACAAATATTCTTACAAATGTAAGTGATAAATTATTAGAAAGAAAAGACCATTTTAAAATAACTAAATCATGGAAAAAACTAGAAGTCAAACAAGAACCTAAGAAAGATGATAAGAAAGATGATAAGAAAGATATAGAAAAAGGACCTGATAAAGAAGATAATAAAGAAGATAAAGAAGATGATAAAGAAGATACATTAGTAATCCCTGATAAAGATATAGAAAAAACGGAAGAACCTGTTTTAATTGATGATTTTTTAGATGGAATTAAGAGTGAACCTTAAATTTGATTATTTAAATATTATTTTAATATTATTTAATATGTTACGTTTTAATTTAAAAAAAGATATACGTTTATTAAATATGGCTAATGTTAAATGTGATAGATTCATTGTATATACTGACGGTGCTTGCACTAATAACGGACGGAAAAACGCACGGAGTTCTATAGGTGTTTATTTCTCTGATAATAATTTATTCAAGATTGATAGTGTTAGTAGAGCATTGAATGTCCCTAAACATACTAATAATATAGCAGAACTAACAGCAATCAAAGAATCACTTAAATTAATAGATAGTAATAAGGTAGACAAAATTAATTATCCTATTAACATTTATACAGATTCAGAATATTCTTTGAATGTAATTACTAAATGGTATCCTAATTGGAGTGATAAACAAAAATCAACCAAGCAAAATATCCCTTTGATCAAAGAAATATACGAATTATGTATCAAACTTAATCCTCAAATAATACATATTAAAGCCCACACAGGTAATGATGATGAACATTCTTTAGGGAACGCGGTTGCGGATCAATTAGCAACTGACGCTTTGAAAAATTTTGAGAATAAAACAGAAGATATAGCAAAATACTTTCAGTGATGGACCACCTTACCAAAGCCAAAGAACAAATACATAATTACCTTCATCTACACTATCAATATTGACTATTTTTTTAGTAATTATTTAGGGAACAATAACGAAGAACACTTGTTTGTGGTGATTCACGGGGATTTATACCAAAACACATGGTCTTCAATCCGATCACTTGTATGTCTTGATGTATTATCAATAACTAAACAGGTGTAATCCTTAGTATATTTGTCTAATACATTACAGAATAACTCAAATGTGTGGAACATCCTAGCATAATGATCATATAGTCTTTGTCTGTTACTAACAATATTTTCTCTTAAGAGAAATATATAATCGGTGTTACTCCTCATTATAAGGGGGAGTTTAACCCCATATGCTATAGTTAAAATATTTGATAATCTATAACCGCGATTATTTATCCAGCATTCCCGCACTTCTGGGTGGTGGTCTAATGATTGCCAGAAACAATTATCTAAAACTAAAAACTTTCTGAACTTTATTTTTTCAGAGTAGCATTCTCTTTGATGTTTCACTAGATCGGTAATAATTGATGAATCATACCATGTATGAATGGATGCCTGTGGAACTGTTTTCGAATATGAACTTGATGTAATATTTTCAGTAGGAGATATAATAATTCCTTCTGGTACAGAAAAGTTCTTCAGCAAATCATTCGTCAAATATATTTTACCAGTCTCTCGTTTTCCTATAATTATAACATTACTATCATCTCTCATTTTATTAATATCAAACTTACGCAGACTTACATCTAAACCCTGTATGTCACTTGTATCCATTTATATATTTATAAAAAAAACTACACTTTAAATAGAATAATATATATATCTTAATAAAATATGGGGACCAAATAGAAACTGATGCTTTGAAAAAATTTGAGAATAAAACAGAAGATATATCAAATACTTTCAGTGATGGACCACCTTTCTAAAGAACAAATGCACTTGCTCCAACAGAACCTGACCTACGAAGTCTATGAACTGTTCATGGATATGTTCAAAGGATCAGGTGAAGACGAACCAATTCCTGGACAAGGCGAGATCTGGAGTGAGCAGTCGCGGGTGCGTCAAGTCGAATACATCATAGAGGTAGTAAAGACACATACTTATTGGGGTGAACAACACGGTTGGGGTGATAACAGAGTCTATATGCATCTACCAAAAGACCTTATGAACATGCGCGATACAGCTTCACACTCTCTTAGATGGTTATATGAACGTATTCCAGTTTGGTACAATATCGGTCGGACTATTGGTATGATTAATGCTGACAAGATCAAGGGTTGTTTCAGAGGAACTCATCGATCCCATGTTGTGAGTTTTCTAGATTCGCAAGTAGATAGTCATAGAGACTTTAATAAAGGACGCCATACGTTTGATTGTCGTGAATGCCTCCCGGTAACTAACTAACTTAAAATTTGATTTCTATATAATATTTTTTTATAAAACATATAATATGATTAACCACTATATGATCAAAGTGTGGTGCGAAGAGACAAAAAAATACATAGCAGGATACTACTATATTGAAGTACCTATCCTTCCTAGAACAATAGGATACCTGGATCAATATGATATAGACGGATTACCAACAGAATC